>OKSA01002014.1_pt1 | contig 17292 bp, 9 predicted proteins | sample 1601181 | NCBI WGS metagenome assembly OKSA01 (sample SAMEA3541538, study PRJEB24748) | human gut metagenome | biome: human gut; feature: human-associated habitat; material: faeces | place: China | collected 2012
AGTTCCTCCAAAGTCGAAACTTTAGATTTTAAGCCATTTCTGCCGCACAGGTCGCCAGAAATGATTATAAATTGAGGTTGCACCTCAAACACCCAAGAACAAAGTAGACAAAACCATAACGGTTTTGTCTACAATCTGAAATGCCTTTCTCAAAGAGAAAGGCATTTTGGTTTATAGTCCAAGTTGTTTTTTGCAATCTTCAAGAACTTTTTCGATAGTCTTTTCGGCTGTTTCAAAGCTTTCTGCGAATGTGCCGAGATACAACTTGATTTTCGGCTCTGTTCCCGACGGTCTTACGATAAAGTAAGTCTTTTCGTCTGAAAGGTTGTACTTCAATACGTTTGACTTAGGCAAACCTTTAAGAGGTGAAACATTGCCCTTTGTATCTTTAATTGTTTGTGACTGATAGTCGGTGTAAAGTACAACGTCCATACCTGCAACTTTTGTCGGCGGTGTTTGACGTAGGTCTGTAAGTAACTGTGACATCTTTTCCATACCGTCTTTACCCGGCATTACAAATGAAACTGTCTTTTCTGAATAATATCCGTACTTATTGTATATATCCATAAGTGCTTCGTAAAGTGACTTACCCTTTGTTTTGTAGTAAGCAGCCATTTCTGCGATAAGCATTGTCGCAACAACACCGTCTTTGTCGCGTGCGTGAGTACCTACAAGATAACCGTAGCTTTCTTCAAAGCCGATAAGATATGTATGGTCGCCTGTCTTTGCAAACTCTGTCATTTTTTCGCCTATGTACTTAAAACCTGTAAGCACGTTCATAATTTCGATACCGTATGAATGAGCGATTGCGGCGGCAAGCTCTGTTGTAACGATTGTCTTGATAACAACGCCGTTTTCAGGCAGAGTGCCTTTGGCTTTCTTTGATGAAAGTATGTATTCAACAAGCAAAGCACCTGTTTGGTTGCCTGTAAGTGTTCTGTATATGCCGTCGGCGTCACGAACAACTATACCGACTCTGTCACAGTCGGGGTCTGTACCGATGATAACGTCAACGTCATTTTCCTTTGCCATTTTTATAGCAATTTCAAACCCTTCCTTGTCCTCCGGATTAGGTGACTTAACAGTCGGGAAATTACCGTCCTCTGTATCCTGTTCCTTAACGACAAGCACATTTTTAAAGCCCATACGGTTAAGTATTGCCTTGATAGGTCTTGAGCCTGTGCCGTGGAAAGGTGTGTAGATAAGCTTGAATGTATCTGCAACTTCTGCTACTGCCTCGGGATTTTGCTGTTGTGTTTGAACAACATCAAGGAATTTTTCGTCAAGGTCACTGCTTACGATTTCAAGCAAGCCTTTTTCTTTTGCTTCGTCAAGCGAAATAAACTTAACATCGTCAAATATATCGTAGCTGTCGATTGCGGCAACAACAACATCAGCCGCATCCGGAGGAAGTTGTCCGCCGTCAGGGCCGTATACCTTGTAACCGTTGTATTCTTTAGGGTTGTGGCTGGCGGTAATCATAACGCCGGCACTGCAGCCAAGTTCGCGAATACCGAATGAAACTTCCGGAACTGAATGAACGATAGGGAAAAGATAAGTCTTTACACCTGCACAAGTAAGAACCTTAGCTGTTTCTTCAGCAAATGTGCGTGAAAAATTACGTGTATCGTAACCGATAAGAACACCTGCTTTTGCGGCGTCCTCACCGTTTGAAAGAACGTACTTCGCAACACCTTGACTTGCACGTCTTACGTTATATATATTGATTCTGTTCGTACCCGCTCCGATAATACCTCTCATACCGGCTGTACCGAATTCAAGTTCACGATAAAATCTTTCTTCTATTTCTTTTTCGTTGTTTTCAATAGATTTAAGCTCTGCTTTTGTGTCATCATCAACCACGTCGCTTGTAAGCCAACGGTTGTAGGTTTCCTTGTATCCCATTGATAACTCCTCCTTAAAAATAATCTCATATTAATATTATATAATACTTTCTCAAAATTTTCAATTATGAATATGTAAAAATTAAAGAAAAGTTATCGTATAAATTGACAAAAAAAACGCAAAACTTGACGAAAAGTGTATTTTGTTATAGAATAGCAGTAATATGTATTAATAAGGAGGACACTTTTATGGCAGTAAAGGTGCATGAAACAGGTTACGGCAAATGGAAAGTGCCTGTGATAATCATAGCTGTTATAGTTGTTTTGGGTCTTGCGGGAACGGGCATACTATTAAGCGACAGCCTTGGTGTTTCAATAGAAGAAGGAAGTAAGAGAATAGAGGTTGCAGAAGGTGACGGTACGTCATCTGTTGCAAAACTGTTAAAGGACAACGGCATAATAAAGTATCCGCTTTTGTTTAAGGTGCAGTCAAAGCTCGGCGGATATGACGGTAATTTTCAGCCGGGTGCGGCAACTATTGATGACGGAATGAGTTACAGTGACATACTTAATCTTATAATAACGCCGAGCCGTGAGGCTGCGAAAATTACAATACCGGAGGGCTATGAAATCAAACAGATAGCACAGAAACTTGATGAGGCAGGTATTGTAAGCTGGCAGGACTTTTATGCGGCTTTAAATCCCGACGATTATGATTATGCGTTCTTGAAAAACTTGCCTGAACGTGACGGACGTATGGAGGGATATTTGTTCCCTGCAACGTATGAAATTCCGAACGGAATGTCGGCACACGATATTATCGACCTAATGCTTGCGGCATTTGACAATCAGTTTAAACCGGAGTATTATGAACGTGCGACAGAGCTTGGATTGACGGTTGATGAAGTTATAACTATGGCGTCAATCGTTGAACGTGAAACGGACAGCGGAACGGAAAGAGCAAAAGTTGCGGGAGTATTTTATAATAGAAGAAACTCAGGTATGAAGTTCCAGTCGTGTGCGACGGTACAGTATATTTTAGGTGAAAGAAAGCCTGTACTTTCGATTGCCGACACGCAGATAGATTCACCGTATAACACATATATGTATGCGGGATTTCCGATAGGTCCTATATGCAATCCGGGAACGGAATGTATAGAGGCGGCACTTTATCCGGAGGCAACCGATGCGTATTACTTTGTACTTGGCAAGGACGGCTCACATATCTTCTCAAAGACATATGAAGAACACCTTGCGGCAATGCAGAGTACCGAACAAAATATTTCGGTCGATGACAGTGCACTTGAAAATCAAGACAGTTTAAAACAATAAAGAGGTTTGATAAATGATAGAATATGATAAAGACGCGATTGTTCCGCCGTATATAACGGAATATTTGCGTGCGAAAACAGTGCATAATGATGAATTTATGCACTCGCTTGAAAAATATGCGGAAGAAAACAGTGTTCCGATAGTAGAGCCTGAAACGGCAAGGTTTTTGTCGGTGATGTGCAGAACGGTTAAACCGAAAAAAATACTTGAAGTAGGTTGTGCGATTGGGTATTCTTCTATATTAATGGCACAGGCTACAGATGATGACTGCGAAATAGCAACACTTGAATGTAACGAAGATATGGTGCGTATTGCAAGGGAGAATATTAAAACTTCGGGATATGCGGAAAAAATATCTGTTATTGAGGCAGATGCAAAGGATTATCTTTCGTATATTGACGATGATGAAGTTTTTGATATGATATTCCTTGACGGTCCGAAAGCACATTATATTTATATGCTTGACGAGTGCGTGCGATTGCTGAAAAAAGGCGGTGTGCTTATTTCCGACAATGTGCTTTACAAGGGAATGACAGCGGACGATAACCACGTTGTGAGAAGAAAAATCACGATTGTAAAACGTCTTAGAAAATATATTGATATGCTTATGGAGCATAAGGAGCTTGAAACATCGCTTTTACCTCTTGGTGACGGTGTTACAATATCGGTAAAGAAATAATAAAGGGTAGGAATATATTATGAAGAAACCAGAACTTTTAGCTCCCGGCGGCAGCTTGGAGAAATTGAAAACAGCGATAGATTACGGTGCGGACGCGGTGTATATCGGCGGTGAAATGTTTTCACTACGTGTTGCGGCGGAAAATTTTTCAAAGGAAGATATGCAGGAGGGTATAAAGTACGCTCACGACAGAGGCAAAAAAGTGTACCTTACCGCGAATATTCTTCCGCACAATGATGATATTGAAGAATTTGAGGAGTTTGTCAAAGATATAAAGAATTACGGCTTTGACGCAGTGCTTGTGGCAGATTTGGGATTGTTTGATATGATGCAGGAACTTGCACCGGAAATACCTATTCATGTAAGTACACAGGCGAATAACATTAATTATCGCTCGGCAATAAAGTGGTACAAGATGGGCGCAACGCGTGTCGTGCTTGCAAGAGAAATGTCGTTTAAAGAAATTGCGGAATTTCAAAAGAAAATTCCTGAAGATTTGGAGCTTGAAGCATTTATACACGGCGCTATGTGTATATCGTATTCGGGCAGATGTCTTTTGTCAAACTATATGACGGGACGTGACTCAAACATGGGTGCTTGCGCACATCCGTGCAGATGGAATTACAAACTTGTCGAGGAAACAAGACCGGGTGAATATATGGACGTGTTTGAAAACGAAAGAGGTACGTTTATATTTAATTCAAAGGACTTGTGTACAATCCGTCATATACCTGAGCTTGTGCAAAGCGGTATTGCGAGCCTTAAAATCGAGGGCAGAGTAAAAACTTCTTATTATGTTGCAACGGTTGTTGGGGCGTACAGACGTGAGATTGACAGATATTGTGCCGATCCCGAAAATTATGTGTTTAATGAAGCGGAATACGAAGAGCTTTGCAAGGTCAGTCACAGACCGTATACAACAGGTTTTTATTTCGGCAAGCCCGATGAAAATTCACAAGTTTACACATCAAGTTCGTATATCAGAGATTACGACCTTATCGGTATAGTCAAGTCGTATGACGCGGAAACGGGCATTGCAACGATTACACAGAGAAACCGTTTCTTTAAGGGGGACGAAATAGAGATAATTCAGCCTATGAAACCGTTTTTTGTACAGACGGTTAACAGTATGTGCGACGAAAACGGTAATGAAATCGAAGTTGCAAATCACGCGGAGCAGATAGTTAAGTTTAAAACGGCACAGCCTGTTTGCGAGGGCGCAATGCTTAGAAAGAAAAAGTAAAAAAACAGAGCAGATTTAATAAAAAAACTACTTTTTTTATTAATCTGCTTTTCTTTTTTGAGAGAATATGATAATATAATTTATAACGGCAAATTTGAGAGAGGAAATTTATAAAAAAGGAGAAGGTTTTATGAAAAACAATCTAAAAAAATTGCTTTGTGCGGCATTGTCAACGGCAATGATTGCGGGAAGTATCGTATTGCCTATGACGGCAAGTGCGGAAACAACACCTATTTTTGACGGTGATACCGTTGAGCAAGAGTGGAAATTTGATTTCGGTGCATCAGGAACAGATGCAGAAGACGGTTACACACTTGTAACACCGGACACCAATTATGTTACAAATAAGGAGTATGGTTTTCTTGGTATTGACGAAGATTCGTACAAACTTGGAAATCGTTTGGACGGCTTCGGCAACCAAAAAGGACAGGTTATAAAACTTCAAGCCGGCGGCGGTACAGGTCTTAATGACGCAATCGGTTCAGTGGGAGAGGATAGCTTCGGAAATGCCGGTGACGTATATTATCCTACACGTTTTGCGTTGAAAGCAGATGATGAGGCATATTACAGAGTTCGTGCAACAGTAACAACTCTTGATACAACTAAAGATGCTGAAATTTCACTTTACACAGAAAGAAAGCACCCTATATTCACAGATACAAAGGTTGAGGCAGGTCAGACAAAGACAGTCGAGTTTTCTGTAAGACCTACTCCGATTTACTACGAAAAGTCTGAGCCTAAGGGCACTATAGCAGACGGAATGGTAAATGTGTGCGTAGCGGGTAAAAACTCTGCAATCGCATCTATCGAAATTCAAAAAGTACAAGAATACCCTGTATTTTGGGTGCTTGGTGACTCAACAGTTACAGACGGTAACTGTTCATTGCCATTCTTCAGACTTCAAAACTACACAGGTGTAGGTACAGGTTTGACAAAATATTTGCCGAGAAATTATGCAATGGTAAACGAAGGCGAGGGCGGTCTTAATGCTGCCGATAACTACCACTTTAATATGGTAAAGGATCGTATTAAAGCTGGCGACTACCTATACGTTGAATACGGTCACAACCATAAGAGTGACGGACCTGCAGGCTATGTATCAAACCTTGATAAGTATTACAATGCTTGTCACAGCGTAGGTGCAACGCTTGTTATCGTCAGCCCGATCGAAAGAATTAACACATTCACAGACGGCGCATATCAGCACACATTGGACGGCTTTGCGACAGCCGGTGCACAGTATGTTGCAGATAAGGTAACAGCCGGTGCAACAGATATTGCATATGTTGATTTGAATTCATACAGTTTGGATTTCTATAATAAGATTACAACTGATAACGGCGGTGATTCGGGTGCTATTAAGTTCTATTTCCAAACAGCTAAGGGTGGCGGAACAGACCAAACTCACCCTAACGATGCAGGTGCTGAAAATCTTGCATATGAATTCGTTAAGGCTGCAAAGGCTGTAACGGACGAAACACAAAAGGCTGCTTTGGCACCTGTTGTAAATAACTTTACAGACGAAACACCAAACCTTGTTTCAACAGAAATCACAAGTCTTGGCGCTGCACCAAATGACGCTTGGCCGCAATACGTTGTTCCGACAGATAACGAATATCCTGTTGTAATTAAAGATATTAAATTCAACGAAGCCGGTGAGGCGAATTATGCTAAGGTGCTTGTACAAGACGCAAAAATAGACCTTGGTGCTTACGGTATTATCGTTATTACGGTTAAAGACGAGAATGGTGAGGAAAAGGGTAAGATTTATGCTATAGACCAGGTTGATAACTCAACAGGCAACGGTACACAGGAAATTACACACTTTACGACAGACGTAAAACTTGAAGAAGGCGATACATACACAGCAACAGTATGGAAAGCTAAGGACAACGGCGGTGACACAGGTCTTACCGTTGACCCTGAAAATGTACAATATTCGGCTGAATATATTCCGACAGATGTTGAAGAACAGTATCTGTTAAATGAAGATAAAGACGGAAATGAACAATTTGGATTTTACGGCGCAACATATGACGGTAAAACATCATCATTGAAAGAATTTAATGATTGGACACAAATCGGCAGTGCCGGAATAACAGCATATCTTAACCAAACAAGTGATGAAACAAAATATGTTGAAATCACATCAGACGGTGCTAAAAACGGCAGTGCCAACCAAGGTTCGTTCTACTATTCAAAAGATCTTTCAACTGAAATCGGTACAACAGGCAGATACCTTGTTTCAGCTGATGTTCAGTATGTATCGGGCGGTGGTATGACATTCAATCTTGTAACGGGTCATAACGATAAAAATTTAGGCGGTACAGAAAGCCTTAACTTGTTCACAATCGGTTCAGGCGGTTTGGTAACTGCGGGAAATAAAGAAGTCGGTACAATTTCAGCAACCGCACTTACTAATATACAATACATTCTTGATATGGATTTAGGTATTGCAACTGTATCAGTAGGTGGCGGAACACCTGTTGAAATTGCACTTAACAATTATCAAACAACAGAATTGACAGTTACACCGACAAAGATTACTCAATTTCTATTCGGCGGAAGTAAGGTTGCATTTGATAATAAAGTAGCAAACCTTTCAGTTGCAAAATTAAAAGATCAAAAACTTCCAAGCTATACTATCGGCATAAGAAGTAATGATACAGCAAAGGGCAGCGTTACACTTTCATATGTAACACCTGAACCTACAGCGACAACAGAACCTACAGCGACAACAGAACCTACAGTGACAACAGAACCTACAGCGACAACAGAACCTACAGCGACAACAGAACCTACAGCAACAACAGAACCTACAGAGGCAACTGCAACAGCAGCTCCGACAGCAACTGCAGAGGCTAAAGATAATGAAACAGCAACAGTAAATACTTTGGCAGACGGTGACGTTACATTGACAGTTACTGCCGATAAAGCTGTTGTAACTGCAACAAAGGCATTGACAGCAGTTCTTGTTGAGGCACAATATACAGAAAACGGAACAATTAAAAAGGTTACAACAACTCCTGTAACATTTGAAGAGGCAGGTACACAAGATTACACAGTTACAACAGGAAGTAAGGTAATGCTTTGGGATTCGCTTCAAAAAATGACTCCGTTGACAGTAAGCAGTGTAGCACCTGCTCCGACAGCTGCACCGACTGCAACACCGATTCCGGACAGTGAGTATACAATGGAAACACTTCCTCTAAACAATGTTGTAACATTAAAGGCAACAGCAAATGAAGGATATGTATTCCGTGGTTGGAAGACTGAAAGCGGAACAACACTTTCAATGGATGATGAATATACATTCAGACTTCGCGGTGACTCAAGAATTGTAGCTAATTTTGTAAACGCACCGACAGTTGCGGATATTACAGATTTTGAACTTTCACTATCACCTGCAAGTATTAAGTCGACAACCGGCTCAACAACAACTGTTTCAATTAAGAATGCAACAGACTCAGTCGGAACACCTATGGATAAGGTTACAAACACAGATGTTACATGGTCTTGTGATGAAACAGGTGTGACAATAGACGCAAACGGTGTTGTTACAATCGGTGACGGTTTCTCAATGGGCGATTCATTGACAAAGAACGTTACAATTAAGGGTACACTAAACGGCGTAACAAAGACGGCAACATTGACAGTATTCGGTTATGAATATTACGAAGATATGGCAGAGGGTTCAACTAACTATACAGGTAAATTTATGACTCTTGGCGGAAAGACTGCTATAGTATTCCCTGGTTTAGGTCAAACTCAGACATATACATTCGGATCAAGAATAACTCTTGATAAAGCAACAACAGTTAAATTTGATCATACATGGGCACCTGACTCGAAAAATAAATGGGGAGCAGGACAGCTAAAGACTCTTAACTTCAAGAATTCTTCAGGTACAACAATATTCTCAATGTGTTATTCATGGGGTACATTGTATGCCGGTACAGCTGCAACAGCAGGATTAGAAGCTGCTACATTGCCTGATAAAAAGACAGAATATACAACAGTAACTGTAACGATTGACCCTGAAACTAAGGTTGTAACAGTAACAGACGGTACAAAATCTGCAACAACAACTCTTACAGATAATGCAGGAGATATTGCAAGCATAGAATTTTCAGCGGATAAGAGTTCACCGGAAACAAGAATAATTGCTATCAGCAATTTCACTGTTACAAAATAATAACGCTTAAAAGACCGCGAAAGCGGTCTTTTTTTGGTAAAAATAATCTACAAAAATAAAAAATGTACAACTTGAATTTTGCATTTTGAATAAAAAATGATGTGCTTTTTTGTGCAATATTTTCATTCAAAGTTTCTTAATAATATTGCACATACAAAAAAAATATGATACAATATATACCATATAGATGGGTTAGGATTGTGCAGATTTACTTAAATCAACATCCTGTACCTGCTAAATTAAACAATACTTGGAAACAAGTTAAGGAAAGAAAGGGAGAGAAGAAATGAAAAGTAAAAAACTAATTTCATTACTTTGCGCCGCTGCTATGTCAGCATCTGCTTTCGCAGGCTTGACAGTAACAGCAAGCGCGGCAACAGATTTAGTCACTCTTGATGGCTCAACAGCAGATGGTTGGGTTGCTCCGGATGGAGCAGATAAAGGTGACATTGTTCCGACAGTTACCATTGATGACGGTGAAACTGACCAATATTTAAAATTCCAAGGTAGCGGCGGCGGTAACCGTAAGTCGACATATTCTTTGGGTCAAACTATTTCAGGTCAATATACTATTGAATATGATACAATGATGACTCGTGGTAATGGTATGAGCAGAATCATGCACTCAAACCAACTTGCATTTACAAATGATACAAACACTAAGGATACAAGAGATGGTGCAGGTATTATAGATACAGTAAATGCACAACAAGGTACAAAGTATAATTCAGGTTCAGGTGCGTCAGTAGCTAACGCTGCTATGAAAACTGACCTTAGACCATATCTTACAGATAAATGGGTAATTAATGATGATTCAACATCAGAATTAGTAGCTTATCCTGAAAGTGCAGTCGAGGTTGCAGATACTAAATGGGTAAGAGTACAAGCTGCAGTTAATAATGATAAGACTACTGTAACAGTAATCGATAAGTCAGGTAATAAACTTGTTGACGGTGTAGAATATACAAACTCAACAAATGAAATTAATTCAATATATGTTTGCTCAAACAGAGGTGATGGTGGTAGTGGTATAGTTGCACTTGACAACTTACATATTTACCAAGGTGCTCCGGAAACACTTACAACAGATGGTCTTAGAGGTGATGCAACTGTTGTAGTTCCAACAGTTATGCCGGTTCCGGACGTTAAGACACAGGCTCCTGGCCTTTCAGCTCCAGATGGAGTTACACCGGTAGTTAATAATACTTTCAGCAAAGCACTTGCATCAACAGCGATGGGCGAAACTGCTACAACAATTACAGATGTAGACGGTCTATCTATTGCTATGGGTAATAGAACAGGCGGCGATACAGCAACAACTGTTTCAGTAGAAGATTGGGCAGCTGGCGATAAAGTTCTTACACTTGCAGGTGGTCCTTATTCAGGTGCCGGTAGAGGTCCTGTAGTTTCTGCTGCAAATACTTTGGCATTAGCAGACGGAAAATCATCTGTAATGACATTCGCTGTTAATCTTGGCTCAAACAAGGCAGGCGGTGCCGGTAGACTTTATATTCTAAAGGATAACAGCCAAGCTGGTACTGACAAGAACGGTGCATACAACAATGTTATGGGTGTACTTACAACTGATGACACAGCCTCAAGCTACACAATCGGTAGCGGTAGCAATGTTATAACAATCGGTCAACAAGTTGAGGCTTATCAATGGTACAAAGTTGCAATTATAGTTTCAAGCGATAAATTTAGAATTTGGGTTGCAAAAGCTGATGAAGATTTCACAGAAAAACCACAAGTTGATTGCGACCACGTTGGAACAGGCAATACAGCAACATCAGTTACAGAACTTCCATTGTTAGCAGTAACATCTGAAAAAGGTGGTTCTTACACAGGTTCAGTTGCAAGAATTGATAATATGCTAACATATTCAGGAACAGCTGATCAACCAAGAAAACTTCTTCCAACAACACAAGCAGCTCCGACACCTGCTCCGATACCTGCAAAGGTTACAATGAGCGTTGATGAAACTGCTAACACAGTTACATTGACATCAGATAAGGATACAGATGCAGTTCTTGTTCAAGCATCATACAGAACTGATAATACATTGGATTCAGTTAAGAAAGTTGTAAATCTTAAATTAGAAGCAAACAAGGCTACAACAGTTCCTGCAACAGATTTAGATGCATTCACAACGAATGATAAGATAATGGTTTGGGATAGTCTAAAGACTATGACACCGCTTGCTAATGCTTATACAGTAAAGAACGGTGCAGCTCAAGCAACAGCTAAGCCGGCTCCGACAGCTGAACCTACAGAAGCTCCGGCAGAAACAGCTGCTCCGACAGCTGAGCCGACAGAAGCTCCGGCAGAAACAGTTGCTCCGACAGATACACCGGCTCCAACAGCAACAGCTGTTCCTACTTATGCAGTATCAGGTACTGTAGACGCAGGTGTTAAATCTGTAACTCTTACAGATAAAGCAGAAGCTGAAAATACAATTACAGGTACAATCGAAGATACAGCTGTAACATTTACAGGTGTTAAAGCCGGTACATATACAGTATCAGCTGTAGCTAAAGATGATTACAAAGATTTAACAGTAACTCCTCAAGAAATTACAGTTAGCGGCAATCTAGCAGGTGTATTCACAGTAACAACAACTGCTAAAGTTAAGAGTGCTGTAACTACTACAGTAACAGGCGGTACTGCTACAGTAACAGGCGCAACAGATTTGAAAAGCGTTGCTGAAGGTACAGAACTTACAATAACAGCTGCAACACCTGCTTTGGGTTACCTTGCTGCTGATCCGACAATTACAGTAACAAAGACAGACGATGCCGAAACAACAGTAACTGTAGCAGAAGGCAAGTTCACAATGCCTGCATACCCTGTAACAGTAACAGTTGCATATGCAGCAGACCCAACAATGAAAGTTTTTGATGCAGAAGCATCAACATGGGTAAAAGCTGATGACACAACAGCTCATGGCAGTGATGAATTGCTAAAATTAGGTCAATGGGCAAAGGGTAAAGATGGTACACTTAGCACAAATGAAACAACACTTCTTAGATATGCAGGTCTATCAGATGTAGATAAGGATAGAGTTGTTTCAGCTAATTTGAATTTTGATGTTGCATCAACAAGCTATGATGCAAATCAAAAACGTTGGGTAGATTCTTACTTCTTTATAGGTGCACTTTCAAGCAATGATTGGGATGCGTCAACAGCAGTATATACAGATTATCAAAGTATAAGAAATGATAGTTTAACAGATACAAAGGTATGGACAGGAACAAAGGATGCAACTACAGCCTCCACTGAAGCTCACGGTGCATTTGTAACAGCAAATGTTCCTGTTACATCATTAGTAAAGTCTGCAACAACAGATAAACTTTCTTTAGAATTAGCTGTAGGAACAGCAAGAACACAGGTTGTTAAGAAAGCTCCAAAGTTAGTTCTTACAATAGGTCAAGCGGTAACTTTTAATGTTGCAAGTGGCGAAACAAAAGTTGAAAAAGCAACTGTTGAAATTAAGAATGGCGATGCAGTTGTAGCAACAGAAACAACTGATACTGATGGTGTAGCAAAAGTTGCTCTACCATCAGGTGATTACACATATACAGTAACAAGTGCTGATTATGCAATTAAAACAGGTTCTATAAAAGTTGCAGATTCAGCTGTAGCAGAAAATGTTGCTGTAGTTGCAAATGAAGCAAAGAAAGTTGAAATTACGTCTCCTGAAAATAACATTGTTGTAGTTGGAAGCCCTATTACATTTACAGCAACAGTTAAAGACCAAGATGGTCGTGTAATGACAGGCAAGACTGTAAATTGGACTGTTGTTGATACACCGGCTAATATTGCAGTAGAAAATGGTGTTGTATCAGTAACAAACGGAGTTATAGGCGGAAAATACAAAGTACAGGCTACAATCGCTGATACAGAAATATCTGCAACAGCAGACTTTGAAGTTGTTGCAAAGAGCAAAGGTACTTTAAAGGCAATATATACAACAGGTGATGAAACAACAGGTGTAGTTGAAACTGTTGACGTATATACTGAAGACGATAACAAATTTGAAGCAGATGAAGTTACTGTTCCTGAATCATATCTTTCAGAAAGAGTAGTAACAAATTCAGACACAGGACTATATGATGTATATAGTTATGTATCAGGTGGTACTGATAAAATTACTTTGGCAGCAGGAGAAAATAAAGTTGTAATTGTTGTCAAGAAAGACGCATCATATAATGTATATGAAAAGTTTGAAGATGAAAAGCCATTATTCAAAGCAGATTCAAGAATTACAGTAAAAATTGAAGATGATGCTACATTAAATTCAAAAGTTGTCGGATTCACTTGTGCAGGTAATGCAGGTAATGGATATTCATTTGCACATTATGCATTACCAGATACAGTAACAAAAGATATAGTAACATTTGATTTTGATTATTATAATACAAACGGTGGTAGAGCAATATTGAGCATTGGTGATGCAACAACAAGAGGAACTACTGGTGGTAGTACAAAAGTTACTTACAATTCAACAGGTGCTATATTTAATTTAGGATCGAATAAAACTAATGCATTAGTTCAAGGTGACAGCTCTAAAGCTATAGGTGACTATACAAATAAATGGATGCATGTCAATGTAGTTGTTAATCAATCAACAAAGAAAGTAAGCTATACTATCACAAATAAAGCAGATGGTGCAGAAATAGCAAAAGCAACAGATGTGGCTTTTGTTGATGCAACAACAGAAAACTTAAAAGCAACACAAATTGATATTTTTGGTTATATAAACAACAGCCATTGTGCAATGCTTGATAATATCAAGGTATCAGAAAGTGATGCAACAACATCTGCAACTGAATAATTTATAAAGCAATAAAAGAACGGTCGTATGACCGTTCTTTTTGCTTGACAAATTTAGCGTTGTGTGATAATATAATAAAAGAAATGGTAAACAAACCATGCTGCAGTTGATATGTTGTAGGAAGAAATACTTTCTACGGAATAGTTACCTATTTGGTCGATAGGTAACTATTTTTTTATTATCACTATACAAAGCAGTAAAACCAAAGTTAAATAAACAATAGCTTCACTCATATGCACACCCCCTTCAAGGTGGTGTCAGCATGGTTTGCAACCATTTCAGAATGTTATTATATCATATAGGAAAGAATTTATCGATAAATGTAAATGCTATGATAATTTCTTATAATAAAAATATGGAATTTTGCGTTTAAATAACAAATATTTCAAAAATATTTCGTATTTTGCGTTTAATGTGTAATCTATATGTAACAAAATTACGAAAATTACTTGCATTTATATACAATATATAGTATAATAGTTTAGATAGCAAAAAAGTAATTTCGGAGGGGTTTTATGTACTGCAAAAATTGTGGCAGACAACTGAAAGAGGGAACGCGTTTTTGTGACAGATGCGGTCAATCAGTAAGAAAAAACAACCAGAACAGCCAAACTACAAAACGCAAAGAAATCGAGGAACTGAAGGCTGAACGTCTTAATCGTAAACGTCGTTTACAGGAAAAAGAGGCAAAACAAGCCCGTAATAAAAAACGTAGAAAAAGTAAGGGAAGTGTTATGATTTTCATAATCGTAGCACTGCTTATCGCAATAGTAAGCGTGATTATCGGCTATAATATGATGGCTCCGAACGATAACGGATTAGGCACTGCTCCTACTTCAACAAATTCGCCTGCAAGTGCAACGAATACGCCGACAGATACAGCAAACAACGTATCATCAACATCATCGCCGTCAAATTCAGCAAGCAAAAACGGTTATTCAAAAATGACAATAAGCGGTGTGACGTGCGTTTATCCGTCTACTTTTAATTCAAATCCGACAACAGGAAATCAAAAACTTAACTTGACTGACGCGCTTGGCGGTGCAACTATGACTGTTTCGCAAGAGGGAAAGAGCGGTGCTCCGTCTGACCTTATGCGTGACTATGCACGTCAAACGGGTGGCGAAGTTTCATATTCTCGTGCCGGTGACGATTGGTATGCAGTCACTGTGACAACAGATGATACTGTTTACCACAGAAAATGCGTATTGAAAAACGGAATTGCGGTATATTATGATTTCTCATATTCTTCAATGACATCAACGGCTCAAAAATATACTGAATATATTGACTATATGGACAGCAATTTCAAATAATTTAAGAAAGATATTTGATTGCAAAGCATATTGACGCAATCAAAATTAAGCAAATCAATATTTTTAATATTTTAGATTTCGAGCGGACAGCCTTTGTTGGTTGTCCGTTTTTTTGTATTCGTTCGATGTAGCGACTGACTATTGTTTCCGCGTCTGCTATTGCTCTGCTTTCAAGTTTTGGATTATAGTCTTTGAGAATTATTATTGCTTGGCTCACATACGGTGATGAAAAATTATTTAAAATAACTACTTTCTTTGTCAATTCTTTCATTACTAATCTCCAATCATTTCAATTTGTTTTATTTCCATTATCTCCGACTATGAAAAAGTATATACCTGCTTTATTTTTGTAACATTAATCAAAAATAAATGTAATAATATGTAAATATCGTGCATATAAATAGTAATATATGGGAAAAGTCGAGTAATATATTTATTCATATTGCAATATTTGAAATTATTTTGTAATAAAAATGTAATAAAAAGCTTGACAATGTAACAATTTTGTAGTATACTATGGGACAAGTAATGAAAGGGGTTTAACTTTTATGACTACACAAGAGATGACAAAACAAGAAATGATAATGAATTTGCGTGAAAAACGCGAAGAAAAGAAAAAAGCAAAATTGAAAGCAAAGCACAGAAGATGTACGATTGCAATTATTACGCTTGTGGCAATGATGACGGTAATATTCGGTAGTGTATACAGCGCATCGGCGAAGGAAATCACAATTACGGAAATAAACGAATTTGCGGGAACAAATGAAACAAAAACTGTAAAGACAAGAAGTGAAAGCGTTGAGGGTGCTCTTGAAGAACATGGCGTGAATGTTTCGGATACCGATAAGATTAATGTTTCAACAGAAAAGCCTGTTGAGGATAATGAAAATATTGTTATCAAGCGTGGTAAGCGTGTTACAATTAAAGTCGGTGAATCGGAAGAAGTTGTAACAGTAACAAAGGCGGACGTTAAGGACGCACTTGTTGAGGCAGGATATATTCCGGGTGAATATGACCAAATTTCTTCTAACGGCGATAATGTCGCGAGCAGTGATACAATCGAGCTTGTATCGGTAAGCCATACCGATGAAACAGAAACGGAAGTAATTCCTAAGGGTGTTGAATATGTTGATGATTCAACTTTGATTAAAGGTCAGGAAAAGGTTGTTGACGAAGGACAAGACGGTGTGAAAACAATCACTTACAAGGTTACATACCAAGATGGTCAAGAGGCGACAAGAGAGGTGATAGACGAACAAGTTACAACTGAAATGCGTAATAAAGTTATTGCAAAAGGTACAATGGAACCTACACCTGCACCTAAGAATACAACCGTTAAGGACACCTTTGCGACAAAGTCGACAGTAAGCGATAACGGCGGTACTGTAAACGGATATAAATATAAGAAGAAAATCACAATGACTGCTACAGCTTATTCGACTTCACCGTCAGAAAACGGCGGTTATACGGTTTCTGCAATGGGTAATCCGCTTGGATACGGTATAGTTGCAGTTGACCCGAGCGTTGTTCCGCTTGGCTCAAAAGTGTATGTAACATCAGCCGACGGCTCTTGGTCATACGGCGTTGCAAGTGCCGAAGATACAGGCGGTGCAATTAAGGGTAACAAGATTGATTTGTGCTACGGCTCAAATGCTAACGACTTCGGCAGAAGAAGTTGTGTAGTGTATATTTTGGAATAATGTGTAAATAAAAATCCCGCTTTGATTTAACATCAAAATGGGATTTTTTTGTGTTTATTGATTTTTTGGAACTAATTGAACTTTGAGGGGAGAGGGAGGTGCGGACATATTCTTGGACTATTTTATGCTGTTAATCCAAGACTATGTCT
>OKSA01002033.1_pt1 | contig 17206 bp, 10 predicted proteins | sample 1601181 | NCBI WGS metagenome assembly OKSA01 (sample SAMEA3541538, study PRJEB24748) | human gut metagenome | biome: human gut; feature: human-associated habitat; material: faeces | place: China | collected 2012
AGAGTTTCGCGCCCATAGGCGCGAAATAATTTTAATCGTAATTTCCAACGACATGCGCGTTGGAAATGACTCTTCTCAGGCCGCAAGTGTGGAATTCGCCCGCCGACGGCGGGCGAATTATGCGCGCAGCGGCCTGCAATCCCCCTCTAAAATGAAAGGGAACGGCTTTGCCGTTCCCTTTCATTTTAGAATTTGTACAATACTGTCGCCACCTGTGCCCTCGTCATTGCGCCGTTGGGGCGGAAGCTGCCGTCGTTAAAGCCCGTGAGGATGCCCATCTCGCTGAGCGTGCTCACGTACTCCGCCGCCCACGACTGGATTGCGCTGTTGTCGGTGAACTTGAGCGCGCCTTGGGCGTAGCCCTTTTCGGTCAGGCGACCGAGCATCGTCACCGCCTCCTGACGGCTCACGTTGGCCGTGGGGTTGAAGTAGAGCTTGCCCGAGCCGTCGGAACTGCCCTTGATGATGCCGAGCGAGTACATAGCCTTCGCGCCGTTCAGCGCCCAGGATGCGATCTCATTCGTATCGGCAAACGGGAGCTGCACGGAGGAATGATCCTGCGAAGAACCTAAGTAACGCGCGAGCAGCACGGCAAATTCCTGACGGCTGATGTTCGTATCCGGCAGGAAGTTACCGTTCGAGCCGTTCGAAATGCCGCTGCGCTTGAGATACGCGACCGCGTCGTTCGCCCAGTGGTCCTGCATGTCGGCAAAGGCGGGCGTCGTGCTCGACGTGCCGGCGTTCATGCCCGCGCGGCTCAGGTTGCCGCTCGCGTCGCCCGTGACCACGCTCACGCGGTGCTGTGCGCCGTCCGCCGCGGGAAGCGTAATGCTCAGCGCGCCGCTGGACTGGTTATAGGTGTAGGACGTGTAGCTCTTGCCGTCGTAGGTCACGCGGACGGTCGGGACAGCCGCGCCGTCGATGTCATCTTTCACCGTGCCGGTCACAGTGTTGCTCGCCGCATTGTACTGGAGCGAGAGCTTCGGCGCGGTCGTGTCGGTCAGGCCGCCGTAGGAGAGCACGAGCTGGTCAAGGTACACGGCGCTGATGAGCTCCGCGTCCGAAGAGGCCGTCATGCCCGTGATCGCGGTCGCCGCGCCGAGGTTCGCCGTTAGGAGCTTCCAGCCGGAGAAGTTGAGCGCTCCCAGGTTCACGCTGCCAGTATCCGTCACCAGCGCGAGCTGCGCTCCGCTATTGTCGCCGTAGACCCAGAAGTTGAGCTGGTCGTAATTTGAAGGAATGGCATAGTTGAGGCCGATGTAGGCGTTGCCCTCGCTGCCGGTCGCATAGTCAAGCCGTGCGGAGGCGTAGCCGTTGTGCACGCGGGTCATCTCACTGTTGTAGGAGAGCATCGCACGCGTGCCGGTCGCGGTCGCGAACGAGGTCTCAAAGCCGTCGAGCGTGCGCAGGGCGCGCGCCGTCACCGTCACAGGGACCGTCACGGAAATGCGGCCGAGGCTCGCCGTCACGCTGCCGCTGCCGATGCTGCCGGACGCCGTGAAGACGCCATTTTCGATCGTGCCGACATTGCCCTGCACGGTCCAAGCAAAACCCTTGTTGTCGCCGAGCACCGGCAAATGGCGGTACATCGCCGAGGCGGAGAGCTCCGCCTTTTCGCCCGCGCTCAGCGTGATGGAGGTCACGGCCTTGCCGTTCTGCTTGACGCTGATGCTGTCGGGCTGCGTGATGACATCGATCTTCGTCTGCGCGCTCGCGCCGCCCGCGTTCGCCGTCACCGTCACGGTGCCGGATTCGGGCGCGGTCAGGACATTGCCGTCAATGGTGCCCTTATCCGCGCGCAGGGAGACATTGGAATTTGCCATGGGGATATAGTTCGTGTCAAGCGCCGTCGCAGTGAGCTTCACCTGCGCGTTCGGGAGCACGCGGGTGCTCTCGCTCTCAAGATACACATGGCCGACCACGTTTGTCGGGCGGCTGTCCGCCACAAGGAAGATGTGGTTCGTCACCGCGCGCTCGCTGCCGCCGGAGGGCTTGTCGACAAGCGTCGATACCGTGCTGTCGGGGCTCGTCGCGACCATCGCGGTCGAGCCGCCGCCATCCAGGCTCAGCGCCGTCACGCAGCCGAGCTCCACCATGCGCTCGGCGACCTGCGCCAGCGTCGCGCCGATGGAATAGCCGCTCTGGCGGCCATCGATCGTGTACATCACAAGAGAGCCGTCGCGCTTGAGGCCCACAGCCGTGCGCGGCGCCGCGCCGTTGACAAGGCCCGAACAGACCTGACCGTTATCGACCAGCTGATAGAGCGCGCCGATCATATTCGTCACGCCGTTCCACTCGCTGCCGTTCGCGCTGACGGAAAGCGTCAGGCGCTCGCCGGGCTGGAGCGCGCGCAGCTGCTCCACATAGCCCGCCGCCTTCAAATTCGACGAAAGCACATACTGTCCCGCGCCGACGGGCGTGTCCTTGCCGCCCTCGATGACCTGCTCGACCACGAGCGTCAGGCTGCCGTTCAGGCCGAGCGAGCCGCTGACCGCCGAGCAGACAACATCCACGCCCTCCTCGCTCGTGCCGGTCGTGGCGCGGGCATTGAAGGTAGAGTCATAGAGATAGATGCCGAACGAGCTCTGGCGTACGTAGTTGAAAGCCGTGACCGTCAGGCTGCGGCCATAATCCGACTGCGCCGTGATGCGCAGCGAGGGCTTGCCCATCACCGTGCTGCCGTCGTCGCGGAAGCCGATGGCGTAATACTCGCTCGAGGCGTTGCGCAGCACGCCCTCGGTCATCATGCTGCCAAGCGGGATGCCCGTCGCCGTGTCGTAATAGTCGCCGTTGATGCCCGCGACCACGCGGTAGCCGCGCGCTTCGAGCTTTTTCGCGGCGGTCGAGACCGTTGTAAGCTGGGTCGTGTAGTCGCCGCCGCTCACGATGGGCTTGACGCGTGCGTTGGGCGAGTAGACCACATAATTCTCCTGACGGAGATCAGAATACGTATTGCTCCAGAACGTACCGGCGTTGAGTTCGGTGCGCTCGTTGACCTCGACAGTCGAGCTCGTCAGATCGTCGCCGAGCGCGTCAGACGCGAAGGCGTTGAGCGGAGCCGCCGCCAGCACGACTGCCAGCGACAGCGACAAAAACTTACGGATGATGGATTTCACGATTTGCCTCCTTGCTGAAAATGTCTTGAATTGGTAAACATAACACAGTATAGCAGATGCCCTGCCATAAGTAAAGACGCGAAAATGCGGAAAAAGTTTCCACTTTTTTTGCAAAATTTAGAGCGAAAGCGCCTCGAGCACCCGCACGATGACGGCGTTCGACACCAAAAAGCCCTGCGGCGTCAGCCGCCAGCGGCCATTCTCCTTTTTAGAAAGTCCGTGGTGCGCGCACTCTTCGAGCACTGCCTCGGCATCCCGCGTGTCCTCCTTGAGCGCCGACAGGTCAAGCCCCCGCGCGGTGCGCAGGGCAAGCATGACGCGTTCTTCTTTGCGCTCGCGTTCCGCGGGGCATGCGCTTTCGGAAAGGTGCTCCTCACCCTTGATGTAAGCATTCAAGTCGCGCGCGTAGGCGAAGCGCCGCCCGCCGAAGTCCGAATGCGCGCCAGGACCGAAGCCCAGATACTCCTGCATCGTCCAGTATTTGAGGTTGTGGCGCGACTCGCGCCCGGGACGCGCGAAGTTCGAAATTTCATACTGCGCGTAGCCCGCCTTTTCGAGCAGCTCGACCGTTGCAAGGTATTCCTCCGCCTGTTCATCGTCGTCGGGGATGCGCAGGGCGTCTTTTTTGCGGTCGAGCGGCGTGCCCTCCTCGATCTTGAGCCCGTAGCAGGAAAGGTGCTCAGGCTCAAGAGCGATGGCCGCTTGCAGGTTTTCCCGCCAGTGCGCCATTGTCTGCTCGGGTAGGCCGTAGATGAGATCGAGGCTCACATTGTCGAAGCCCGCCGCGCGGGCGGCATGTACGGCCTCAACCGTCTCTTTATGCGTGTGGACGCGCCCGATCAAGCGCAGCTCGTCGTCGCTCGCCGACTGCATCCCGAGTGAAATGCGGTTGAAGCCCGCTTCTCTGAGTTGCCGCAGTGCTGATACCTCCCGCGCGCTGTCGGGATTCGCCTCGGTCGTGATCTCAGCGTTTTTGTCCACGCGGTAATGGGCAAAGACCGTCTCTAAAATGCGGCAGAGCCGGTCTGCGCCGAGATAGCTCGGCGTGCCGCCGCCAAAGTAGATCGTGTCAACGGTATGGCCTTTCGCCTGATCCGCCCAGCGGATCAGATCGCGCTGCAAAGCCGCGGTGTAGGCGTCCATCTTCTTCTCCGAATGAGGAAGCGAGTAGAAGTCGCAGTAAATGCACTTCGCCTTGCAGAACGGAATGTGGAGATACAGTCCCAGCGGCCGCATCGCGTCAACTCCTTTGCAAAAATGTCCTCGCCCATTGTAACACAAACCTCGCCGCGCGCAAGACGGTATCGCGCGGATATTTCGTCCATTTCCCGCAAACACTACGACAAAAGGAGTGATTCTTCATGGATATGACGCCGCAGGAGTATCAGGAGTATGTCAAGCGCCTTGCGCCCAAATCGCCCATTTTCAAGGATACCGCCTTTGCCTTTTTCATCGGCGGCGCGATCTGCGCGCTCGGCCAGCTCATCCAGAACGGCTTTCTCTCGCTCGGCCTTGCAAAGGCGGACGCAGGCACGGCGACCTCGATCTGCCTCATCTTCCTCTCCGCACTTTTAACAGGCTTAAACCTTTACAATTCCATCGCGCGCTTTGCCGGGGCCGGCACGCTCGTGCCGATCACGGGCTTTGCCAACTCCGTCGTCTCCCCCGCCATCGACTTTAAGAGCGAGGGCTTCATCACCGGTATGGCGTCAAAGATGTTCGTCGTCGCGGGGCCAGTCATCGTGTTCGGCACGCTCGCAAGCGTTGTGTACGGCGTTGTTCTGATGCTGCTGTGAGAAAAAAAGGAGCGCCGCGGCGCTCTCTTTTTTCGCACACGTCCGCGCCATCTCGTCAAGGGGGCAAATTGACGAAATTTGCTTTCTCCCTCTTTCACCGCGTGGAGGAAGCGGAAGCATGTCCATTCATGGTTTATCCGCGGTTATTCTGTTGACATAACGATGTGGAAAACTCTGTGGAAACTGTGAATAACTTTGTTGCTCCAGTGCGTTCCCGCCGGTTGACAATCGGTTATGCTCGACGCGTTTCGGCAAAATCAGCGGTGGAATTCCCGCGCCTGCGTGCATTTCTCCCGCAAAAGGAAAAATCTGCCGCGGCCACTTGCCATTGTGGTCAAAAAATCGTATAATGTACCAAGTTTTGTGTTTGAAGATCAGAATCGTAAATTTCGGCGAAATGGAGAAACCCCAATGGCAGAAGCAAAAAAAACGAATTACGGCAACGAGAGCATCTCGTCCCTCAAGGGCGCGGACCGTGTGCGCAAGCGCCCGGGCGTCATCTTCGGCTCGGACGGGCTGGACGGCTGCGAGCACGCCGTGTTCGAGATCCTTTCGAACTCCATCGACGAAGCGCGCGAGGGCCACGGCAAGCTCATCACCGTCACCCGCTACTTAGACCACAGCATCGAAGTAGAGGACATGGGCCGCGGCTGCCCTGTGGACTATAACCCCAAGGAAAAGCGCTTCAACTGGGAGCTCGTGTACTGCGAGCTCTACGCCGGCGGCAAGTACAACAACTTGGACGGCGACAACTACGAATACTCCCTCGGCCTCAACGGCCTCGGCGCGTGCGCGACGCAGTATTCCTCGCGCTATATGGACGTGACCGTCTGGCGCGACGGGAACAAATACTCCCTGCACTTTGAACGCGGCGAGCCCGTGGGCAAAAAGGGCGATGAGCTCAGGATCGAGCCGACCGACCGCGGCCGCAAAACCGGTACGCGCACACGCTGGCTGCCCGACCTCGACGTGTTTACCGATATCGACATTCCCGCCGACTACTATGTCGAAACGCTGCGCCGTCAGGCCGTCGTCAACGCGGGCATCACGTTCCGCTTCAAAAACGAAGTCCTCCCCGGCCACTTTGAGACGCAGGACTTCGTCTACGAAAACGGCATCATCGACTATGTCGCCGAGATCGCGGGTGAAGACGCCCTGACCACCCCCGTCTTCTGGGAGACCGAGCGCCGCGGCCGCGACCGCGATGACAAGCCCGAATACAAGGTCAAGCTCTCCTGCGCGTGCTGCTTCTCGAATAAGGTGCAGCGCATCGAGCACTACCACAACTCCTCGTGGCTCGAGCACGGCGGCAGCCCCGAAAAGGCGTCGAAGACCGCCTTTGTCTACGCCATCGACAAGTATTTGAAGGACAACAACAAATACCAGAAGGGCGAGGCGCGCATCGCCTGGCAGGATGTGGAGGACTGCCTGATCCTTGTCTCGAACAACTTCTCCACGCAGACGAGCTACGAGAACCAGACGAAAAAGGCCATCACGAACAAGTTCGTGCAGGAGGCGATGACGGACTTTCTGAAGTCCCGCCTCGAAACTTATTTCATCGAAAACCGCGTCGACGCGCTCAAGATCGCCGAGCAGGTGCTCATCAACAAAAGAAGCCGCGAGAGCGCGGAAAAGCAGCGCCTGAACATCAAGAAAAAGCTCTCCGGCAGCATCGACATCTCAAACCGCGTCGAAAAGTTTGTCGACTGCCGCACGCGCGACGTCTCGCGCCGCGAGATCTACATCGTCGAGGGCGACAGCGCCCTCGGCAGCGTCAAGCTCTCGCGCGACGGCGAGTTTCAGGGCATCATGCCCGTGCGCGGCAAGATCTTAAACTGTCTCAAGGCCGACTATCCGCGTATTTTCAAGAGTGAGATCATCACCGACCTTTTGAAGGTCCTCGGCTGCGGCGTCGAGGTGCCGGGCAAGTTTGTCAAGGACCTGAACGCCTTTGATATCAACAATCTTCGCTGGAACAAGGTCATCCTCTGCACCGATGCCGATGTCGACGGCTTCCAGATCCGGACGCTCATCCTGACGATGATCTACCGCCTCTGCCCGACACTGATCCGCGAGGGCTATGTCTACATCGCCGAGACCCCGCTTTTTGAGATCACCTGCGGCAAAAAGACGTGGTTCGCCTACACGGACAAGGAGAAAAACGACATCGTCAAGACCCTTGAGGGCAAGCGCTACAAGGTCGACCGCTCGAAAGGTCTCGGCCAGAACGACCCCGAAATGATGTGGCTCACGACCATGAACCCCGAGACACGCCGTCTCATCAAGGTCATGCCCGAGGACGCGGAGGCGACGGCACACTCGTTTGATCTGCTGCTCGGCGACAATTTGCAGGGCCGCAAGGACCACATTGCCGAAAACGGCTACAAATACCTCGAAATGATCGACGTATCGTAATACGAACAAGCAGGAAAGGAGCCTTACTTTATGGAAGGCATTTTACTTCACGTTCTCTATCGCGGCGAAAAGGCTAATGACTTTGCATCGGAGATGGAGCGAAGCGGCCTGCGCGCCGCCGTCCTCGCGGAAGAGGGCTGCATGCAGTACGACTACTACCGGCCTCTTGCCGAGGAAAACTGCGTGCTGCTCGTGGAGCACTGGCGCGACCGCGCCGCGCTCGACAAGCACTCCGTGGGCAAGCCGATGGCAAAGCTCAAAGCGCTCAAGGCAAGCTACGACCTCGCAACGACCGTTGAGCGCTTTGAATGAGGAGGAGCGCATCCGGGGCAAAAAATCAGGAATCTACTAAGGAGTTTTGATAGCCATGAAAAAGATAGTTCTTAAAACTGTGATAGGGATTCTTCTTGCTTGCAGCTTATTTGTTGGTTTTCTTTATGTAAGCAGCGACATTGGCATAGCGTCGGGCAATCTGGAAACAGACATTCGTTCGTCGCAGAAGATCAAGGAGGATTGGGCGATCGATGGAAGTGTTTCTGACACGATGGCTGCATATATTTCTTATCCGCAGGACATGAGCGACCACACTTTTTCCGTCTATGTCAATCGCCCGGGACTTTCCTTCGGATATTTCTTCCGCGCGGGCGGAAAACTCTCGGAGATCCAGGAAGGAATTGCAGAGTTCACCACAGAGGGTGCTAATGAGCGCGCATTGATTTCCATGAATCAGCAGCAGGTGCAGCAGCTTCAAATTGATGATGGCCACGCCAAACAAGCGATCGATATCGACAGCGATCAGCCCTTTGCGATCGTCCTGCCGATCAATGCGGGCAGCATTACTTTTTATGACGTGAACGGAAATGCTGTAGAATATTGGAATCATCCTCTTTAACAGCTTCCGGTTTGCCAAGCCGGCTTCATCCCTTCAAGGGCAAAAAAGCCTCGCATGATTCGACCGCAAAAAATCTTTGCACAAGCATGAAGACCCGACCGATGAGCATCCATCGGTCGGGTCTTCTGTCTGATGCGTCCCTTTTTTCACGCCTTCTGCGCACCGACGTCGCCGAGGGCGGCGGCCGCCGCTTTCTCCCGTCGGCGCACGCAGAGCGTGCCGTTTTCCGCCGCCAAAACCGCCGTGTCGCCGCTTGCAAGCGTGCCGTCCAAAAGGCAGGTCGCGAGCGCGTCCTCCACCTCGCTGCGGATGAGCCGCCGCAGCGGCCGCGCGCCGTAGGAAACATCGTAGCCCCGCTCGGCGAGGGAGACCGCGCAGTCCTCGTCCGCCTCAAGCGTGATGCCGAGCGCCGCGGCGCGGGAAACGGTCTGCGCAAGCAGCCGCCGCGCGATCTCGGCGCAGTCCTCGCGCGATAAGCGGCGGAAGACGATCGTCTCGTCCACGCGGTTCAAAAATTCCGGCCGGAACGTCCGCCGCAGCTCCGCGATCACCGCCGCCTTCACGGCAGCGAACTGCGCATCGGCGCTTTTCTGCTCCTCCGGCGCAAAGCCGAGCGGCGTGCCCGCCGCCGTGATGCTCTTTGCCCCGATGTTCGACGTCATGATGACCGCCGTGTTGCGAAAGTCCACCTTGTGGCCCTGCGCGTCCGTCACGACGCCGTCCTCTAAAATTTGCAGCAGGATGTTCCACACGTCCTCATGCGCTTTTTCGATCTCGTCGAAGAGCACGACGGAGTACGGCTTGCGCCGCACCTTTTCCGTCAGCTGACCGCCCTCGTCGTAGCCAACGTAGCCCGGCGGTGAGCCGATCAGGCGCGAGACGGCGTGTTTTTCCATATACTCGCTCATGTCGATGCGGATCATCGCGTCCTCGCTGCCAAATACCGCCTCGGCGAGCGCTTTACTGAGCTCCGTCTTGCCCACGCCCGTGGGGCCGAGGAAGAGGAACGACCCGACAGGCCGTTTCGGATCCTTGACGCCGACGCGCCCGCGGCGGATGGCGAGCGCCACGGCGCGCACCGCGTCCTCCTGCCCGACGACGCGCGCGTGCAGCGTTTCTTCAAGCGTCAAAAGCCGCGCGCTTTCGCTCTCGTTGAGCCTTGTCACCGGAATGCCCGTCCAGTTCGACACCACGGCGGCGATGTCCTCCGCCGTCACGCGCACAGCGGTCTTTTCCGCCTCGCGCGCCTGTTTTTTCCGCTCAGCTGCCGCCTGCGCGCGGAAGCTCTCCTCCGCGTCGCGCAGCCGCGCCGCCTTTTCATAGTCCTGCGCGCGGATGGCAGTCTCCTTGTCCCGCGCGGCGGCGCTCGCCTTCTCTTCGAGCGCTTTCAGTTCGGGCGAGGCGCTGCGCACGGACAGTTTCACGCTTGCCGCCGCCTCGTCAATAAGGTCGATAGCCTTATCCGGCAAAAAGCGGTCGGGCAGATACCGCTTTGAGAGCGTCACCGCCGTGCGCAGGGCCTCGTCCTCGATGGAAAGGCCGTGATACGCCTCGTACTTTGGCCGCAGGCCTTGTAAGATCTGCAGCGCTTTTCCTTCGTCCGGCTCGCCGACCTGCACGCTCTGGAAGCGCCGCTCGAGCGCGGCGTCCTTTTCGATGAATTTTCGGTACTCCTCGAGCGTCGTCGCGCCGATGACGCGGATCTCCCCGCGGCCGAGCGCGGGCTTTAAGATGTTCGCCGCGTCCACCGCCCCCTCGGCGCTGCCCGCGCCGACAATGGTGTGCAGCTCGTCGATGAACAAAATGACATTGCCGTCGCGCCGCACCTCGTCGAGCACGGCGCGGATGCGCTCTTCAAACTCGCCGCGGTACTTTGTCCCTGCCACCATGCCCGAGAGGTCGAGCAGCAGGATACGCTTGTCGATAAGCTCCTCCGGCACGTCGCCCGCCGCGATCTTTTCGGCAAGCCCCTCGGCGATGGCCGTCTTGCCAACGCCCGGCTCGCCGATGAGCACGGGGTTGTTCTTCGTCTTACGCGACAGAATGCGGATGACGTTGCGAATCTCCGCGTCACGGCCGATGACGGGGTCAAGCTCCTTTGTGCGGGCGCGTTCGACAAGGTCCGTGCCGTATTTCTTGAGCGCGTCGTAGGAATCCTCGGGATTGTCGCTCGTCACGGGGGAGGTCTTGACCTTTGCCAGCTCGTCCGAGAAGCGGCTTCTCGTGATGCCGTGGTCGGAGAGCAGTTGGCGCACGCTCTGCGAGCCCTCGGAGAAAATGGCGAGCATCAGGTGCTCAACGGAGAGATACTCGTCGTGCAGCTTTTCGGCGGTCTTTTCGGCAATGTTCAGGATCTTGCCGACCTCGGGCGAGACGTACACCTCGCCGCTGCCGCCGGAGATGCGGGGCAGATTGCGGATCAATGTGTCGAGCTCGGAGAGTAAGCCGTCGCAATCGACGCCCATCTTACCGAACAGTGACCCAATCAGTCCGCCGTCCTGATCGAGCAGGGCATAGAGCAAATGTTCGGTCGTTACATACTGGTTGCCGTTTTCCTGCGCCATGTTCTGCGCGGTCTTGACGGCTTCCAAAGCCTTTTGCGTATATTTTTCAGCATTCATTCAAGTTCACCTCAAATTCGTGTTTTTTACAATTAAGTGATTAAATCAGCAGCGTTCTGCTTCGCAGATCGCCGCGGTAGGCCATTTCGACATCGTTCGCACTGAGCGAACCGTCGAGATAGCCCTTGAGCAGCCGGTCGAAGAGCTGGACGTAAGCGCTGATCGCACCGGCAACGTCGTCCGCTGTCAGCGCCTTGCCGCGCGGCATCGCAAGCGGACGGACGAAGCGCCCGTCGTACAGCGCGCAGGAAATGGAGCTGCCGAGAAGCGGTGCGAGGCACTTGTCTTCGATTTGCACCCAGAGCCGGAAGAAGCTCGTCATTGCGGAGATCAGCGCCGCCGACTGCGTGCGGAACACGATGTTTAGCGTGCCCATCGTCTGGGCGTCGCCATTGCTCAGGTCGACCTCGTACTTGACCGTGGGGCGGTATTTGTACGATAAGCTCGACTTGAGCGACATCGTGGACGAGCCGGGAGCGAAGAACGGAACCAGCTCGCGCGTGGGCGTCATCAGCTCTTCGATGGCCTCAAAGATATCGTTCCAGCGGCGTTCAGGCGTCGGCACGGAGACGTACTCGGCCAAAATCTGGTTGACGAGCGCCGAACGGTTCGTGCCCATCCGGTGGGCCAGCGCGTCGACCTCGCGCACCACATCGTCTGACAGCGTCAGACTGTAAAGATTTTTCTTCATCATGCGCCTCCTTGGGGTCCTTTTTCTTTCTGGATGCTATCATAGCACGAGAACAAACTTTGTCAATAGATTTATATAAATATATTTACGAGTTATATACGAATTTACACGGAGTTCATAATTGCGAAGGAAGCGGAAAAAGGGAAAAGCCGCAATGAATTTCACTGCGGCTTTTCCCTTTTGAGAGATATGAGAGATGAGAGAATAGCAAATTTACAGCAGGCCCTGGAGCAGGATGATGACGATCAGGATCGGCAGCACCCACTGGAAATAGGGCTTGAGTTTGGGGGAGAGCTTGACGCCCGCGCCCTTGTTGACCTCGGCAATGTACTTGTCAAAGCCCCAGCCCCACTTGGTGACGCAGAACAGAAGGTAGACAAGAGAGCCGATGGGCAGCAGGAGGTTGCTCACAAGGAAGTCCTCGCTGTCGAGCACGTCCTTGCCGAGAATGGGGTGGAAGTCGCTCCAGATGTTGTAGCCGAACACGCAGGGAAGACTCAGGAGCATCAGCAGCACGCCATTGATGAAAACGGCCTTCTTGCGGCTCCAGCCGAAGGTATCCATGCAGACGGCGAGGATGTTTTCAAACACCGCCAGCACCGTGGACATGCTCGCGAACATCATGAAGAGGAAGAACAGCGTGCCCCAGAAACGGCCGCCGGACATGTTGACAAACACCTGCGGCAGCGTGACGAAGAGGAGGGAGGGGCCATTGTCGGGCGCTACGCCGTAGGAGAAGCATGCGGGGAAGATGATCGTACCGGCCATGAGCGCAACGAACGTATCGAGCGCGCAGATGCGGATGGACTCACCGGCGAGGGCGTGGTCATCGGACATGTAGCTGCCGAAGATCTCCATCGCGGCAATGCCGAGAGAGAGCGTGAAGAATGCCTGGTTCATCGCATCGGTGATGAGGCTGCGCAGGCCGTTTTCGCGGATGGAATCGAGCGAGGGGAGCAGGTAGAACTTCATGCCCTCCGCCGCGCCGGAGAGCGTCAGGCTGTGACCGGCGAGAATGAGGATGAGCGCGAGCAGCGCGAGCATCATGACCTTGGACACGCGCTCAAGGCCCTTTTGCAGGCCGAACGAGCAGACGATGAAGCCGACGATGACGATGGCGACTGCCAAAATGCCCATTTCAACAGGATCGGACAGCAACTGGCCGAACACGGCGGACGCATCCTCTGCGGGCATGCCGTAGTAGAACTTGCCGGTCAGAAACCTGCCAAAATAGCTCACCATCCAGCCGGAAACCGTCGTGTAGTACATCATCAAGAGGTAGCAGCCGATCAGGCAGAACCAGCCGTGGATGTGCCACTTAGACTTGGGCTTTTCGAGCGTCTTGTAGGCGAGGATCGCGCTCTTGCGGCTCGCGCGGCCGACGGCCAGCTCCATCGTCAGCACAGGAACGCCCATGATGAGCAGGCACAGAATGTAAAAGAGAACAAAATAGCCGCCGCCGTTTTTGCCCGTCACATAGGGGAAGCGCCAGACATTGCCGATGCCGATGGCGCAGCCCGCGCTGACGAGCAGGAAGCCCAGGCGGGAGCGGAACGATTCGCGTTTCATGTTGATCGACCTCATTTGTAAAAGATTTATGAACGATGTGCTTATCTTACCGCAGGAAGATGGGCTTTACAAGACCGATTATCGGATGATATAATAAGCAAAACTTATGTTATGAGGAAATAAGTACATGAATCGCAATCAGCTACGCTATTTTGTCTCCGCCGCGGAGCACCGGAGCTTCACAAAGGCGGCGGAGCAGTATTATATCTCGCAGACCGCGGTGACGCAGCAGATCCAGCAGCTTGAGCAGACGCTCGGCTGCGAGCTCTTCGACCGCAGCACACGCCCTGTAAGCCTGACGAGCGCGGGAAAGTCGTTCCTTTTGGACGCAAAAGCGATCTTAGAGCGCATGAGCCGCGCGCAGGAGCGCGTGCACGACGCGGCGACGGGCCTGACCGGCACGCTGCGCGTCGGCTACGTGCGCGGCTACGAGCGCAGCGACCTCTCGGTCCTGATGCGCCACTTCCACCAGAAAAACGGAAACGTGCTCATCTCGTTCTACCGCTGTTCGACCGATGTGCTGGCCGCGGGGTTACTCCATCAGGAGTATGACATCGTCTTCACTTGGGACTCGACAAACCTGCGCACACAGGAGGGCGTCACGTTTCAGACGGTCGAAAAGGCTCGGCTCGTTGTCGCGCTCTATGCGGGTCATCCGCTCGCGCAGCGCCGACAGCTCACGCGGCAAGAGCTGCGCGGGGAGAATATCTTATATATGTCGCCCGACGCCGCGCCCGATTCCTACGGCGACGCCTTTTTCATGCAGCGCTACGCCGAGGCGGGCTACAAGCCGAACATTCTCTTCCGCTCGGCGGACACCGAAAGCATCCTGATGATGGTCGCGGCGGAGGAGGGGATCTCGCTCCTGCCCGACTACTGCACCGACCGGCTTTATAATGCCGACAACCTCGTCTTTGTCCCGCTCGTCGGCGAGGGGGAGGAGGAAGAGATCATCGCCGCCTGGCAGAGCGGCAACCAGAACCCCGCACTGGGACGGTTTTTGACAGAGCTCAATCAAAAAGACCCGCCTTACTGAGGCGGGTCTTTCCTATTACAATATCAATTGTAAATTGTCACGATTCGGCCTTTTCAGCGTTCAGTGCTTCAAGTGTCTGCTCCATTTCGGCCGTTTCGGTGCGCGGCTCAAGGCGATGCAGGCAGTCGAGGCATTCGATGCAGTGCTTGCGCTTGTCCTGCGGCCAGAGGACGCTGAGCTCCGGCACGTTGATCGCCTGTTTTTCAAGCAAGATCCTTATTTTCCAGGTGATGTAAAGCGTAATACCATTCCACCACGGGGAGCCCATTTTTCGTCCGACGTCAAGCGCCTTGCTCAGCCGCGCGGCGGCGGAGACGTACTGACCGTCCTCCACGTCGAACAGCGCGAGGTACGACAGCGCGATCGGCATCTGGCTGTATTCATGGAAGGACTGATAGAGCTCCTCGGCGTACGAGAGCAGCTCGCGCGCGACCTCCTTTTCGCCGCTCTGATAGGCGGCGACGCCGTAGTCGGTGTAGATGATGGCCGCACCGGGGTACGAGCCGCGGCGCTGGTTGAAGAGGATGGCCTTGTCGTAGTATTCGAGTGCCTTGTCGAAGTTGCGCTCAAGGCGGTACGTTTCGGCAATATAGTTGTACGCGCCCGCGATGCTGATGACATAGCGGCCCTCGCCGTCCGCGTCGAGTGATTCAAAAAAGCTGATGGAGCGGTCGAGCCAACTGCGGCACTTGTCGTATTCGCCGATCATCAGGTACATGAGGCCCTGTAGGCGCAGGAACTTACCCCAGTCCGGCGTATTTTCCAAACGCGATTTATACTGCATGCCAAGGCGCAGATGCTCACGCATGACGGGAAGATCATAGGTCTGGATGGCATAGTAGATGAACTGCAAATGCGCGTTCGCGGCCATCTGCCAGTCGCCCGCGGTGGTACTGCTCTTGAGGAGCTGGCCGACAACGGGAAGGCCCGCGTCGTATTCGCCGCCGTGGATGTAGTAGCGGCTTTCGACATACAAGAGCTGACGCTCGAGCTGGTCGAGCTCCTTGGCGTTTGCGCCGAACTGCGTGGAGCGCAGCGAGGCAAGCTCGCGCTCGAGAATCTGAAAGTAGCCGGTCAGACCATCCTCCTTGACTGTCAGCGCGTCCGAGCCGTCGGTCAGGATCGGCATGAGCTCATAGCACATACCGGCAAATGCGTCAAGGGAAAGTACTTTATACTTGAAGGCTTTGAAGGTGTCGCCGCCTGCGGTGAAGTGCTGCACGAGCTGATCGTAGAGGTCGGTCGAACCGTCGCTGCCGAGCTGCGCCTCCAGATATTGCGCGGCGCGCAGATGCAGGATGCGGCGCGCGGACTCCGACTGGCGCTGCGAGAGCATGGCCTTCACGCGCTCGTGCGTGAACGAATAGCCGAGCACCTTGCCGCGCGTGGATTCGGTGAGCAGATTTTTCTGCTTGAGCTGGTCGCAGAGGTACAGAAGCTCCAGCGGCGTTTTTGTCAGAAGAGAGGTGAGAATGTCGAACGGCGCCCAGTCGCGGAAGACCGAGATGACGTCGAGTACCTGCAATTCATCGGACGAAAGGCCCGCGAGGCGCATCTGAATGATGCTGTCCGCGCTGGCAGGGATGTTTTTGAGCCCATTCGACTCGTGCATCGAGTCGAGCAGCTGCACGAGGAAGAGGCCATTGCCCTCCGTGCTCTGGTAGAGGTTGTCGATCTCCTTTTGCGAGTAGCGGCCCGGGGCGTAGAAGTTGACGAAGCGCGTTGTCTCCTCCTGTGAAAAGGCATCGATATTGTACACGTCGAGCAGCTTGTCGCGCACGGCGTTGTTGAGCACCTGCTGGGCGTAGGGCTGCAAAATGTCGCGGCTCGTGCAGATGATCGTGATGTTCGTGCTGCGCAGGCGGTGCAGCAGCATCGAAAGGAGGTCGGCGCTGTTGTTGTCGATCCAGTGGATGTCCTCCAAAATGAGCAGCACCGGCACCTTTTTGGCGACCGTCGACAAAATGAGCAGCGTGCTCTCAAGCGCGGCGAGATAATCTGCGCCCGCGGGATAGTCGCTCGAAATGCCGGAGAAATTGTGCTGGCATTCAACGGACAAGCAGGGGAAGAGGCCCGCGGCGGTCTTAATGTAAACATCCGGAATATGGATATTTTCGGATTCGAATTTCGGGATGAGCTGGAGCATGATCGTGTTCCACGGGGCGAGCACGGTGTTCATCTCGGACTGGTAGCACGAGACCTGGCAGATCGCCCAGCCGGAAAAATCGTACTGGTGCAGGATGTAGTTGATGAGGTATGTCTTGCCGACGCCCGTCTTGCCCTGAATCAGCGCGCAGATCTTGTCGCTTTCAAGGCGCGAGCCGTTGCACAGCGATACGAGCTTGTGCAGCACCGCGTCCTTGCCGATGAGCTGCTGGTCGCTGCCGACCTCGAGCTTGTAGGTCGAGGTGTTCCACGCGTCGACGATCTGATAGTAGAGCGCGGAGGTCTCCTTGAGCGGTGAGATGCTGAATTCGTCGGAAAGGTTCTTACAGAGCGTATGGTAAAGGCCAAGTGCTTTACGGAACTTCTTCTGGTCGCGGTAGACCTGCATGAGCGTAGAGAACGCGCTTTCCTCCAGCGGGTCGATGGCGATGTACTCCGTGCCGTATTTTTCGGCAAGGTCGAGCTTACCGGCGTAATACGCCTCCTTTTCCGCCGCCAAAAGCTGGTGAAGGTACTGCGACTGATAGAGATTGCGCTGATCGCTCAGCCATGCGTCAAACGCGGAGGAGTGGGAGACATTGAAGTCCTTCAGAAATTCCCCGTGATAGGCGCTGAGCATGTCGCCGCGCTCAAAATCGTAGACATCGCAGGCGATCTCAACGTCGGCGGAGAATTCAACGATCGAGCGCTGGCCGGGGACGAAGGGATCGAAGGCAAACGCCTTGCGGATGGTGTAGATCGCGTGGCGTAGATTTTTGAGCGCTGTGGCGGAATCGGTATCCTCGTAGAGCAGGCCGATGAGCTCGCTGCGGGTGGTTTTGCGCTTGAGGATCAAATAGTACAAAAGAGCGTCGGCTTTTTTATAGGGGAGCGTGATCTCCCGCCCGTCGACGGAAACGGCGGG
>OKSA01002034.1_pt1 | contig 17205 bp, 16 predicted proteins | sample 1601181 | NCBI WGS metagenome assembly OKSA01 (sample SAMEA3541538, study PRJEB24748) | human gut metagenome | biome: human gut; feature: human-associated habitat; material: faeces | place: China | collected 2012
CCACCTGTTCCCATTCCGAACACAGAAGTTAAGCTCACTTGTGCCGAAGATAGTTCGCTGGAAACGGCGCGTGAAAATAGGTAGTCGCCGACTTGAACAAAAACGCTTTGAGAGAAATCTCAAGGCGTTTTTCTTTTGTCTTGAAACCGTTTTAGGAGAAAACAGAAAGGCAGGGATGCTTTGAAAATGATGTGAGCATTGAAGATGAAACAGAAAATAAATTCATGGTGGCTCGGCTGTGCTGACCTTTTGACACGACCGGGCCGCTTTATTGTAATAAAACCTTGACTCTTCAGCCGTTGTAGGGTTTACTATCTATGACGGAAAGGAGCTGCCCGGTCTGGCAGTGTAAGCTCTGTATATTCGGCAGAGAAGAGGGAAGCCGGGCAGAAAACATTATGGAAAAAAATCTGACCAGCGGCAGTGTGTTGAAAAGCATTTTGTTTTTTTCACTGCCCTATCTGCCTTCGTATTTTTTGCAGACGCTGTACGGCATGGCAGATCTGTTCATCATCGGGCAGTTTGAAGGTGTGGTCAGCACAACGGCGGTGTCCATTGGCAGTCAGGTGATGCATATGATCACTGTGATGATCGTGGGCCTTGCCATGGGGGCAACGGTCACTATTGGCCGGGCCGTGGGCGCAGAGAACAGACCTCGTGCGGCGCGGCTCATTGGCAACACAGTCGCGCTGTTTATGGCAGGATCTGTGGTACTGGCAGCTGTGCTGGTAGGGCTTGTGGACCCGATCGTACGCATTGTCTCCACGCCGGAGCAGGCCGTGGCGGGCACTCGTACCTACCTGATCATCTGCTTTATCGGCGTTCCATGCATCACGGCGTATAATATCATGGCATCGATCTTCCGCGGGCTGGGCGATTCCAGAAGCCCGATGTGCTTTATTGCGGCCGGTCTGTGCCTTGCCAGCCTTGCCGTGGTGAACGAAAAGGAGTACATTCTGGTCACGCTGGGGGCACCCGGAAACCACGCGACGGAGCAGACCAACATCATGGATGCTGTGCAGGTGTACCGCAGACTGGAAAAGAAAAAATGACTGTTTTGCGCCAATTCTACCGCCAGTCGGTTGTGCGGGAATGTCCGGTCCGGTACAATGGAGCCACAAACAGAACTGCTGGCTCACAAGGAGGACAAAACGATGTACGAACTGAACAAGATCGCTTTTGGGAGTTTTCTGGCACAGCTGCGCAGGGAAAAGGGCATGACCCAGAAGGAGCTTGCCGCCTGCCTGTATGTTTCGGATAAAGCCGTCAGCAAATGGGAGCGCGGCTTGAGCGTGCCGGATATCTCCCTGCTGGTGCCGCTGGCCGAACAGCTGAATGTGACCGTGGCCGAGCTGTTACAGGGCTGCCGCGTGGAGGAGGAGCAGCGCTTTACCCGCGAGGAAACAGAGGAACTAATCCGCAAGGCACTGATTTTTTCGGCAGAACCGCCGGAACGCCGCCAGGCCCGCACGCAGAAGTTTCTGCCGCTGTATGGGGTCAGCGTGGTGCTTGGCCTTGTAGAGACCGCAGCTGTCTGGGCCGTGGGGCTGGCCGGGACCGAGGGCGCAATGATGCTGCTGATTATAAACGTGATCTTCGGCATCGTATATGGGGCCTACACCTTGTTCTGGATGCCGGAAACATTGCCGCGCTATTATGACGAAAACCATGTCTGCAATTTTGCACAGGGCGCGTTCCACATGCATATTCCGGGTGTGTACTACAACAACCGCAACTGGCTCCATGTGCTCAAAGCAATGCGGGTGTGGTGCGTGGTAAGTATGCTCCTGACACCGCTCTGCACGGCAGCGGCGGTCGTGTTTGAACAGGCCACCGGATGGCAGGTGTGGCGTGCAGTGCTTATCGGATACATTGCATCGCTGTTTGGCGCAATCGTCATCCCGGCAAAGAAGTATCAATGACAGGATAGCGCAAGGGGAGCGGAAACGCTCCCTTTTGCTTTTGACGGCAATGTGATACAATAAAAATCAATATCATTCAGGAAGAAGGAAGATCATCCATGCGTGACGACCATATCGACCTGTGCGGCCAGATCGATTTTACCCGTACCGAGGCAATGCCCCTGCTGGCGCGGGATGCACATTTCAGCTTTGCGTGCAATGGCTGCGGCGACTGCTGCCGTGGCAGAGAGGACATTGTACTTTCAGGCTTTGACCTGTGGCGCATTGCAGCCCGGCTGCGCCTGCCGCCGCAGATCGTGGCGCGGGGATATTGCCGGGCCAGCATTGGCACGGTGAGCCATTTGCCGGTGCTGCGTCTGGCCCCGGTGAAGGAGAACCGGAACAACTGTCCCTTCCTTACGGGAGACCACTGCGCCATCCACGATGCCGAACCGCTGGTGTGTGCTCTGTACCCGCTGGCGCAGGAGATCAGCAGGAAAGGACAGGTGAGCTATTTTCTGCAGCCAACCGGCTGCGGCGGGCAGGTGATCGAGGCAAGGGTGGAGGACTATCTTGCTTGTTACGATGTCCCGGCCCGGGAACAGACCGATGTGCGCTGGGCGCAGACCTGCATGACACTGGAAGACACGGTGGAACAGCTGGGTGCGCAGCTCAGCCCGGTGCTGGTGCGCCGGATGCAGGACAAGCTCTGGCAGGCGCTGTATTTTGGCTACGACTATGCCGCACCGTTCTTGCCGCAGCTGGAGAAAAACCTGCACTGGCTGGATGCTGAATTTGCAAAACTGGCAGAATATCAGCAAAAACGGAATAACGCATCAAAATAATCGATCAATATATTTGATACAATCGATAATAAAGGCCGTTTTAGGGCAAAAGTGAGTTGTTTTACCGTGAAATGTGTGATATACTTCACGAGTGTAAAGCGAGACTGTACGAGCCTTGCATACAAAACATAGCTTTCCGGTGCGGTACCTGTAGGCCGCACACGCAAAGAGATAGAGGAGATAAACATTATGCGTAAAATCACTCGTCGTTCGTTTCTGGCTGCTGCCGCTGCCTGCGGCGCAGCTGCTGCCCTGACTGCCTGCGGCGGTTCTTCTGCATCTTCTGCAGCTGCTTCTTCCGCTGCGCCTGCATCCTCCGCTGCTGCTTCTGCTGCAGCCGATGGCCAGAAGTTCACGATCGGCATCTGCCAGTTGGTGCAGCACGCCGCTCTGGATGCCGCTACGCAGGGCTTTGAGGATGCTCTGACTGCTTCCTTCGGCGAGAACGTCACCTTCGATTTCCAGAATGCACAGGGCGATTCCGCTACCTGCGCTACCATCACCAACGGCTTCGTTTCCTCTGGTGTGGATCTGATCATGGCCAATGCTACGCCCGCTCTGCAGGCTGCACAATCTGCTACCGACAGCATTCCGGTGCTGGGCACCTCTGTTACCGAGTACGGTGTGGCTCTGGGCCTGACCGATTTCGACGGCACCGTGGGCGGCAACATTTCCGGTACCTCTGATTTGGCCCCGCTGGATCAGCAGGCTGAGATGATCGTGGAGTGGATGCCGGAGGCCAAGAAGGTTGGCCTGCTGTACTGCTCTGCTGAGGCAAACAGCCAGTATCAGGTGGATGAGGTCCAGAAGTATCTGGAGGAAAAGGGCGTCACCGTTACCCAGTACGCTTTCTCTGATTCCAACGACCTGTCCTCTGTCTGCCAGAAGGCTGCCGACGAGAACGACGCACTGTATGTGCCCACCGATAACACTGTTGCTGCAAACACCGGCATTGTGGACGGCATCTGCCGCCCGGCCAAGAAGCCTGTGTTCGCTGGCGAAGAGGGCATCTGCGCCGGCTGCGGCGTGGCTACCCTTTCCATCAGCTACTACGATCTGGGCTACACCACTGGTGAGATGGCAGTGAAGATCCTGAACGGCGAGGCTGATGTCTCCACCATGCCCATCGAGTACACCGATGTGACCAAGAAGTACAACAAGACGATCTGCGACGATCTGGGCCTGACCGTTCCCGACGGCTACGAGGAGATCGAGGGCTAAAATACTCCGGGAAACCAAACAGAAAATCAGCGGAGAAGGGTAAAAAGTGCTCTTCTCCGCTTTCCCGTATCAAACGGGAAGTAAAAAAGTGTAACGTTTAGGAGGAATTGTTTTGGAAATCATTGCAAGACTGGCAAACCTGCCGGGCGCTTTGCCGGGTGCCTGTGCACAGGGCCTTATCTGGGGTATCATGGCCATTGGCGTGTACCTGACCTACCGTATTCTGGACGTGGCCGATCTGACCGTGGACGGCTCCTTTGGCACCGGCGGTGCAGTGTGCGTCATGTGCCTGCTGTCCGGCCAGAACGTCTGGGTCTCCCTGCTCATGGCGCTGCTGGCAGGCCTGCTGTCCGGCTTCGTCACCGGTGTCCTGCACACATTTATGGGCATTCCGGCCATCCTTGCCGGCATCCTGACCCAGCTTTCGCTGTATTCCATTAACCTCAAAATCATGGGCAAGGCCAATCAGGCCATCAACGTGGACAAGTACAACCTGTTGATCTCCCTGCGCTGGGTCAAGGAGTTCGCTCTCCACAACCCTATCGTTATGATCATCATTGTCACAGCGGTGCTGATCGGCATTCTGTACTGGTTCTTCGGCACCGAGCTGGGCTGTGCCATCCGTGCCACCGGCTCTAACCCCGCCATGTCCCGTGCGCAGGGCATCAACACCAACTTCAATATCGTGCTGGGTCTGGCTGTGTCCAACGGTCTGGTGGCGCTGTCTGGCGCTCTGCTGAGCCAGTATCAGGGCTTTGCAGATGTCGGCATGGGCCGTGGCGCGATCGTCATTGGTCTGGCTGCTGTCATCATTGGCGAGGCTCTGTTCAGCCGCATCTTTCACAACTTTGCACTCAAGATGGTTTCTGTCTCTCTGGGTGCCATCATCTACTACATTGTCATCCAGCTGGTGCTGACTCTGGGTTTCGATGCCAACCTGCTCAAGCTGCTGAGCGCTTCTGTGGTGGCTGTTTTCCTTGCCGTGCCGTACTGGAAGGGCAAGTACTTCTCGAAGCCGGTGAAGAAGGCAAAGGAGGATGCAAAAAATGCTTGAGATCCAGAATGTTTCCAAGACCTTTAACGCTGGCACGGTCAACCAGAAAACTGCCCTGAACGGCCTGAACCTGAAGCTGAACGAGGGCGATTTCGTTACCGTGATCGGCGGCAACGGTGCAGGCAAATCCACCATGCTGAACGCAGTTGCTGGTGTGTGGCCGGTGGACGAAGGCAAGATCATTATTGACGGTGTGGATGTGACCCGCCTGAGCGAGCATCAGCGTGCCGCTTACATCGGCCGCGTGTTTCAGGACCCCATGACCGGCACTGCTGCCACCATGCAGATCGAAGAGAACCTTGCCCTGGCTGCACGCCGCGGCAAGCCCCGCACCCTGCGCATTGGCATTACCAAGGCAGAGCGCGAGCAGTACCGTGAACTGCTCAAGACGCTGGATCTGGGTCTGGAAGACCGCCTGACGGCCCGTGTGGGCCTGCTTTCCGGCGGCCAGCGTCAGGCACTGACCCTGCTGATGGCTACCATGAACAAGCCCAAGCTCCTGCTGCTGGACGAGCACACCGCTGCGCTGGACCCCAAGACCGCGCTCAAGGTGCTGACCCTCTCGGCCAAAATCGTGGAGGAAAACCATCTCACCACCATGATGATCACCCACAACATGAAGGATGCCATTAAGTATGGCAACCGCCTGATCATGATGTACGAAGGCCATATCATCTATGATGTTTCCGGTGAGGAAAAGAAGAACCTGCACGTCTCCGACCTGCTGGCAAAGTTCCAGATCGCCAGCGGCGGCGAGTTTGCAAATGACCGCATGATTCTGTCCTGATAAATTACAAGGTTAAAATGCAAAGCGCCTGTCCCGGGAAAAACCGGGACGGGCGCTTTTTATGTATGTTTACCAATTCAAGAGCAAGGCACAATCATCAATCTTTTTTGTCAATCGGGGAAATAATCGCTGTCAATACGTTTGATATAATAGGTCTTCTCAACGGATACACCAATACTGTATTCGATCATCAAAGTGGTCAGTTTTTGCCCGTCTACAAGAATGATATGCTGTGCATTGGCAAAATCTTTAGCACCTTGAGAAAATTTGGCTGTTGTAATGAATAGCCCTTTCTCAATCTTCGGCGGTCCCATCATAGCTCCAGCAAATTTTTGTAATTCCGGTTTCCCAATCGTAGTGCTGGGATCCCAGCGTTTTGCCTGAATATAAATCAAGTTAAATCCGAGTTTGTCCTCATGAATGATGCCGTCAACACCGCCGTCTCCGCTGTACTTTGTAACAAAACCATCGCCATAATCCATGGCTTTCATTAAATCAACAACCAACTGTTCAAAGAATGCCGGAGACTGCTGCATAACCTCGGAAAGTAAATCATCTGCAAGCTGCTCGTTGATAAGGGAATAAGTGCGCTCCAGAGTTTCCTGCGGAGTATCTGACACAGTTGAAGAAGGTGTTCCGTCCAAAGCAGAAGGAGTTGCTATAGAAGCTCCACTTACAAATGCAGAGAAGGCAGGATACCTGTTCTTGAGAAGATCATTTGTAATTTGAACACCACTTGCTAATAGGTTCAGGCCTTCTTTTGTAATAATATAGATGCCGCGTCGTGGAGAATCAATCAAACCTGCCTTTTTTAGATAAGTTTTTGCCCAGTTGACGCGATTATCAAAGGTTGGCTGGCGTTGGCTTGGAAGCCGCTCGGCAAGTTCTTCTGTGGTTAATTGGAGTTTTTGAGAGATGATTTGCTTTACATCTTTTGAAGAATGCGGGGCACCGTCCTGAATTGCAAAGAGGAACAGCGAGTAAAGTTCATTATATTTTGGAATAGCCATTTTTTCAAACCTCACACCTTGGAAAGGCTCAGCACACATTCGCAATGCCGTGTTCTTGGAAACAGATCCACCGGCTGCACCTTCTCTGCGTGATATCCATTTTGTTCCAGCCATGCAGCATCTCTTGCGGCGGTGGCGGGGTTGCAACTGACGTAGACCACCCGGCGGGGAGACATGCGCACGACAGCGGAAAGGGTGGCTTCGTCGCAGCCCTTGCGGGGTGGGTCCAGCATTACGATGTCCGGGTGAAGGCCCTCAGCGGCAAGGCGGGTGGCGGCCTGACCGGCATCTGCGCAGAAAAATCGGCTCTTTGCGGCCACATCTGCACCCATGCGGGCAGCGTTAGCCTTGGCACTTTCAATGGCTTCCGGTACGATCTCCACACCGATCAGCTCACGGCAGTGCGCTGCCATGGAAAGACCAATGGTGCCCATGCCGCAGTAGAGGTCCAGCAGCAGGTCGTCCGGGGTAAGCTGAGCATACTGGGCGGCAATGCCGTAAAGCTGCTCGGCAGCAAGGGTATTGACCTGATAGAAGGAAAGCGGGCCAAGCTGCACCGGAACACCGCACAGGGTGTCTTCAATATACCCCGGGCCGTACAGAGTGTGGGTCTCGGTGCCAAGAATCACGTTGGTGTTTTTAGCATTTACATTCAGCAGGATCGTGGTGATCTCTGCAAATTGAGCTTTCAGCCGGGTGCAAAGCTCTTCAGCGGAGGGCAGCTTGGCACGGGTGCAGACAAGGCAGACCATGATCTGGCCACTGTGAGCGCCGCGCCGCAGAAAGATATGACGCACAAGGCCCCTGCCGGTCTCCTCGCTGTACGGCTGGATGCCCTTTTCTGCAAAAAAAGCGCACAATGCGTTGCCGATTTCATTCAGCACACCGGGCTGCAGGCGGCAGTCCGGGCAGGGGACGATACGATGGGTGCGCCCGGCGTAGAAGCCGATACAGGGCTTACCGCTTTTGTCCACGCCCACCGGGAACTGCACCTTATTGCGGTAGCGGTTCACTTCCGGCGAACCCACAATGGGCAGCACAGGCACATCCAATCCTCCGATGCGGGCAAAGGCATCTGCAACATTCTCCTGCTTGGCGCGCAGCTCGGCAGCATAGTCCAGATGCCGCAGGCTGCAGCCGCCGCAGGGGCCTGCCACGGCACAATCCACCGGGATACGGTCCGGCGAAGGAGTGAGCACCTCGTCCAGAATACCGAAGGCGTAGCGCTTGCAGTCCTTAACGATGCGCACCCGGGCTTCGTCGCCGGGGGCGGCACCGGGAATAAACACGGTCTCACCGTCGGGACTGTGTGCTACGCCGCTGCCATCGCTGGAAAGACGCTCTACGCGCAGGGTGAGAACTTGATTTTTCTGTAAGGGCATGAAGGGTCTCCTTTACTGGTGGTCGGGGCCGTCGGCGGGAGCATCAGCCTGCGCCGCAAAATACTTGCTGGGCGGCACGCCCTTGGCGCGCTTGAATACCCGCGAGAAATAGAACTGGTCAAAGAAGCCTACCGACACCGCGACCTCGGCAATGGAAAGGTTGCCTGCGCGCAGCAGCTTGCAGGCTTCGTTGATGCGGTATTCGGTAAGATAATCGATGGGGCTTTTGCCTACGTTCAGCATGAACACGCGGTACAGGTGACTGCGGGAGACACCTACGCTTTTTGCCACATCATCAATGGAAATATCGTGTGAATAATTGAACTGGATGTACTTGATGGCGTTGAGCACATACTGGCTGGAAGAGGAAGCCGTGTGCGGTTTGCCAGCGCTGGTCTCCTTCATCAGAGAAGCGATGAAGAGATAAAGGTAGCCCACCATGGCGGCTTCATCCTGCGGCTGCAGCCCGCGGGAGGAATAAATGTTGGCCAGAGCAGCACGCATCCCATCGGGGTCGTGGGTGTGATGCACCGGCGAGTCGTCGGTGAAGGGGAGCTGCGCGGCCAGTTTGTGGGCACACGCACCGTTGAAGCCTACCCAGCTGTACTCCCAAGGCTGCTGCTCATCGGCAGTATACCGGATCAGCTGGCTTGGCCGGGCAAAAAACAGCTGGCCCTGGCTCACTTCCCAGGTGCGTCCGCCCACCTCGAATACGCCCTTGCCGGAAAGTACCAGATGGATCAGGTAATGGTCGCGGATACCCGGCCCCCATGTTTGGCCCGGAGCACAGCGTTCGATGCCGCAATTGAAGATGGAAAGCTCAATATTATTGGTATAATTTTGTTTGAAGGATTGCTTATATACATCTGCCATAGCCGCGTTTCCTCCGCTCTGTCACGTTGCGGGCAGCTTTGTGCCCGATCTTTGGTATAGTATACCACACATCTGCCCGCAAATTCAACAAAAGTACATCTTATTCTTTGAACTGGGTGCCAAAATTCGCGTTTTTTCAGCGTTGGAAATTGAAAAAAGCGGTTGGATGCATTACAATAGACGTAACAAACCCATCTATCCCAAAGCAGCATATTGAGGGAGGAATCGTTATGGCAAACAGTGCGCAGCTCCGAAATGAGATCGCGGCGGGCAAATGGGACGATAAGCTCCGGGCACTGTATGGCGATGCGGCGCAGGAGATCTGTCGGCAGCGGGCACGCTACTGTGCTGCGCTGGAACAGTTTGAGCTGTACTTTGGGCCGGGCAGGCAGGTGCAGGTTTATTCGGCACCGGGCCGCGCAGAGCTGGGCGGCAACCACACCGATCACCAGCACGGTTATGGCCTTGCGGCGGCTGTCACGCTGGATCTTGTGGCCGTGGCTGCGCACAATACAGACGGCTACGTGCGGGTCAAATCCCGCGGGTTCAACAAGCTGGATGTGATCGACCTGACCGTGGAGGGGCCGCAGGAAGGGGAGAGCACCCACTCGGCCAGCCTGATCCGCGGCATTGCCGAGGGCTTCCGCGCGGCAGGCAAAGCGGTGGGCGGTTTTGATGCATACACGGCCAGTGATGTGCTGCGCGGCAGCGGCCTTTCCAGCTCTGCTGCCTTTGAAATGGGCATGGCTGCCATCTGGAACGGAGAATATGGCTGCGGTCTGGCCCCGGCGGAGCTGGCAAAGATCTGTCAGTATGCGGAGAATACCTATTTTGGCAAGCCCAGCGGCCTGCTGGATCAGCTGACCAGCGCAGTGGGCGGCATTATCTTTGCGGATTTTGCAGACCCCCAGCAGCCGGTTCTGGAAAAGATCCACGCCGACGGCCTGCTGCCGCCGGGCATGAGCCTGTGCGTTACCGATACGCGCGGCAGCCACAGCGAATTGACCGGTGAGTTTGCAGCCATCCGGCAGGAGATGGAGCAGATCGCAGCGTTTCTTGGCAAAAAGGTGCTGGGACAGGTGACGGAGAGCGCATTCTGGGCAGCACTGCCTGCGCTGCGCAAAGCCTGCGGCGACCGCGCGGTGCTGCGCGCCATCCACTATTTTGAAGAGAACGCTCGCACCCTTGCCCAGAGGGACGCGCTGCAGGCCGGGCAGTTTGCTGCCTTTGCAGCGCTGGTGCTGGAAAGCGGACGCGCATCCTTTGCGCTATGCCAGAATGTCTACTGCAGCACCGATGTGCGGCATCAGGGGCTTTCGGTGGCACTGGCGCTGAGCCAGAGTATCCTGCAGGGCAGCCCGGGAGCCTGGCGGATGCAGGGCGGCGGCTTTGCAGGCACCATTCAGGCGTATGTTCCCCAGAGCCTGCTAGAACGCTATCACAGCGAGATCGAGCGGGTATTCGGCAAGGGCAGCTGCTACATTCTGCGTCTGCGGGAGCAGGGGGCAGTGAAAGTGATCTGAAAACAAAAACGCATCTGCAAGATTTTGCAGATGCGTTTTTTGCTATGCTTTATACTGCTGGGAAAGTTCAGAAAACCGATTTCGGGCCGGGAGCGGACTGAGCCTGCTCTTTCTCTTCTTCCCGGCGCTGCTGATCCGAGATATACTGCACCATGTCCCGCTCCTCGTGGGAAAAATGGAACAGGTCTGCGATGGTATCGTAGGCGCTCACCACGAAGTTGAAGCCTGTCTTTACCACATTGAACAGCAGCATGGGCACAAAGGTGAAAGAAAGTGAGATCAATCCGCCGCTAAAGAAAAGATCGTCCAGACGCAGATTGCTGAAGAAAAGATCCAGCGCATCGCCCAGCGGCCCGCCGCCGGAAATACTGCGCAGCTCTTCTTCGGAAACAGAAATGTATGAATGCGGCATCTGAAGGTTTTTCATGGAGAAAGCTCCTTTCTGACAAGATCGTTCCGGGAATGGGGTCAAACTCAGGCGGCAGCGGTTTCCTCGGCCTGAGCGGCATCAAAGCTCGGCATGGGGTTCACGATCTGATCGTAGATGCTTGTAACGGTACGAATGACGTTCATGACCTGCGAATAGACATAGACACCGGCCAGACCGGCAACGCCCACAGAAGCGATACGGCTCCAGGTGTTCATCTTATCCCAGGTGTGATAGAAGGTGCCGGACAGGCTCAGACCATTCGACAGACCGGACTGCACACGGCCTGCGATGTACCGGAAGGAATAGTTGCTCATCAACACGAACAGGTTGATCGCTGCATTCTGGCAGAATGTAGCAAACTGATCGGTGTTGAAATAAATATCGTGATTAAAGGCTGAGCCAAGGTAGATGGACTGACCGCCATCCAGATAGGTCATTTCTTCTTCGGAGATAACGGCATAGGAAGCCGGTAAAAGCATGGTATTCTGATTGGGATGATCCATGGTGGAAGAACTCCTTTCCGTAGTGGAATCTGCACAAAGGCAGACAATAATACTATCTGAATTGTAACATAACTGTGTCCAAATAACAAGAGCAGAGATGTGCAAAATCATGATACATTTGTGAATAAACTGTTACGGAAAGACGGTGAAATCACGAATATCAGCCCAAAAATGCGCAATATGTCCAGAATCTGGTCCTGAAAAAATGTTCTGTAGAAAAAGCAAAAGCGCCTGCACATTCCGGGTGCAGGCGCTTTTATGGGGAGAAAATGATCGGGGAATTACTGTGCCCGTTCGTAGAGCACGGTCAGCTGCGCAATGTGCCCGGCCAGTGCTTCCGGCAGGGGACAGGTGAGCCGCCACTGCCAGTTGGAGCCTTGGGTGCTGGGAGTGTTGATGCGGGCCTCACTGCCCAGATGCAGCCAGTCCGCCAGAGGGATCACAGCGGTATCCGATACACTGGCAAGGCAGGCACAGATCATGGCCTCGGTCAGCTCTTCCGGCTGGCAGCGCAGGTAGCGGCAGGCATAGGCCACATCCTCGGCACTGGCGTTGGTACGCCAGCCTTCGGTGGTCACATTGTCGTGGGTGCCGGTGTACACCACGCTGTTGCGGTGGTAGGTGTGGGGTAGGTAATTGCCGGATTCCCGGCTGTCAAAGGCAAACTGCATGATCTTCATGCCCGGGTAGCCGCTGGCAGAAAGCATGGCCTTGACCTCCGGGGTCAGGTAGCCAAGATCCTCGGCAATGATGCCGCCCTCGCCAAGGTTTTCGTGCATGGCGTTGATAAAATCGCGGTCAGGGCCTTTTTCCCAGTGGCCGCCCGTCGCCGTTTTGTTCCCGGCGGGAATGGAGTAATAGCTCTCGAAGCCGCGGAAGTGGTCGATGCGCACCACATCGTAAATGGAGGTGGCGTGCTTCATGCGCTGCTTCCACCACGCAAAGCCGGTGGCCTTGTGAACAGGCCAATCGTACAGCGGATTGCCCCATAGCTGACCATCCGCTGCAAAGGCATCCGGCGGGCATCCGGCAACCTGCGTCAGGTGCATCTGGCCATCGGTCTGGAACAGTTCCGGGTGGGTCCACAGATCGCTGGAATCCGGGCTGACATAGATGGGAATATCGCCCACCAGACGGACGCCCTTGCCGTTGGCGTAAGCCTTCAGGGCGTTCCACTGGGTGTAGAAGAAGAATTGCACCGCCTTGTAGTAATCCACCGCACCGGCGAGACGCTGTTTTGCGGCAGCAATGGCTTCCGGTTTGCGGCAGCGCAGGTCATCCGGCCAGTCGGCAAGGCCGGCCTGCCCCTGTTCGGCCTTGACAGCCATAAACAGGGCGTAATCCTCCAGCCAGAAGCTCTGCGCCTCGCAGAAGGCTTCATAGGAGGGGGAGGGGGCTGCCAGCAGGCGGTCGGCTGCCTTTTTCAGGATCACAGGCCGCTCGTTGTACAGTGCGCCGTAGTCGATGGGGCCTACAGGCCGTGCGGCGGGCACTTCATCGGCCGTCAGCAGACCGACGTCGGCCAGCAGGCGGTAGTCAATGAAGTAGGGGTTACCGGCAAAGGCGGAAAAGCTCTGATAAGGGCTGTCGCCGTAGCCGGTGGGGCCGATGGGCAGGATCTGCCAGTAGGTCTGCTTTGCATCGGCCAGAAAATCCACGAATGCAAAGGCCTCTTTTCCCAGCGTACCGATGCCAAAAGGCCCCGGCAGACTGAAAACGGGCATCAAAATGCCGCTTGCACGCATAGTGTGCGCACCTCCTTAGCCCTTGACAGCACCTGCCACAACGCCCTCAATGATGTACTTCTGGCAGGTCATGTACAGGATGATGATGGGGATAATGGCAATGATGATGCAGGCCATCATGGGAGCCAGCTCCACACGGCCGTAGCCGCCGCGGAAGTACTGGATGGCCATGGGAATGGTGCGGTATTTCTTGATGTCCAGCACCAGAGTGGGCAGCAGGTAGTCATTCCACACCCACATGGTCTCGAGGATGGCGGTGGAGATCATGGTAGGCTTGAGGATGGGGAATACGACCTTGAAGAAGATCTGAATGGGGTTGCAGCCATCGATCATGGCCGCTTCCTCAATTTCCATGGGCACGCTCTTCATGAAGCCGGTGAACATGAACACGGCCAGACCGGCACCGAAGCCCAGATAGATGATGCAGATGTTCCACGGGGTGTTCAGATTGAGCTGGTCAGCGGTCTTGGACAGGGTGAACATGACCATCTGGAAGGGCACGACCATGGAGAACACGATCAGCAGGTTCATGAACTTGCTCAGCTTATTGTTCACGCGGGTGAGGTACCAACCGGTCATGGAGCAGCACAGCAGGATCAGCGCCACACTGGTAACGGTGATGACAAGGCTGTAGCCAAGGCTGGAAAGGAAGCCCATCTTGGTGACACCGTAAACGTAGTTGCTCAGGCCCGCAAAGGTCTCGGCGGTGGGCAGCTTGAACACGGTGGAGGTGGTAAAGCTGCCCTCGACCTTCAAGCTGTTCAGCAGGATCAGCACGATGGGGTAGATCCACAGCAGACTCAGCAGCGTCATGATGACGGTGAGGATGTTATCCCACATTTTTTTCTGTTTAGGCATTACTGCTGCACCTCCTTGGAACGGGTAAAGTGGAGCTGGATCAGAGAAATGACCACGACGATCAGGAAGAACACCACAGCCTTCGCCTGACCAATGCCCTTCCACTGGGCACCGGAACGGCCATAGAAGGTGTTGTAGATGTTCAGGGCCAGCATTTCACTGGCGTTGGCGGGTTCGCCTGCGGTCAGGGCAACGTTCTGGTCGAACAGTTTGAAGCTGTTGGTCAGGGTCAGGAAGGTGCAGATGGTCACGCTGGGCATGACCATGGGAATTTTGATCTTGAACAGGATCTCGCGGTCGTTGGCACCGTCGATCTTGGCGGCTTCGATCAGGTCGCCGGGCACGCTCTGCAGGCCGGCAACGTAAATGATCATCATGTAGCCGATCTGCTGCCAGCACATCAGGATCACCAGGCCCACAAAACCAGCCTTGGCGTCCAGCGCCAGCAGAGGTTTCTGCAGGTTGGCCAGCACACCGTTGAGCAGGATCTGCCAGATGTAGCCCAGCAGGATGCCGCCGATCAGGTTGGGCATGAAGTAGACGGTACGGAAGATGTTGGTGCCGCGGATGCCGCGGGTGAGCACCAGCGCAATGGCAAAGGCGCAGACGTTGATGAGCACGGTGGATACTACAGTGAACACTGCGGTAAAGCCGAAGGCGTGCAGGAAGGTGGAATCCTGAAATACGTTGATGTAGTTCTGGATGCCCACGAAGGTGGTCTTGCTAACAGTAGTGAACCGCTGGAACGAAAGGTAAATGCCCCAGATAAAGGGCCAGATAAAGCCGATGATGAACGCGAGCAGCGTGGGCAGCACGAACACCGGCCAATATTTGCTGATGGCTTTTTGCATGATGTACCTCCTATATGCGGAGTGGTTAACAAAAAAGGGGAGGCGGGGCGAACTTCTTCGCCCGCCTCCCTGTTCAGTTCTTTTTTATAGACCGATCAGGAGCTTAGCCGTTTGCCAGCTTGTATTCCTTAGCCCAGCCATCGACGAAGGCGGTCACAACGCCGTCCCAGTCGCCGGTGCCTGCTGCGTAAGCGGTCAGAGCGCTGCCCACGCCGTTCTTCCACTCCTCGGAAGGCATGGTGGAGAAGCACCAGTCCACACTGGTCTTGCCGTCGGCCACATACTGGTTTGCAATGGTGATCAGGGGGTTGGTGGAGTCCTTAGCCTTCTTGAAGGGGATGACGAAGCCCATCTTGTCAGCCATCGCGCTGGTGCCGGCCTCAGAGGTGACGCACCAGTACAGGAAGTCCAGAGTAGCCTGAATATCGGCATCAGAAGAGTTGTTGTTCACGCACCAGAAGTTCTCGGAACCGGTGCACAGGCCCTGATTCTCCTCGCCATCCACGCCGATGTAGATGGGCAGCATACCCAGGTTGTCGTCGCCCAGATCCTTCACGTCATTGTAAGCCCAAGTGCCGTTCTGGTAGAACACAGCCTTCTTGCCCACAAACTCAGCCACAGCGTCGTTGCCGGTCTTGGAAGCCAGCAGGGTGGGGTCACAGGTGGAATCGGTGATGTACAGATCCCAGATCTGCTTGTAGTTGTCCAGATAGGTGCCCTTGATGGCGTCGGTAGAGCTGATGCCGTCTGCCTTGTACTCGTAGTAGATGGGCAGGTTTGCCAGATGGGTCTTGAAGCGCCAGTCAGAAGAACTGTCCATGCCGGCAGAAGTGAAAGCACCGTCCACGCCCAGCTCAGCCTTGCGTGCCTGAATATCGTCAGCGACCTTCTTCAGATCGGCAAAGCCCTTGATATCGTCCTGCGTGTAGCCGGCGGCGGTCAGCAGTTCCTTGTTGTAGATGATGCCGTAGGTCTCGAGGACGTAGGCGATGGCAGCCACAGCGTCGCCATCCTTCAGTGCGAAAGAGTCGCTGGTCAGCTCACCGTACAGCTGGCTGCCGGACAGATCGTAGCAGTAATCCTTCCAGTTGGCGAGGCCGACGGGGCCGTTCACCTGGAACAGCGTCGGGGCTTCGCTTTTGCCCATCTCGGCCATAAGCGTCGTTTCGTATTCGCCGGAGGCGGCCGTTACGACGGTTACGGGAACGCCCGTTTCCGCGGTGTAAGCTTTGGCGAGCGTCTGCCAGGCCTCGTCCTGCTCAGGCTTGAAGTTCAGGTAATAAACAGAACCTGCGGCCGTGGGGGTGGTGCTGGCGGCGGGTTCGCTGCCGGAGCCCGAAGCCGCGGGCGTAGAGCTGCTCGAGCCGGAGCCGCCGCAGGCGGCAAGGGAAAGAGCCAGGCAAAGCGCAAGTACAAGTGCAAGTACCTTTTTCATATTGGTCCTCCTAAAAAAATTTATCATTCAACGGCAGAACTGATCGTCTCTAAACAATGCATTTGCGCTTACTTCGGCAGATGCGGCTTTAAAGACGGTATGAAGCTGCCGTCAAATATCAGATGTTACGGAGGCGACAGATTCGCCCTCCAGAAGCCCGGTGCTCACCACGCGCGTCTGCGGAGGAGCAGCCTTTTCGATCTGTCCCAGCAGAAGGGCCACGCTCTGGTCGGCAATCTCCTGCTGCGGCTGGGATACCGTGGCCAGCCGCGGTACCGCGTACTGCCCCAGCTCGATGCCGTCGAAGCCCAGGACGGAGATATCCTGCGGAACGCGGAGCCCCGCATCTGTGAGGGCGCGCATGGCGCCCACAGCCATGATATCCGACATGCAGAACACGGCGGTGAAGCCCGCGTCCCGGGCCAGCAGCTTGTTCATGGCACGATATCCGCTGCCGAGATTGTAATTCGCCTTTTGATACAGCGCCTCATCGTGGGAAAGCCCCTCGTCTGCAAAGCCCTGCAGGAACCCCTGGTAGCGTTGGTCGCTGATGGAGGAGACCGCCCGGTTGCCGCCGATAACGGCAATGCGCCGGTGCCCGCGGGAAAGCAGAAAACGGGCCGCGCGCCGTCCGGCGGCGGTATCGTCGATGCCCACGCTGGACAGGTTTCCAAAGTTCAGGTGATCTGCAAGTGTGGTAGCCAGCACGCTGGGCACGGCAATGGCGGAAAAGCGTGCCTCAAAGCTGCAGGTGTTGCCGCCCAGGAAAATGAACCCCAGAGGTTTG
>OKSA01002038.1_pt1 | contig 17190 bp, 13 predicted proteins | sample 1601181 | NCBI WGS metagenome assembly OKSA01 (sample SAMEA3541538, study PRJEB24748) | human gut metagenome | biome: human gut; feature: human-associated habitat; material: faeces | place: China | collected 2012
ATAGTTTTCTCCCACTTCAATTCCACATTTGCGTTTTACCTGAGAAATATATAAACTTGAAACCTTCAAGCCAAATTCTTTCAGCACATAATCTTTGATTTCCTGATAGGTTGCTTTCAACTCGGCACTGGTGGCATCCAGCTCGTCCAGGTCTAAGTCGATCTCTATCGTGTCATCTGGTTTTTGTTGGGACAAAAGAACAACCGTCTCCACATGAGTATCAAATCAAAACATATCCCCACAAAATCACAGAAATATATCTAATATTTATACAGTACTAATACTGCTCGTGCATCCCTTTTCCCACAAAATGTCCTTCAATTTACGCTTTCTATAGCAAAATTTTTCTGTCAAAAAATATCAACTATATTTACTCGAATTCAATGTCCTCATTGACTTTTTTATTAATATCAACTCTTGTCTGAACATCAATTTTATTAACCAGCCAACCATTCAGAGTACAATTCTTAATAAATTCATCTATTCTATTGACACCATTGATTTCTTTTAATGTAACTACAACGCCAAAGCGAATCCCTATTCCATCTTTAGGGTCTAAGCGGTTATTTGTTTTTATTTCCATTCCCCAATTTTTATTGTCATAAGATTTCTTCGGCATCATTTTGTTTTTTGGTCTTTCTGCAATATATTTTACATTATCCCATTTTCTAAATCTTTCTCTTGCTTCACCCTCCAAAAGGAAATATTTTTCGTTATCTAATATTACATCCTGATTCTGTTTATCGCCCTTAATATCCTCTATCTTCCCTTTATTATTAATTCTACCAAAATGTAAATTAAGTTCTGTATTTGTATAATCAACACCTTGAGTTCTATCACACATAGGAAAATAACACATTGTTGCCCTTGCAATATAAGGGTATTTGTCATCTTTAATTGGAACTGGAAAATAATAATTATATGTATTCCATTTTTCACTCACATCATATACCAGAAATTTAATTTCATCTTCTTTTGTATGAACAATATCATCTATCTTAATAGGTACTATACCATGTCCATATAAGGCAACCTCTTCTGGTGTCGGCTTTTCATTCCAATCTCTTGCAGCATCAATAATCATCGCTTTTGCAACTTCTCTATTCAATCCTAAAATATCCATCAAGTAAGACAACTTTCGGGCAATCCAAGGAGCTGCAAATGAAGTACCAGCAACATTTGCTTCCCCTAATGGTTCACAAACCTTAATATATTTTTCTTCACTCCCACCATAATAACTAACATCTGGTTTTGCAAAAAAGGATAACGCCAATCCTCTTCTTGCATATTTAGTTGACAAACCATTTTGAGTTACTGCATTAACTACCATACTATTTATTGAATCAGCAGGCGAGCCTATTTTCTCAATATCAGCGCTAGGCTTATTCGTCCCTGCAACAACAAAAATAACATCATTTTCATATTGGATTTTATCCAATATAGCCCCCTCTGCAGAAATAAAATTGTCATTAACTTCTTGATTACTTCCGAGCGAAATATTCCAAACCTTTATATCTTTATTGTTTGCAATAATCTCTTTTATCTGTTTTGTAATAGTAAAAGAAGAAAATTTTGAACCTATTGCGACACCAAAATGGCGTACCCTAAATCTGCCACATCCGTCATCAAGCCAAGGATTTAATCTTGCACCATCTACAATAATAGAATCCACCGCTGTACCATGACGATAATCATCTGGATTTTTAGGAAGATTATCATCAACCATATCATGATATTCTACCCATTCGCCAAAATAGACACGTTTATCAAATAACGTATCAATTACTCCAACAGTTGGCTCAATAGTTGGAGAAGGCATATACAGAGTCCCTTGCTGATATTCCTGAATGAAGTCTTCTGGAGATAATTCTGATAAATCCTCTGTTGCCATAGAAACAAGATACGGTGCTTTCTCAAATAAAATCTGTAATTGGTTTTCATCTAAAAACACCGTCTGATTATCCAATATTCTACTTTTTAAAATATCAATTCCAATATTTTCAAATAACATTTTTGTATCTGTATGCGTATTATACAATGTAATGATACTTTGTTTTAATTGGCGTGTTGCCATTTCCACCTCAAAATCTTCAATATATGAAACATCTGCGATTACCTGTTTAAACGTAGATTTTGTTATTGAAAATTTAGAGAATGGTATTTTATCTATTTTTTTTCTATCATCAAAAGTAACTTTATCTATTCCATTTTGAAACTTTACCTTAATTATATCACTTGTTTTTAAAAGCAACTCTATACTTTTATCCAAATCTTCCATATCAAGAAAGTACGTAATAATATGTTTCGTTTTTTCTTTGTTAAATTTAGCGCCCACAATAGCATAATTAGAATCTTTTCCTTTAAACAATCCTGCAATTCGATTACTCTTTGCAACTATTTTATTATAATGAACACTAATCAATATCCCCTCAAAAGGTCTTTTTTCTTGTTTCCAAAATTCTTTAATTTGACTTATTCTTTCTATCAATCTAAGTAACTGCTCTCTTGTTACTATTTTTTTGCTGTTCATGGATGCTCCGCCACCGCTGCCAGTTTTTGAGGCTTGAATAAATCGCTTTCCCTTTAATTCCAGTACATTATTCATTTATTTCTTCCCCCTTGCTTAATTTTCTGGATACGGTACTTTTAGATTCTCCTTTGAGCTTTTCTATTTCTCTGACCGTAAATCCTTGTGCATGAAGTTCTTCTATATCTGTTTCTTCTAAGTTACCTATCAAATAATTATAAAGCCTTCTCAAATAATCATATTCTATATTTGCATCACTGAATGCCAAAGAGGTTTTTATAATATTCTTCAATTCCCCTGGATAAGGCAAATCAGACGATACCTTCAATATTTTCTTAAACAATCTGGTATCTTTAGGAATGCCTTTAAAATTTTTAATAAAAGATACAAAATAGTACTCTGCAACTTCCAATAAATCTTCTTTACTATATCTATTAAAATTAATCACTGCATCAAAACGTCTAATTAGAGCTTTGTCAAAATTGGAATACAAATTTGTTGTCGCAATAATTACTATTTCCTTGTTTAAATCAGTTAATCTATCAAACTCTCTCAATATAGTTGAAGTAACCCGTCCCATTTCTCGCACATCATTCCTATTAACTCTATCCAAGGCAATCACATCTATTTCATCAAATAAAATAACAACTTTATTTGAATATGGAATCATATTTATCTCAGCAAAAACACTGGCAATATTTTTATTAGTTTGACCTAGTTTACTATCAATCAAATGTTCAAAATCAACACAATATAAGGTTCTGCCAAGCAGCCTTGCTATGTGTTTTGCAGCTTCCGTTTTTCCACTACCTGGCAGTCCTTCAAGTAAAAACTTATTTATCCCAATATTATGATTAACTGCATTAATAATACCTTTTATATCATTAGATATTACTACTGGCAAATTCAATGGCTGCATTTCTCTAATATCTATCTGTTTTAAAAATTCACTTTCAAAATCACTCGCCTGTGGAACATACAAGTTGGATTCTGCTATTAAACTCATTATATACTCAGCCAGCTGATAATCACCAATAGCATCAAAATATTTCGCTATGCTTACTGCCTCATTTCTAAATGCATTCTCATTTTTTTCAACATGATATTTTATCAAATTTAATACATTTTGTTTTTTCACAATAGCGCACCTCCAATTACCTTTTTTGTATTATATCACATATTGGGACAAAATAATACTAATTTGGGACATAAAATATAACAAATTCCATACTTCCTAAACTAGAAAAGTCGCCTGCGCAACATCAGACGACTATATTAGTTAAATTATTTCAAAATGTTTCAAAGCATCTTTGATTGCTTCTACCTTTTCTGGTGTCGGATGCTTCCTCGGCTGTTTCAATTTCTCTACCGCATTAGGAGCATCGTACATTGGCAAGCCTAAATCTCTTTTTACCTCTGCGATATATGCGGTATGTACCTTGAAGCCGTATTTAGCTTCTATGTACTCCTTTATCATTTTGTAGGTCACTCGTTCTTTGGGCTTGTAGCCTTCCGCTCTTTTAGCAATATTATCAAGTGGAACTTTTCCCTCACCCTTGCCAAACTCAACTTTTACGTTGATATGTCCGTCTGGCTTTTTGTGGGAAAGCAGTACTACTGTCTCCACATGCACCGTGCTCGGAAAAAGATCCACACACCCAATCCGTTCTACCTGATATCCTCTTCCCTGCAGAAGCTCCAGATCTCTTGCCAGGCTGGTCGGCTTGCAGGCAATATAAACCATTCTTTCCACACCAAAATCAATGATCTTTTCCAGTGCTTTCGGATGCACACCGTCTCTTGGTGGATCCAATACGATCAGATCCGGTACTTCACCCAGATCATCGATTACTTTCAACACATCTCCAGCCCAGAAGGTACAATTATCGAGTCCATTTAAAGCAGCATTTTCTTTTGCAGCCTCTACAGCCTCTTCAACGATCTCCACACCTACTACTTTTTTTGCCACTGGTGCAAGGATCTGTGCAATCGTTCCGGTTCCACTGTAGAGATCAAAGATTACCTTATCTTTCGTCTCACCGATATAAGATCTTGCTGCCTCATAAAGCACTTCCGCGCCAAGGGAATTAGTCTGGAAGAAAGAAAATGGTGTAATCTTGAACTTCAGTCCCAGAAGTTCCTCATAGAAATAATCCTGTCCATATAAAATTTTGGTTCCTTCATCTTTTACCACATCCGCAAGGCTGTTGTTGGTTGTATGAAGAATTCCGGCAAGCTTCCCATCATAAGAAAGACCGGTAAGCTTTTCCACCAGTCTGGCTTCATCTAGCTGTGCCTCCGATGTTGTTACCAGATCAATCAGAATTTCTCCGGTGCGAACTGCCTTTCTCACAAGAAGATGACGGAAAAATCCAGTATGGCGCATTCTGTGATAATACGGAAGACCTGTATCTGTCGCAAACTCCAGAACAGCCTTTATAATTCGTCTGAAATCCTCATCCACAATCTTGCATTCTGTAACATTTACAATATCGTGAAAACTGCCTCTTTTATGCATGCCAAGTGCAAGAGGTCCGTCCTTATATTCGTCTCCAAAAGAAAATTCCATTTTATTGCGATATGCATCTCTGACCGGGCTTTCTTTAACACCCTCCCAGATATAATCACCATCAACCGCCGCATCCATCATTGCATGGATCTGCGCTTCCTTCATCTCCACCTGCTTTTCATACGGCAGATTCTGATAAGTGCATCCGCCACAGACTCCAAAATGCGGACATGCCGGCTGACATTCTTCCGGTGAATGCTCCAGAATTTCCAGAAGCCGTCCCTCTGCCTGACCTTTTCGTATCTTATTCACCGCGAAACGCACCTTTTGTTCCGGAACGGTATTCTTCACGATCACTTTTTTTTCTTCGTCCTCTACCACGGCAAATCCTTTATTCGGGAAATCTACCCTTTCTATATATCCTTCTAATATCTGTCCTTTTTTCATCTATCTATATACCCTCACATAGAAAAGGCAGGAATCTTTGACAATTCCTGCCTTCGCTGCTTTCTTAATATTACTGTACTTCATCTTCATCGCTGAAGAAATCATTGTCGAAATCATCGTCAAAATCTTCTTCAAAGTCTTCTAGATAATCCGGAGTAAAGAAACAATATACTGCATATGCAATTGCTGCAACTGCTGCTACCGCACCGATAATTGCAAGAATCCAGAGAACAGTTGTCTTCTGATCATCATCTTTCTTATGCATCATATCGTTGAGTTTCGTTGTTGCAAGTAATTCTTCGATTCTGTTCATCTCCATACACGCCCTTTCTGCCGTCACTCTCTGCTTCGGCTCACTCATTGTTTATAGCTAGTATACCACAAATCCATGCATAATTTCCACCATATTGCACAGATTTTCCGAAAAAGAATGTGTTTCTTAGGCACATAGTGCAATTTTAGTCAATTTTCTGCAGTTTTGCAAACATGGCAAACATCTTCTTCGTGCCCGCCGTATCAAAGTCCACAGTCACTTCATAGTCTCGTCCGCCTTCTGTGATCTGTGTCACCAGACCTTCCCCAAACTTAATATGACGCACTCTGTCCCCCACATCATATCCCGGACCTTTTCCCTTGGTCACAGTAAACTGCTGTGCAGGCTTTGTCGCTGCGAACGCTTTTGTCGCAAATGCCTGCTTTGCCTGACGGTAAGCGGATACCTTTGTTTCCTCCTCTGTCTGCTCCTTTTTGAACAGGGCACCGGTAGAAAGCAGACTCAGCGGAATCTCTTTTAAGAATCTGGACATCTTATTATACTGTGTCTCACCGTGTACCATCCGTCGTCTTGCACAGGTCAGCGTCAGATTCTCCTTTGCACGGGTAATTCCCACATAGCAGAGTCTTCTCTCTTCTTCCAGCTCTGCCGGATCATCTGCCGTGATCGTCATATAGCTTGGGAAAATCCCATCTTCCAGGCCGGCGAGATAGACGTGTGGAAATTCCAGGCCTTTCGCACTATGTAAAGTCATCAGCACCACATAGTCCGTCTCCTCATCAAGACTGTCGATATCTGCAACCAATGCCACTTGCTCCAAAAAACCGGAAAGTGTCGATTTTTCATCTTCTGCTTCACAGGACTCCTCGTATGCAACAATTTTATTCCGGAGCTCTTCAATATTTTCCAGACGGCTTTCTGCTTCTTCATCAGAATCTGCCTGCAGTTCTTCTACATATCCAGTTGCATCGATAATCTCATCCATCAATTCTGCTACACTCATGCGTTCGCCTTCGGCTTTAAAATGCTCAATCAGGGCTGCAAAGGATTCGATTTTACCAAGCGCACGTCCGATTCCCGGAACCGATCCTGCAGCCAGGATTGCTTCATAGAAACTGATCTCCCGTTCCGTTGCATAATCCTGCACCCTTCCGATAGTTGTCAGTCCGATTCCCCTCTTCGGTACATTGATGATCCTCCGTACTGCCAGATCATCTTTTCCATTATCTACTGTTTTTAAATATGCCAGCAGATCTTTTATTTCGCGTCTTGCATAGAAGTTTACTCCACCAACGATCTTATACGGAACATTGGATACCACCATCTTTTCCTCAAATATACGTGACTGCGCATTGGTTCTGTATAAAATAGCGAAATCCTTATATTCTCTTTTTCCACTGTTCACCTTGTCTTTGATATCACTGACAATATAATCCGCCTCATCGTAAGCAGAATCAAACTGACGGAACTGAATCTTCTCACCCTCACCATTCTCGGTCCAGAGCGACTTCTCTTTTCGTCCTGTATTGTGACGGATCACTTCATTTGCGGCGTTCAGGATTGTGGATGTGGAACGGTAATTCTGTTCTAGCTTGATCACTTTCGCATTCGGATATTCTTTTTCAAAATTCAGGATATTCATGATATTCGCACCCCTGAATTTGTAGATCGACTGGTCGTCATCACCAACTACACACAGATTCTGATACTTACCGGCAAGAAGGCTTACCAGCTTAAACTGTACTGTATTCGTATCCTGATACTCATCCACCATGATATAACGGAATCTTTCCTGATAATACTCCAACACGTCCGGCTGTGTCTGAAGAAGCTGTACCGTCTTTAAAAGCAGATCGTCAAAATCGAGTGCATTGTTAGCTTTCAGCTGCTTTTCATACTCGGTATAAACCTGTGCAATCTTCTTTTTCGCCCAATCCCCTTCCGCACGAAGTGTCATCTCTTCCGGTGTGACAAGCTCATCTTTTGCAGAAGAAATCGCACTAAGAAGCGACCGTTCCTTAAACATTTTCGTATCAATCTGCAAATATTTACACACATCCTTGATCAGTGTCTTCTGATCATCTGCATCATAAATCGTAAAATTTGTATCATACCCGAGCCGGTCAATATATCTGCGCAGGATCCGCACACACATTGAATGGAAGGTGCTCACCCAGATACTCTCCGAACCGAATCCAACAATCTGATCCACTCTCTCACGCATCTCCCCGGCTGCCTTGTTCGTAAATGTGATCGCCAGGATATTCCATGGGTTCACACCTATCTGATCGATCAGCCAGGCAATCCTGTGTGTAAGGACACGTGTCTTACCGGATCCTGCTCCGGCAAGGATCAGAAGCGGGCCCTCTGTATAAAAAACGGCCTCCCGCTGTCTGTCATTTAATGTATCATAAATACTCATATTTTTGTTCCTCTTTCTTCTCCTCTCTCGAGGCTCTATTGCATCATTATATTATAAAAAAAGTGGGGTGTCAAAGAATCTCTCGTCCCTATTTTTCGTCGTAAAAATAGAAAAATCCAGCTCCTTTTTTCTTATCTGTAAAATTTTGCAAAATATCTGGACTTTAAAATTTTAATGTGCTAATATGTCATTGTATGAATGAGTGGGGCAGTTTATGTCACACTCTTATTGATTATTTGTCATGGAGGGATAATATAATGAGTAGAAAAATCAGAACAGAAGCGGTCGATTCTTTATTTGATGCCGTTCTCAGTCTGAAAAGCAGAGAAGAATGCTACACATTCTTTGAAGATGTCTGCACGATCAATGAGCTTTTATCGCTTTCACAGCGTTTTGAAGTAGCTAAGATGCTACGTGATCAGAAAACATACCTGGAGATTGCAGAAAAGACTGGTGCTTCCACAGCAACAATCAGCCGCGTAAACCGCTCTCTTAATTATGGTAATGATGGATACGATATGGTATTTGAGAGACTTCAGGCGGGGGCTGAAGAATCTGAATCTTAATTTTACAGACATCGGCAGGAGTTGGTAGTAACAGCTATTGCCAAACAGATAATAGTAAAAAGGAACGAATTTCAAAATCTGAAATCCGTTCCTTTTTTATTCTTCTTAAAAAAGCTAACGCTTTTATTTTTTCTTATCCGGCTTTGGAAGTTCGTCCACCATTTTTTCAATCAGTTGCTTTTTCACATACACATCAAAACTGAGATTACAGATAAAGGCAAACTTCTGAAGCTGTTCTCTTTCTTCATCATCCACACATACAAAAGAATTCTCAGCAGTCTCATACGCCTTACGAATACTATCCTGCAACTCTCCGATCCTGCTTTTTTCCATCTTACAGACTTCTTCATAGATACTTTCCATGTCAAATTCCGAATCCACAGCAAAATATTTGTCTGTCAGTGGCTTTAACAAAATCTCAATATCTTTGATTGAGAGCAGGTTCTTAAAATAATAGACAAAAATTAAAACCAGAAGGTGCTCTTTGGAATACTTTTTCTTGTTCGGAGGCGGAAGCAGATTGTTTTTCGCATAATTATTGATCATCGTTTTCGTCAGGATCTTATCATCCTCATAACGCTTCGTCGAACTGAGCTGTTCCTCCATAAAAGTTGTTACCTGATCCATATATAAATCTATATTCGGAATATCTACCGGATGAATATAATCAATTCTGCCGACACTTTCCAGGATACTGTTTAATAAATCTTCCGTATTTATCGTCATTCTTTTTCACCTCAATATAGATATTATATAGTATTAAAAACTAGATATCAAGTCTTTTCTCTATCTTTCATCCAGGCTTTTTTAACGTAAGTGACGTATTAACAATTCACTTTTTTCTGTTTCCACATATTCCGTTTATACCGAATACATGATTCCAGAAGCTCTGCAGAAGTATTAACGATCAGTTCTTCCGGAAAATGACTCTCCTCGATCACCGGAAGCGCATAACTGTAATCTGCAAGATCTACATCCATGTGTGCGTCGCTTCCCATCGTAACCGGAACTTCGTATTTCTTACAGTATTCCAGCATTTTTAAATCATTTTTCCTGGTATCCACGCGGAATCCGCCAGGTCTTAACGAACCGTTATTTACCTCCAAAATGGTCCCTGTCTCTTTTGCTTTTTTGGCCAGCTGTTCATAATCCACCGGATATCTTCCGTCATCCGGATGTCCAATAATGTGAATCAGCGGATTCTCCATTGCCGCAAGGTATGCCGCCGTGATTGCCTCTTCCGTCCGCTCGCCTTTATAACAAGGTCCATGAATACTTGCAATTGCAATATCCATCTGACAAAGTGTGCTCTCCGGAAGGTCAACCTCTCCCTTTTCATTCATAATATTCAGTTCCACACCCATGAACAGTCTCACGCCGTACATTTCACGCGGTACGATATGCAGATTCTGGAAATAGAACTCATGACAGGTTCCCGGCATCTGCGGTGCATGTTCAGTCAGTGCAAATGCCTCCAGTCCTTTCTCTTTCGCCATCTGTGCCATCTCACGTATCGTATTGTATGCATGTCCGCTGACAATGGTATGTGCATGTGTATCTAAAACTATTTTCATCGGTCTTTCCTCCTGCCTGCTCTTTGTCTGTGTTCTCACAGCTCATCTTTTCTTATATTCTTATGATAAACTGATTCTTTCTTTTTTACAATCCGTTTTTCCCCACTGTTTTCATTTCTAAAATTTCTATAAAATGTGCAGTGTTTTTGTTGTCACATGGTACAATAGACTATAAGAATATTTAACGAAAGAGGTTTTTTTATGAATCTTTTAGCAGCACTTGCAAGTGTACGGATCTTTCCCAGAAAAGCTTCCCATCAGACACTGACTACCCGTTGGGGAAAAGCTCTTGATCCGCAGCACATACTGGAAGAATATCCACGTCCGCAAATGATCCGCGATCAATATATCAACCTGAATGGAGAATGGAATTACACAGTTCTTTCAGAAAAAAATACCATAACCAAAGAAGGAACTCTTCTCGTTCCTTTTTCTCCGGAAGCCCCTCTTTCCGGTGCTGGTTTCCAGTTAAAGCCGCACGAAAAAATGCTCTGTGAGCGCCTGCTGTCGGTCAAGTGCCTTCCTTCCGACGGATCCCGGTGCATCTTGCATTTTGGTGCAGTCGATCAGTATGCGAAAGTTCTGGTAAATGGAAAAGTAGTTGTCTCACATATCGGCGGATATCTTCCATTTTCTGCTGATATCACAGATGCTCTGCAGGTGGGTTGCAACACTCTGACTGTACACATTGAAGACCGTTCCGACACTTCTTATCACAGTGTTGGAAAACAGAAATTAAAGCGTGGCGGAATGTTCTACACCGCCCAGAGTGGAATCTGGCAGACAGTATGGATGGAATGGGTTCCAGCTGTCTATGTCAAAGAACTGGAACTCACCCCTTTATATGAAAAAGAGACGGTACACGTATCCCTTCTTTTAAATCATCCGATTTCCGGATGCAGCGATGCCGAAGCGGTTGTCTGTCACGTCAGAGACATGGACGGTCGTCTGATTTCCAAAGGGATCTGCACCAATCAGTCTGACTCTCTTTGCTGTTACTCCTGCTACTGTGACGTCAACAATATGCATCCCTGGAATCCTGATGATCCTTATCTTTATACAATTGAGATACAGGCAGGCGAAGATAACGTCACCGGCTATTTTGCAATGCGTACCTTTACCATCGAACCGGATAAAAAAGGACTTCCCCGCTTCTGCCTGAACCATGAACCACTTTTTCTGAATGGAGTCCTGGATCAGGGATACTGGCCGGACGGGCTTTACACTGCGCCATCTGATGAAGCGCTGATCTATGATATCCAGACCATGAAAAATCTCGGCTTCAACATGATCCGTAAGCATGTAAAAGTCGAGACTGCAAGATGGTATTATCATTGCGACCGCCTTGGAATGATCGTCTGGCAGGACATGGTAAACGGTGGCACCTACAATGCTCCGTTCATGACCTGGCTGCCTGCACTCTTTCCAAAATTCAAGCTTCACACCAGTGACCGGATTCATCCTCTCTTCGGCAGGAAAAATGTACATGGCAGAGAAGAATTCATCCGTGAATGCAAAGAAACTGTCACTGCCCTAAAAGCATTCCCATGCATCAGCACCTGGGTAATCTTCAATGAAGGCTGGGGACAGTTTGATTCAAAAAAGCTCACTGCCTTATTCCGCGAACTGGATGACACCCGGCTCATCGATTCCGCCAGTGGCTGGTTTGACAGACGGCAGGGAGATTTCAAAAGTGAACATAACTACTTTGCAAAGCAGTTCGTAACTCCATCTGACCGCGCTTTCGTCATCTCCGAATACGGAGGCTACACCTGCCAGGTCAAAGGACATACCTACTCCGGCAAGACATACGGATATAAAATCTGCTCTTCACAGGAAGAATTCCAGGCAGCCTATCATAAACTTATGTCTGAAGAAATCGACCCCCTCAAAGAACAGGGATTGTGCGGAGCAGTATATACACAACTCTCCGACATCGAAGATGAAATAAACGGGCTGATGACTTACGACAGGGAAGTTTGTAAGTTGTAGGTGGTTGACAAAGTTACGCACCCATGGATTCGGATTCACCCCCGCTCGCGCTTAGTCCGCAAACGTAGCGGATACTAAGTTCGATGATGTCTGACGACATCCTCTCACTAAGTACCGACGTTTCCGATGGGGTTCATTCCGAATGCATGGGTGCTTGCGTTTGTCGCTCCAGTACAAGTTGTGCGGAGGCGCTTCGCTGCCGCACTGGGAAAATACTATTTTAATTTCAGTGGGATAGGTTGCTCAGGAACGTAAACTTCATATCATTCACTTATACTTTTCCAGTACCGATATTAAATTTTATAGTATCTACTAATTGGCATCCTACATAAATCCATTGCCACCACTTCCCGTCAGACAACATATCAGGCGATGCGCAGCGGATGCTGTCCCCCCTGGTATTAGTTTTTTGTGCGCTTAGGATGGTGCCGTCTTCCCCCCTTCGCCAATGCGGTTCTGGTGTCATAGCACAGCCCGGGGCAGAACGATAATTCTGCCCCGGGCGTCCCTTTCCTATCACCTAACTCATCAGCAAAATCCCCGAAAACGGCGGCAGGTCCAGCGTCACATGCGTCCCTTTTTTTGCTTTTGCCGGCAATGTCTTTTTCTTTTTTGTATTTCCTCCATATTCGTCCCAGTCCGTATCCAGTATCACACTGAGTTTTCCTTCTTCTTCGGTATCCAGTTCGTAATCTTCCTGTTCTTCGTCTGAGAAGTTGAATATCGCGATAAAGTTCTTATTTTTTCCTTTTCTTTTGATCGCATAGATACAGCGTTCTTCCTGATGGCAGTCCAGCCATTTGAAATTCTCCGGATCATAATCATGCCAGAATGCATCATTTTCCTGACCGATACGGTTCAGTTCGATCATATAACGGTGAAATGCATCATGGAGCGGATATTTTAGGATATCCCAGTCCTGCTCGCGGCTTTCATCCCACTCGCGAAGCTGACCGAATTCATTTCCCATGAAATTCAGCTTCTTACCAGGATGCGCCATCATATACAGATACATAGCTCTTGCCTGCGGGAACTTATCCTCATATTCTCCGTTCATCTTCTGGAGAATCGTTGCCTTTCCATGTACCACTTCGTCATGACAGTATTCCAGCAAAAAACGCTCATTATAATAATACATCATCGAAAATGTCAGCTTATGATAATCTCTGCTTCTGTATTCTGGTGCACTCTGGAAATATTCCAGTGTATCGTGCATGAAACCAAGATCCCACTTGTAATCAAAACCAAGTCCTCCCTGGTCAACCGGTTTGGTAACACCTGGAAAATTGGTGGAATCTTCTGCGATCAGCATGGCTGTCGGATGAAGGGACTTTAGTCCCTGGTTCATCACCTTCAGAAAATCCAGTGTCGTTCCGTTAACACCCCTGGCCTCGTCACCCTGCCAGTAGATCAGACGGCTGACTGCATCCATACGGATTCCGTCAAAATGGAACTCACTCAGCCAGTAATTTGCTGCCGACTGTAAGAAACATCGTACTTCCCCTCTGGAATGCATGAAATTACAGCTTCCCCATTCGCTTTCACCTACTGCCGCATTTGGATATTCATACAGACAGGTTCCGTCAAATTCTTTCAGTCCATAATAATCGACTGCAAAATGTACCGGAACAAAATCCATGATCACACCAATTCCTGCCTGGTGACACTCATCCACAAATTTTTTCAGCTCATCCGGTGTTCCATAACGTGCGGTCGGCGCAAAAAATCCGGTATTCTGATATCCCCAGGATCCGTCGAAAGGATGCTCGGAAAGCGGCATCATCTCAATATGAGTATAATGATTCTTTTTTACATAAGGAATCAGAAGCTTTGCAAGCTCAATATAAGTATACCAGTCTGTCTGCCCTTCTCCTTTTTTTCTCCAGGATCCTGCATGGATCTCGTAGATATTGACTGGACTGTCAAATCCGACTGTCCGGTTCTTCATCCATTTTTCATCCTTAAATTTATAACTATAAAGATCCGTTAAGATTGAGCAATCTCCTGGTCTTAATTCCATCTGGAAGCCATATGGATCACAGTGCTCTACCCTTCCGCCATTTCCTGTGTAAATGCAGTACTTATACAGCTGACCAGTCTTCGCCGGAATCGGCTCTGACACATATACACCGCTCTGTCCCTCCTGATACATCGGGATCTCTGTCCAGTTACTGAACTCTCCAAATACGCACACGCCTTTTGCCGATGGCGCAAACACACGGAAAATAAAATTTTCACCCTCTTTATGCGCTCCAAAATAACGATATACATCAAAAAGATGCCCTGTATAAAACTCCTTCCGCATCTCTTTTCCCCCTGTTTATTTATTTTTTTGAAAAGATATGTTTGATAAAAACATACATTACAATGGCAAATGCCATCAGATATCCAAACGCACCGATTGCCGGAATCCCCCACAACCTTGGCTGCATATTGGTTGTACAGATAATGCTGGAACTGATCAGAAGTGCCATCACCCACAGCCCCATTACAATATTCCGCACCAACCTCCTGAGCAACCCGGAAAGCTCATCCGAAGTATGAAGATCCAGATTGACTCTGGTCTGTCCTTTCATGTGACCCTGCAGGATGTCTGCTGCAAGGGAAGGAATATCCATTGCCTTGTGAAGAGAACGATACAGTCTTTTTGCATCATTCTTTATCTCTTTTTTCCACTGTTCCTTCGTCAGAAAGCTCTCCTTCATCCGTGCCGCCGCAATCTCAACCATGTTGATCTGCGGACTGATCTCGGCAAGCACACCTTCCATATTGGCGAGTCCTCTTGCAAGCATAGTAAGTCCATGAGGCATGGAAATTTTATTTTCCTTCATCACTTCCATCAGATCCTGCATAACTTCCGCAATATCGATATCACCCATATCAATCGTTCCATATTTTGCCATCAGATTATTGATATCTTCATACAGCTTGCTCTGATCCGGCTTTCCGCGGAACTCGCCAAGTGCCATCACCGCTTCCTGGATCAGACCGATGTCATTCTCTGCCACACCTTTGACTGCATTGCTGATCTGTTCCCGGTCACGCTCGGTAAGTCTTCCCATCATTCCCATATCGATCCAGACAATCTTTCCATCACGGATACGCACATTGCCCGGATGCGGATCAGCATGAAAAAAACCATCCTCCATAACCTGGCGAATGTAATTATCTACAAGTTTTGTTCCAATCTCATTCAGATCATAGCCATTTTCCAGCAGATTTTCTTTATCGTTGATTGCAAATCCATCAATATATTCCATCACTAGCACATGGTTGGTCGTATATTCGCGATAGAGCCGAGGCGTTGTAACAAAAGCCACATCCTGATTGCGTTGGGCAAATTCTTCCATACTGGCTGCCTCCAGAAGGAAATTCATCTCCTGCTGGGTGACAGTCCAGAGCTCGTCCAGAACCATGTTAATATCCACCATGTCCTTGATCGTACCTGGCGGGACCAGCTTTGCCGTTTTGTGGAGCAGACTGATATCTCTGGACATTACCTTATAGATACCCTGCCTCTGAACTTTGACGACAACATCTTCCCCAGTCTTCAGAACCGCCCGGTGGACCTGTGCGATCGATGCCGATCCCAGTGGATGCACATCAATGCTCTGGAACACTTCGTTCCACTCATAACCGTAGGACTTGCGGATCACTTCTGCTACCTGTTCAAATGGCATCGGTGTCACCTCTGAATGAAGCCGCATCAGTTCTTCACAATAGCTTTTCGGAAGAATGTCGGAATGCAGTGACATGATCTGACCAAGCTTAATATAAGTCGGCCCCAGATCCTCCAGGATCAGCCGGAGCTTTTCCGGGGTAAGTCCACCGGTAATCCCATGTTTTCTGAGGACTGCTGTCATCTCCCGCAGTCTGGAACCATATTTATTTGACTCTTTTGGCTGGTTTTTGTTACTCATTCATGTCCTCGTTGCCAGATTCGATTGCTTCAACTTCTTTTGCTGCTTCCTCTGCCGTCTCTGTTTCAACAGTTTCAGCCGTCTCTCCTGCCTGTTCTACAGCTTCTTCTACTTTTTCTGTTTCTTCTTCAGAAACTGCTGCTTCACGCTCATAAATTCTTTCTTTGAGCTGTTCAATCTGCTCCGGTGTCATCTTATCAAGCAGCTCGTCCAGTTCTTCCGGTGAAGATGTCTTAACAGAAACATTGACATTTTCTTTTACAGTCTTCTTGATATTGTGGCGAAGTTCCTGATTCAGAACTTTTCCCTGTTCTACAGCTGCTTCTCCACGTTCTGCCATCTTATCCAGAACCTCTTTTGACTTTTCTGCAGTTACTGCTGCTGTACCAATCCCTGCAAGTAATACTTTCTTAACTCCATCTCCTAAACTTCCCATAACGTCTATCTCCTTTCACAATTTCAATCTGCTTTAAAACCCAAGGAATGTAAGTCCCTTTGGCAGAAAAATAATAATCCCGGCGATCGCTGCCATAATTGCTGCAATCAGAACCGCACCTGCTGCTGTATCTTTTGCAATCTTTGCAAGTGGTTTCCGCTCTTCCGTCACCAGATCGACCACCGCTTCTACTGCGGTATTGACCAGCTCCAGCGCCATGATAATCCCAAAAAGCGTCAGGCAGATGCACCATTCCAGCGATGAGATCTTCAATATCACTCCGGCAATCACTACCAACACCGCTGCCGCACAGTGAATCTTCATATTCCGCTCTTTTTTGATACAGGTACCAATTCCTTCAAATGCGTATCCAAAACTCTTATAGAGCGGATCTTTCTTCTGACTGTCCATATTTCATCACCTGCTTCTTATTATTGTCTTTATTTTACCAAATCAGCTCTATAATAACCAGTCTTTTCCGTATTTTCTTTCTATACAATCTGTAAAAATTGTAAATTTGTAT
>OKSA01002048.1_pt1 | contig 17134 bp, 23 predicted proteins | sample 1601181 | NCBI WGS metagenome assembly OKSA01 (sample SAMEA3541538, study PRJEB24748) | human gut metagenome | biome: human gut; feature: human-associated habitat; material: faeces | place: China | collected 2012
GTCAAACTCCAGGATACTTTCGCCTGAGATAGTGGGAAATGAGCATTATCAGGTATGCTCCAGTGCCTCTGTGATGCGCCGCTTAATTTCGCTCATGGCATAATCCTTGGGGCGGCCTATCAGGTCGGCCAGCTCCACACCGTAATTGCGGGAGTAGATGGGATAGGCATAGCGTTCCACGCTCAACACCAGGTAGATAGCTTGCTGCAACGCCTCCTGCTTGTCTGTCATGCCGGTTATTTTTTGGCGGTTAACGTCCAGTTTGTGGGTATATCCCGGCTGCTCTGTAGCCGCGAAGGCCACAAGATCCAGGTCTCCACCGGTTGTTGGAAGTGTAGCCATTATGGTCCCGCCTCCCATCTATCCAGGATGATGTATTTCTGTCCACCGTCGCAGCGGAGGAGCACAACCTTCTCTCCAACCTTCAGCCCCAAATGGATCTGATAGGGCTTTCTCACATTATCCACCGTGATATCTACAGTAGCGTCTCTGATAGCGCTGGTCAGGATCAATTGGGTATCGGTTAAGATTTTTTTCTGGTCCACCCGGACTTCCAGCGGGGCGACAGAGGCTACCGTGCCGTAGCATACGCCCATAGGCCCGCTGGCCCTTACTGCGTCCAATGCCGCTTGTTTGACTGCCCGGACCAATGTGTTAATATCAAGTGACAAAGGTACCACCTCTCAGTTTGAGATCCATAAGGTGTATGCCGTCCCCGAATGAGTGCTTTACCTGCTCCACAAGGAAATAATTGGACACATTGAGATCTCCCAAGCCCAGCATCACCACCAACATGGATCCGGCTCGCACTCGGATATCCCCAAGTACATCCTGGAGCTTGAGCGTCCGGGTTTTGGTGTTGTAAAGGTCCAGGAGGGCGTCTGCCATAGCTTTCGCGTTGGTGGAGTTGTCCAGCTTTTCATAGTACTGGAGCACGCCCCACTGGTTGATGTGGGAGCTGTCCTGGGCAATGTAGATCTCTCGGGTTCCCGTATCCTTATTTTCGTAAGACAGCTTGACTTTGTTATAGGTCTGGGAGGCGATAGAGCTTTTATAGTCGTAGTCCCCTGCGGTCTCGTCATCCACCAGCATGTTGAGCTTAAGCTCTCCCAGGGGTTTGAGTGCCAATTTCCCCACGTCATCATAGAGTACATACATCTGGCCGGTGGCCTTTAGGGTTTCATCCAGGGCATTTTGGATGATGTCAAATAGGGTTTGATCGTCCTCCACCCGGCTGGCAATCTTATAGCCGGTGTCCACAAGGCTACCCAGGCGCAGCTGGAAGTCCTCTGCAATCATCCGAACGAGCTCCGTGGCCGTTTTATTGGCGTAGACGTAGGTGTCCTTGTTTTTAAGGTAGTACAGCTGATCATAGGCCGTGACCTTGATGATTTTGGGATTGCTACCTTTTCTGGATTTTTCAAACACAAAGCCGTAGAAAATCGGGGTTCCATCCACGGAAAAGCGGCACGGATCGCCTTCCTGGAAGCTCAAGCCGTCAGTCTTGACCACCTCGAAGGTCATTTTGCCGGGCTGGCCCTGCCGTTCCCACTCAATGGCAACATCTTCTACCACAGCAGGCAGCATAATGTTATTGCCGTGCTGTATCATCAGTTCGTAGCTCATGGTATAACAAACACCTGCCCCGGATAGATGAGATTTGGGTTGCTGATTTTGTCCTTGTTGGCATCGTAGATCTTGGTCCAATCGCTGCCCTGCCCGTAAAACCGCCTGGCAATCGTCCACAGACAATCGCCTGCGACCACCGTGTAAGTCTTAGCACTGGGGGCGTTGCTGGCGTCTCGCTCTGTTTTCACAGACACGGAGGTTTTTTCGACTACCGCAACCTTGGTGCTGTAGTCCCGCCACTGCTTCAAGCTGACATCTACACTAACATCCAGCCCGTTCTTGGCGTCCTCGGTGATGCTGTAGTCTTCGATGCTTACCTTGATGTTGGTGTCAAATAGGGATTTTCCATCCGGGGAGCGCCGCACCAGGATAAATTGTGTAGGCTTTTTGGAGGTCTTCAGCTCCTCCAGGTGCCCAAGGTAATAGCTGGGCGGCCGATCACCGGCAAGCATCGGGAATACAAACGGTACGGTAATTTCGGTCAGGCCTGCAGCCCGGAGAAAGTTGATTTCACCTTCGTTCAGCAGGATCTGCGTCTTATTTTTGTTCTTGATTTTAACAGTCAGCTTGGAGGGGGTAGGCATTTCTACCCCGCCCAGATAGCAGGTGTAACTCATGTGTGTACCCCCTCTGCCGCTGTTTGCAGGGCCTCGGTAAAGCCCTCTGTGAGCTCCCGAATTACCCCGTCCAGGTCTGTGCTACCGTCGATCTTATTGGTCATGCCGGTCATATCAATCTTGACTTCGGCGGTTGTAAATCGATTGACAGCATCTCGCTCGGCGATGTCGCGCAAATACTTTAGATCTTCGGATGCAGTATCAAGGGTAGAGGCTATATCGCCCGCACTACCGGCAGCACTACCCGTGTTGTTTGCGATTCCCTCAGTGTCAGTACCGATGGCGTCAAGCACAGAACTCGTTGCAGTATCTTCTGCGTTGCTCTTTGCAGTAGCCTCAGCACGGCTTGCTACATACAGTTCGGCAAGGTCATTCGTCGCCGTAGCCAGTTCTTCGGCTGCATTGTCCAGGTTGTCCTTGTGCCCCTGCAGATCTCGATCGCGTGCAGCTTTCGCTGCGGCAATGTCATCCTCATATGCTGCCAGGCCATCGGCCCGCGCCTGCTTAGCAGCTTCGTTTTCTGCCGCTGCGGTAGCGGCAAACGTTACATGTTCAATGGCCTTGATGTTGACGCCTGGGATTTTATTCAAGGTGCCAATGAACTTGTTGATCAAGTCGATGGCGCCGTTGATCATATTCTGGAGAATCGTTAACACAGAGACCTTCATATCTCCCATGAAATTCGCGATTGCAACGCCGGCTTTCTGCCAGCATAGCTTAAGTGAATCCACGAAGTTGAGAACCTTATTGACGCCCCACATAAAGCCGTAAACTACCGCATACCAGGCAACCTTGATGGCGGCCCAGGCTACCAGCAGAGCGGCCTTGCAGATATTCCAGGCATTTGTAAGGCCACCTACCCGGTGGATCCATGCGGCCAGCGCAGCCACTACTGCGGCAATTGCCAGAACAATCCATGTGATGGGGCTCCCCATCAACGAAGAGTTGAGCACCCACTGCGCAGCCGCTTGGGCAAGCGTTACAATTTTCCAGACAAGGAGCGCCGCTGCAATAACGCCGATTGCAGCTCCTACTGCAAAGAGCACCTCCATAACGGTGTCTGCGTTTTCAGTGAGGAAGCTGACGATCTTATTCATCCAAGAGACGACGGTTGTCAGAGCCGGTAGGAGCTGCTCGGCAAGAATGCCGGTAAACTGCGTCCAGCTCTCAGAAAGAAGCCGGGTTTGGTTGGCCCAACTATCGGAAGTACGTGCAAAGTCTCCTTGTGCGTCCCCAGTAGTCGCCATGAGATAGTTATACCGGAGCATGACCTGTTCTGCTTGGGTCATGGACTGGTACGACTTATCAATTCCTTGCGAGAGAGCAAATGCCTCCAAATTCGCGACCGACATGTTAATGCCAAGCTGCTTAAGGGGCTCGGTCTCGCCGGAGATACCTGAGCGGATTTTCTGAAAGGCGGTCTCGAGGTCAAGGTTGTAGAACGAAGCCATATCACCGGCCAGGCCAACCATATCCTGCGACATACCCACAATGGCGTCACCAGCCAGGCCAGAAGATTTCAACATAGCGCCCATTGTGCCGACATACCGCTTTGCGCTTACTTCGTTCATACCATAGGCATTAAGCGTGGTCTTTGACCAGGAATTGACCGTCGAAGCTGCATTGCCAAATGTGACATCGACCACATTCTGAACTTCTGCCAGGTCAGAGGCATAGTCCACACCGGCTTTCAGCACATCGAAGGCCTTGCGCGCTATGGTTACAAGCCCCAGGGTTCGTAGGAGGGTATTGAGAGTGTTGTCTGTTTTGTGCGCCTGATTGTCAAACTCATCGAGTTGCTGACTCATCCTGGCAAGTTCCTGCCGTGCATTGTCAAACGACGCAGTATCAATAGGCCGGCCAACAGCGTCCTGCATGGACTCGAGGCTATTGAGCACAAGATTCATCGCCTTGTTAATGCTTCTGAGCGGGCCGGTCATAGCGTCAGACAGTACAAGCTGAGACTTGATTAGAGCCAAGGGTCTCCCTCCCTTCTAAAAGAAAAACAGCGGTGCAAGACCCCATTTCGTCCCGCTGTCACTTCTTCTTGCGCTTGATTTTTGCGGCCTCCTTCTTGTCGTTCTCAATCTTGGCGTCAATCGAAGCAATCACAAAAGCCTGATCGTAGGGCTTCAGATCAAGAAACGCAGAAGGAGGCCAGTGAAACTTGTGGAGACAGTAATAGGCGTAGTTCGCCTCAGGGTCGCCTCCAAGTATTAGTTTTTTGCTTCCGCCACCATTTCTTCGCCGGTCTGGAAGCCATTGACCTGGAGGACCTTCGTAGAATAGTCCTCAAACTCGGCCGGCGTCAGCATGGTGGTGATGAGCTGCTCGGCGCCCATAACGCCATAGCTTGCCTGGAGCTCTGCATCGTTGAGATTCGGGAACACCGTGCAACAGACCGCCACCTTGGCCAGGTAGGTGTTGGCGTCGAAGTCTTGTGTAAACTGGCCCTTCTTGCCTGGCACAGGCACGGTGCGCATACAGGCCCTTCTGAGTCCTGCGTTTTCCGCTGCAGTAATGCAGCAAATCTCCCAGGGCATGGGTTCACCAGTTTCAGGATCCGTAAAGCGGCCAGATGCAATAAAGCTCACATTGTCAATTTTCTTAGCGTTCTGAGCAAGAAACGCAGCGAGAGTTTTAACCATAATTTTTCCTCCTGTTATGTTGATGGTTTACTGCATGCCGTTGAGCAGACTGAAGGTTTCGGGCATTTCCCAGTCGTCGAAGGTGCCTTCAAGATCCTCGTCCAGCGTCTCAGAATCGGCATCGAACTTTGCAAGGATGCCGCCCTTGGTGAGGCAGTTTTTCAAGATGATGGTTTGGCGGCCGACAGAAGCAGTCGGATCCTCGTTGGTAATTTGGATATCGAAGGGGCGCATAACGCCCGTCCGTTTATACTCTAAGAGCATTTTGCGGATGACAGACTGGTTGTAGTGTGCCGTACCGGACCAGGTGCCAGTCCATCCCGCAGGCTTGTTTCCTTTGCCAGTCTTGCCGAGAATCGGGACCTCCGCAATGCTGATCTCCATGTTGGACTCAAAGGAGTAGAGCTGCATAAAGCAATAACGGTTGCCGTCGGCCATGGTGATATACGCAGATGCCTGGGAACCGGCTACAGCATCCAGCGCATTCATGATTGCCTGAGTCATAGTTCTCCCCCCTTCTTACACGATGACGACACTCATATAGAGCTGCTCCATGGCATTGATAACGCTGAGGCCCTTGACGGTGCAGATAACAGATTTTTTGGAGTCACCCTGCTCGATGGTAACGGTATCCGGGTCAAAGTTCTCGATAGCGCGGATAGACTCCAACGCCTGGTAAACTTTACAGATGTCATTCCACAGTGCCACACGCCCAGACGCATCGTTCGGCACAATGCCGAGATAGCGGGCATCGAAGAGGGCAGCGATGTCGTTGGCCACTTGGTCGCAGATCCGGATGGTCTGATTGCTCTGGAAGGCCTCTCCTTTGGTTTCGGATGGGGTGAGCAGGGTGTTGATGTCCTCCAGAACCCGAACGGAGCCGTTGACGTTGTGGAAAACGAACTTACCCGCCTTGATGGCCGCCGTGAGCTCCGCCTGGGTTAGGTCAGTGTCCAGGAGGAGCTCTCCGTCATATTTGGCGTTGGTCAGGGACTTGTTGACTGCAACACTGGCGTGAGCCCCGGTGGCCCAGTAGACGACGGCGTGAGCATCAACATCTGCAATGGTGGGGTGGGTAGCCTCGTTCCAGACTCCAATGACCCCCTCATAGTCCACCGTGGAGGGTTTCCAGGCTACAAGTTGGAATTTGGCGCCCACTTCATCTCGCATCCGCTCCGTATAGGCGGCGTAAAGCTTCACGATGGTGGTATCCGCCGCCGGGCAGCAGAGGGTGTTGAAAGCGTAGGATTCAATTTCGTCAAGGAAAGCCTGGTGGCTGTCCCCGGTGATACTTTCCGCATCAGCTCCGCCGGTCAGGGGCGTCCCCGCTGTCGCTACCAGGGTGACGCCTGCCTTAAAGTCCACATAGTCATTGCCGCGCAGTTCTGCAGCGGTGGCCACCGTCTGGGTCTCCTCCTTAGCGCCGTCCAGGTAAGTGCTCACATCCCACGCGCCCGCATCATCCACGTTGGCAGAAATGACAATAGAAATGTCATTGCCTCGCACGCCGGGATATTTGGCAGAGGCATAGGCATTGGTAGCTTTGGACGCCCCACTGCCCAGCCTGTAGCAGTAAACCGTTGTGGCGTGCCGGAAGATTTCCCGCAATGCCAGCATTTTGGGGTGGTCGTAGGAATAGCCGAAAAGAATCTTGCTGTTTTTTTGGAACTCCCCAGAGGTGACAGCGAATATTTTGTTCTCCGGGCCCCAACTCAGGACAAAGGGGGCCGCTGCCACACCCCGGTCGGACAGAGTAGCGGATGCCTTTGCAGCGCTGGAGAAATTGATATAGCTGCCGGGCAGGACCTTGTTCTGGGCCAGCCAGGCACCTCCACCAAGAGCCATATTACTTCACCTTGCCTTTCATAAATTTGTCAATGAGCATATCCACCTCGTTCAGGGTATACGCCTTGCCGGGTTCCAACAGGGCACTCACCAGGTCGCGCCGGTCGACATACCGTTTTGAGGCCACAAGCTGCTCTTTCGTATAGAAGGCAACCTCGGTCTCCTGGATCTTGTTCTTTTTCATTGGGTTATCCCTCCTGTTCAATTTGTAGGGTTTCCATCGCGTTTTCCTCCTGGAGGGCATAGGCAAAATGGTTGTAGGAAATAAAGAAATGCAGCATCCCGTCAACCACTTCGCAGCTCACATCTGAGCCGCGCAGCAGATCGCCAGTTGGGAGCGTGATCACATCAAGAATCTGGCAGAGTTCATCGGCGGTTGCATAGCATTCCTCCCGGCCGGCCTCGGGAAAGTAGAGAACGTCAAACCGAACCGACCGCTTCCAGCGTTTAGAGGGCTGAGCCTCCTGCCCCGCTGTGGCCAGAAGCGCAATAAAAGCAGGGGGACGAAGCCCCTGCTTTACCGCTTTGCAGTATATAGCGCTCTCGGGATACGCCTTTCGCAAGGCCAGCGTGATACCGTCCAGGATGATATTTGTGCTAATTTCCGCCATTGCAAACCTCCTTCAGCTTCTCCAGCACCATCCGCTCTAGCACAGAGGGAGCAACCTTCTTCAATCTTTCCTCTGAAAAAGTCAGCATATGTTGGCCTTCTACCCAGCCACCGTTAACGGTCCGATGGCCGAACTCTACGTAAGACGCATACTCAACTGGATTGATGATTTCCACAGTATAGGCATTGCCAGACTTTGTGACTGTCAAGGATTCAGCATAGCCCTCAGCCGTACTACTGCTTTTCGCACCCCAGCCACGTCGAAGAGTACCACCCTTCTTGCCACTGGATTTTGGGTACTTGCCAACAGGCGTGGCCGGGATAACGAGTGCAAGCAGCCGTCCCGCGAGAGCCTTGCTGCAGGCCACGCATAAAGCGTCCATTTCGGCGCCACTCAGCTTGTCAAAAGCCTGTGCAAACGCCTTGAGCTGTAAGTAATCGCATTTCCCCCATTTCGCCATTAAGCCCACACCTCCCCCATCTGGCCCGTCCAGAGCTCCAGAGGGACTTCCTGGTGACACGAATAGACGGCCGGCTTCCCACTGCGCCCATAGTCGCTTGTTACACCGTTTTGGGTCACGGTAATCTTTGACCCCTCCGGAATATCCAGGTCGGGGTCAATGTAGAGCGTAATGGACTGTGCCACAGAGGCAGCTTCCTGGCTTGGCTCCGTGCTTTTTACAGCACGGTAAGAGACGCGGCAGGGCCGGTTGCGCACTGTAATGCGCTCTGTTTGCTCCGTGCGGCCATTGGCGGGGTTGATCGCCCCATCCAGCACGGTGATGGTGGCCCGTCCAGTCCAAAGGCTCTGGATAGCCTTTTTGTAGGCGGCGGTCACCATCTCAGCCTCCGGTAAGCCCCCAGGATACTCTCCTGGGGGTGCATCATCGCGTCCAGAGTGGCAACAAAGCGGGCCTCGTCAGTGCTGGTGCCGTCGCTGGCGCCAGCAAAGCTAACGGACACGTCCCCCTCCGTGATGCTCTTGGCAGCAGGAGAAAAGTCCAGTCCCTCAATCTCTAAAGCTCCGGCTGCCAGCTTATCATGCAAGAACGTTCCAGCCACCATATCCACCAGCGTGCAGAAAAGGCCAGGCGGTAAATCTGCACAGTTGATCTCTGTCAGGAGCTCAGCCTTGCACTTGCAAATCAGGTAGTTGATCCCAGGCTGGTCCTCGTAGGCGGCCACATATCCCAACATGGCCAGTCGGGATAATACGGCCTCATACACGTCCATACAGCCTTACCCCTTGGACAGGATACGGGCGATGGGAATGGCCTTATCTGCGATATAGGAGCGATCCGCCTCGTCCGTCTCTCCAGAGTGCACCAGATCCCAGTTGGCGCCGTTGGCCAACTCTGCGTCTGTGGGAGAGAGCGTGGCCTGGGATTTCTTCTCATAGGAAATGCCGAAGGGGGCGAACACCTTGCGCTGACGGGTGTAAAGAGTATCCTGTCCGCCGTTGGTCTTCGGGTCTCGGCTCATCTCATAAGGCACCTTTGCACCGATGTCCTCAAAGCTGATGGACCCTTCACCCAGAACATAGCTGGTATAGCGTACTTCGGCCGTCACGTAATCACCGGCAGCCAGGGACTTGCTGCCATAGTAGGGTTTGGCTACACTCAGCTTAATTTCTCCAGCGGCAGGGGTTGCGCTGTCGGCCACAACCTTGAGAGCTCCGACGTCAGTGGAAGCGGCGTCAAAGTAACCGTCCTCCACCGGCATATTATCATCCACGATGACCAGCTTGCCATTCCAGGTGTAGAGGGTCAGGTCTCTGGTCACGCCGTCCTTGTCGGTATACTTGAGTGCAGTGAGCAAATTGAGATTTTCCAGATTTGTGGCCACGACAGAGTGCATGAAGATCATGCTGAACTTCTTTTTGCGGTCTCCGCAGGCCTGGGCGGTGGCGCTGTTCAGCGTGGTGCTCTCCACGGGGCCGTCCACCGTGTAGGTGTGCTTGGCCACAAACGCAGCGCCCTTGGTGCTAGTCATGGAGAACACGCCCTTGAGGATGGCCAGGAGGGTGTCCTGGTCAATGTCCTGCCAATACTCCGCCACCTGCTCGGCCACATTGTCCATGAAGTCCACACCGCCGGTGATGTCATAGGAGAAATCCTTTTCCATCCACGCCTTGGCACGGCCTACGGCCACCACGCCCTGCTCAAAGGTCTTGCTGGAGGTGGCGGTGATGTCGGTCTGGCCGTCATAGTTCACGGCGTCACCGTCCAGCAGGCCACGCATGGCCAGGCGGGCGTATGCGGTGCCGTCCTGGGTGGTGAACACAGCCCGAATGTCCGGGTTGCCCACCAGGACCCGGCTCTTGCGCATCTCATTCAGTCTGGTGCGGGGGATGCGGTCAGCCTTGTACTTAAAGGCCTGGGGGTTAAAGCTCTTGGCGTCAAACTTTGCGTTAGGCATAATTCAATCGTCCTTTCTGTTATTTCTCGGTTTTCGCCTTGGGTTTGCGTGCGGTCTTGGTTTTGGGAGCCTCCTCTGTGGCCGCCTGATCGCCATTCTGAGGCGTTTCAGCAGCGGGAGGGGTAGACGTCCCCCCTGCGCTCTCATCGCCAGGAGGGAGCTCTACGGGCGGCTCCGGGGCCGCCAAATTGGCTCCCGCAGTTTCCGCCAGCCTGGCCATAACCTCCTGGGTGACGGCCTCCGCCAGTTCAGCCACGTCCACGCCACTCTCGACAGGAGCAGCAGGGAGGTTGATGTGTTCGGCCATGTACTGCACAATGGCCTCCTGGGTCCTGGGCAGCTCCGCCACCGGCGTGCCGGTCAAACGGCCGGCCAGGTTTCGTAAAGCGTCCTCAAAAGAGAGCGCCTTGGCGGGTTTAACGATACTTTTCATATAATTTTCACCTCTCAGTCATCCAGTTTGGCGTCCGGGTTCTGAGCCAGATACTCAGACAGCTCTGCATAGGACATTTCAGAGGGCTTTTTGCCGCCGCCAGCAGACCTGTTGTCTCCGCCCTCGCCGGGTTTCCAGCCGGTGTATTTGGGGGCCGCACCAAAGAGGAAGTCCGTGGCGGTGTCTTTTTTCAGCGCCTCCACCTTGGCGGACAGGGTAACGGTGTCGGCGCCCTCCTTGGCGGTGACCTTGCCGTCCACAATTTTGGCATCCTTGAGGAAGTCTGCCAGCACAGCCTTGACAGCGGTGGTGTTCTTGGCTCCGGCGGCAGCGAGCTCTGTATCCACAGCGGACAGCAGCTTGACCCTGGCCAGCTCTTTCTCGTAGTTGGCCTTATCGGTCTTAGCCTGTTCCTCCATCTCCGTGATCTTCTTGGTCAGCGCCTCCGTATCACCGGCGGACTTCTTCAACTCCGCAAGCTGGGCGGTGTAGGTCTTGGCACTCTCCGTGAGCTGCCCCACCTGGGCCTCCAGCTCAGTGACCTTGGCGGCCTTGGTGTTGAAGTCTGCGCGGGAGACAAAGCCTTTTCCGATCTCCCGAGACACGGCGGTGTCAATTTCGGGGGTGTACGCATCCCCCAGGATAGTTTTGAGCCATTCCAGCATAATTTTTTACCTCCTTAGTCTGTTCTGCTGTCCTTTTTTGTCCGGCCAGTCCCGGTATTGCAGGGCCATTTTTATAGTCCGCCAGGCCAGGCGGTGATGGGTATGAAAAAAGCACCGTGCATTTTCAGCACGATGCTCTGATCATCAATAAAGCAAGTCCGGGTCATACACCAGCTCCGGCCACAACTCCGGGAGTGGCTTGCCGCTCTGGAGGTCCTGGAGTATCTGGGCGGCGTCTGTGCCCTCCGGGGGGATATAGGCAACTTCGCCGTCCTCCTGCTCATACACCAATCCGCCGCCCGGCTCGTCGCCAAAGAAGCTACCGCCGTGCTTGGCGGTATAGACGGCGGCTGCCGCTGTCAGCTTCTCGTCGGCTCTGAAATCCTGATATAACATCAAATCACCTCTTTCAGAAGGTTTTCAAATTCAGCCAGGGCACCGGGGAAATATTTCTGCATCAAAGCGTATCGGTCCGGGTTGAACTGCGCTTCATACATATGGGCAAACGCTTCCAGTTCCAGCGCCCCGTAGCCGCTCCAGTATTTTGTGGCGTGGCCCCAGTTGCCACGGGCCTTATTACGGGATAGTCCGCCCACCAGGTCAGAAATGGCACTGTATAAATCTGGCGTGACTTCCTGGGCTATTATAGAATAGGCCGCCGTTTTTGTGATCTTCTGCTGCTTCATGACGCCTTTGATATAGGCGTCAAAATCAGCCCGCAGGGCGCTCCCAAAGGCTGGTGTACTGAGCGAGGTCCAGCCAGACCCGGAACGGGACATGAAGTCAATAAAATGGCCGTGCTCATGGAAGAACGTGGCCCCAGCGCCCCGGACGTTGGTCAGATCGTCAGCAAAGTTCATCTTCACCTTTTGCGTCAAGGAACTAAAGAACGCCGTCCCGTTGTGTGCCCCATCTGACACGGAGCCGGGTGGGACGTGCTTGGCAAAGGCGCTCTGCGCCACCGGGGTACCGGTAGCAAAACGGGCTTTCAAGGCATCGCCGTAATCCTGAGTCATACCCGGCATTCCCTGAATGGCGGTAGAGAAATGCTGCTGCTCTCGGGTGGGGGCCGGTGCTGGTGCTGGTATTGTACCACCATCCTGCGGCGGTGTCAAACCTGTTTCCGGCCCTTGCGCGAACTTTTGGCGCCACTCATCAAAACTCATATCGGCGGGGACCTTGGCGGTGGTGCCATCCGGGTTGCGGGTCCAGCGCTCTCCCAAACCCCGCATGTCATCGTAGTAAGGGCAAGTGCAGCACCGGCACCAAGGATGGAACGGCGGGGCCGTGAGACCGACCTGGTACTCCGACATTTTGAAGACCTTGCCGTTGAGCGCTCCGCAGAGCTCACAGGTATCCGTGTCAAAAGAGGCCACAATCTCATAGCGTTCCACCCCCAGCTCCTTAAAGCAGTCCTTTTGGGCGGCGCTTGCAAAATAGGCGCTCTCCGTCATCACCAGCCGCCCGGCTTTGCCTTTGGCTACCTTGAATTGCTTGCTGATAGCGGCAATGGCCCGATCTGGCGCCTCCCCCCGGATGATCATTTGTGTAAGCTGGGTGTTGACTGTGCTGACCAGGCTCCTTTTGTCCTCCCAGCAACGGTCCCGGAATGTCTGGCCATCCGCCGTCCAGGGCCGGGAGAGTACCTTTTGGATGGCGCTCTCGTTGATAGACTGCATGGTCCATCCTACGCCAAGGCCGCGCTGGATCTCAAAAGCGGTGTGATAGTAGCCGCCTTGATACGCCCGCTTGGCCGCCGCATCCACAGCATCAAGCTGGTTGGCATACAGTGATTCCGCCTGCTGTTGCAGTTGCAGTTTTAAAGCCTCTAGACGGGACACATGCACCTTGGCGCTGGCATTTTCCAACTGCTTCATCCAGGCTCCATCAAGAGCGTTTTGCTTGCCGTATTTGATATACTCCTCCACGCTCCACCGGAACTCCTCCAGCTCGTCGGAGCTGAGAAGCCGCTTTGCATCGGCAAACGTGATCCCATTGTTGGCCGCGAACCGCTGATACCACACGGACATCTGGCGCTCAATTTCAGCTTGGGCGGCCCGAAACTGGTTTTCCAAATTTTCCACATAGGAATAGGACTGATCCAGTAGAGCGTCTTCCATGGCCTTCATGCGCTTCGCCCAATAGTCGGCATTACTCTGTTTGGCCATCGTCTTCACCGCCCTTTACAGGCGGTTCCCGCCCGCCGCCAGTAGCACGGTTGGCCTCAAAGGCAACCCGGTAAGGATCCGCCATAGCCGCCTCCCTTTCGCCCTTGATGCGCCGGAGTTCCTGCTCCGGGTCGCTGACCCAGGGGTGCATCTTCACAACGGTTTCGTCCGACAAAATTCCCACGGAGCTCCGGCAATTGTTGATAGCCTCTGTTTCATTGATCAACACATCCCGGTCAAAGATGGTCTTGACCGGTACGCCGACAAAACTGCCCTTGCCACTGTTGACAAGGTGCTGATTGACAAACCACAGTAGTTCTTCCATGGCGGCCTGAAATTCCAGTTCGATACCATTCGCATCCAAGTCGATATCGGAGTACATGGACTGGATGTTCATCTGGTTTGGGTTGCCACTCATACGCTCGTCCTTGGCGTCATAGCCGCGGGCATTCTCCACAATGGCGTCCTTCAGCAGTTGTAGCAGCACCTTGTAGTTCTCGGCGTTGACCTCGATTTGCAGGGTGTCCACGCCACCTTCAGCCCCCTCGTAGGACCGGACCTTGATGGCTCCATAAGTGGCCAAATTGGCCCGGAGGCGCCCCAAATTCTCCCCATCGTAGTTTTTGACAATCAGAAGAGTGCTGTGCACATCCTCTTCCATTTGATTGGCAAAGTTGGAAAGGACAACGTTATAGGCATCTTGGAGGCACTTTACCCTTGACAACAGTGGCAGCTCATGGTGGGAACTCTTGAAGCACACCAAAGGGATCCGCTCCCAATTATAGCCGGCCGCCTGCCCTGTGACGGGATTCGTTTCGATGATGTAGGCCCCGGAGTGGGCATCCGGATCCGGCTCCAGGGTGCCGTCATCCCGGCGGACAAAGCAATCCACGCCACCGCCGTGCATAACCTCCACCTTGACCACGTCCTTGGCCTGCTCGTACTCGTCATACACCAGCACCACGTAGACATGCACCGCAGCGTCCAGGATAGTGTGATCGGCATCCGCCCAGAACGGCAGCACCTCGTGCGCCGGGAAGCGCTTAAAGGCCAGCTCTCCGCCCTCGTAGTATGGGTACAGCCAGGCCTTACCGCCAATCCAGGCGCCTTCTCCCACCGCGCGGAGGGTGCGCCGAAAACGCGCGCCCAGGGCGGCGTTCAAGGCATCTGCATAGGACGAATTTTCCGTGTCAAACGAAAATGGGCGGCCAAAGGAGTAGTTGGTCTTCTGGTCTACCATTTTGGCGTATAGATTATTGCACAGGCGATTATTGGGCAGGTGTGGCAGCTCTGCCAGTTTCCCATCATCGTCCAAGGCAAGGCGTCGGCGGCGATCAATGACCTGCCTCCCATCATAGTAAGCCTCAGCCTCCAACTGCCGCTGGCGCTCCGGAGAGTGGAGCCAAGCGGTGATCTCCAGCTCCAAGAAGCGTTTGTCGGTCATACCTCGGCGGAAATTGGTGGCCGTTCTAGCCACGCAGTCCTCCCGCAAATTCAAAGTTACCATAGCGGCTCACCTCACAGACATCCCGCCCGCTGCCAGGCGGCGTATAATTTGGGGCCTTGTATGGCCATCCAGTCTACCATTTCTTCGTTGGCAGGCCAGGCCTCTACGTTGTTCCCGTTCACGCTCAAGCCGCTTTCGTAGAGGAAGGCGTGAACAATTTCGTGCCTCATGCACTTGCGTTTATAGGCGTCCAGATCCCGCAGGGCCTCCGGCTCCCGGCGCTCATCGTCCGTGTAGTCCCGGACCACGATGGTCTTTGTGGAGGTGTCGGTGTAGCCGTCACACCTGCCCTCCTGGAGCATCCCATCCTGCTCCCTTGCCGCATAATGCAAGACATAAGACACGCCCAAAATGGAAATCTCCATTGTACACCTCACTTAAAAACTGAACAACGCCGGTGCGTAGACCTTGTGGACAAAATAGCGCACATCGTCCATGGCATGGTCGTTTTCTTTGATGGGCCGGTCCGCCGTAGCCTTTTCGTCCCATCGGTACAACCCAAATTCCCGGATGCAGTCTGTACAGCAGGAATTAAAAAATATATCGCCGCATTGGAGCCGGGTGGCCACATCCCGAATACCATCTAGGACGGCATTAGAGGCTTTTTCCACGCGAAATCGCCCGTGGCGGCGGATCACCTCGATGAACGAGGCTGCCGATGGGTCCACGATGACGGAGGAGATATGGCAATCTCCTGCCAGCTTTTCCAGCTCTGTGTAGTGCTCCTCGTCAGTCCGCTGGCGGCCCTCTTTGCGACTATCAAAGTAATACTCCCAGATGCGATACCATTTCCCTGCAGCGCAGCCCCAAAGGCCCATGCTGGTGGGGTTGATGGTGCCATAGTCGCAAGAAATGTAATATTTATCATAGGGCCGGGGCTCTGCCGGGACAACGTGGAAATCCTTGTTGAACATAGTATAGACTAGGCCCTCAGCCACTACCCACAGGCCCCGAATGTAGCGATCGTAGAACACCCCGGAATACATGTTCTCATACCTCTCTCGGATCTTCCGGGGCAAAGCCAGGTTATCGTCCATCGTAAAATGGAGGTGGAGAGCATTTTTCTCCTTGGGTTTATCGCCCTCCACCCAGTTTTTATAAAACCAGTGTTCAGGGCCAGCCGGATTGCAGTTGAACCAGAACTTACTTCCCTCAACGGAACACCGGGCAAGAGCTTGCTCTACGAAGGACTGCGGTTGCAGCGCCACTTCGTCTAGTAGGACGCCCGCCAAGGTGATTCCCTGGATCAGCATATAGCTGGATTCATCCCGCCCCCCAAAAAGGAAGTAGGCGTTCTCCCGCCCGGTGCCATCGGATATGATCAGTTCATTCCCTGCTCGTTTCTCCACAATTTTCAGATCCGGCGGAATCCAGTCTCGCAGATTTAGGATCACATTGCGGCGCAGGCTTTCAATGGTCTTTCCGCATAGGGCGAACTTCTGGCCATTGAACGTGGCCATGCTCCAGAGGACGAACCCGACGGTCATGCACACGGTCTTGCCGGAGCGGATAGAGCCATCACACACTAAGGCATCCCGATCACAGAAGCGCGGCTGCTGCCACCAAAGCATGGCCAATCGCTGGCGTTTACTCAACTTCTGGTAAATCATCCGTGCCTACCTCCTCAGCCTCCATGATAGCCGACAGCAGGTTGTTCTCCGCGCCGGTTGGATTGTTCCCCGCTTTGTTTTCTGGCTCTCTCTGCCCCAGGTACTGCTTCCCAAGCCAGATCGCCATGCTGGCACTGCTTTCGGCCAGCTGGAACTGCGCCCGGCGCAACGATATTTTTCCCTTCCCACGCTTTTGGGAAAAAACCTCGGAGAAACTCAGCCTATAAGTCCGTTTGCACCAGGCGTCAAGCGTTTTATCGCTCACGTCAAACCAGCCGCAAATCTCTTCCTTGGTGCACTGCAGGCCACACAAGTTTTCGAATTGCTTTTGGTCTATTTCTTTCCGTGGCCTGGCCATCTGCGCCACCGCCTTTCTAAATCTTTTTTAAAATGCCCTTGACAACACGTATTATACGTGTTATAATAGTCACAGTGAAAGGGGGGAACACCAAAATGCCAATGACAGCCAAGGAAATGATAAAGCTCCTTGAATCCAATGGTTTCCAGTACGCGCGGTCAAACGGTTCCCACAGATTTTACAAAAATCCAAAGACCGGCAAGACCACCACAGTCCCCTATCACTCCGGCAGCCTGAAGCCGGGGATCGAGAAGGCAATACTCAAGCAGGCGGGGCTGAAATAGGCCCCGCCGCCCGAGAAAGGAGAATACTATGTCGCAAATTTTTTATCCCGCGATCTTCCATCCGGAAGATGTTGGCTACTCCGTCTTTGTCCCCGACATTGACGGCTGTTTCTCCCAGGGCGATACCCTGGAGGAAGCTTATGATATGGCGTTTGATGCTGTAGGTTTGTGCCTGGAGGATCTGTCGGAAAATAATCAGCCCTACCCCGCACCGTCTAAGCCGGAGAACGTCCATCCAGATGCTGGCGACTTTGTAGCGCTGGTCCGGTTTGACCCGGTGGATTATGCCCGTAAGCATGACACGCGGGCCGTTAAAAAGACGCTTACCATCCCGTCTTGGCT
>OKSA01002050.1_pt1 | contig 17116 bp, 9 predicted proteins | sample 1601181 | NCBI WGS metagenome assembly OKSA01 (sample SAMEA3541538, study PRJEB24748) | human gut metagenome | biome: human gut; feature: human-associated habitat; material: faeces | place: China | collected 2012
CCGCTTGCCTTATCAGGGAAAAATTACCTGCGCTAAACAGGCAAACTACCTGAGATTATTCAATAACGCTGGAAACAACGCCGGAAGCAACGGTTCTGCCGCCTTCACGGATAGCGAAGCGAAGACCTGCATCCATTGCGATGGGAGTGATGAGTTCGATTTCCATGCGAATGTTGTCGCCGGGCATAACCATTTCAACACCCTCGGGGAGCTTGATAACACCGGTAACGTCGGTGGTCCTGAAATAGAACTGGGGACGATAGCCGGAGAAGAAGGGGGTATGACGGCCGCCTTCTTCCTTGGTCAGAACGTAAACCTCGGAATTGAAGTGAGTGTGGGGGTGGATGGAACCGGGCTTTGCCAGAACCTGACCACGCTCAACCTCGGACCTCTGGATACCGCGGAGAAGAGCACCGATGTTGTCGCCCGCGATCGCCTGATCGAGGAGCTTACGGAACATTTCAACGCCGGTAACAACGGTCTGCTTGGTTTCGCGGAGACCGACGATCTGAACGGGATCGTTTACCTTTACAACACCGCGCTCAACACGACCGGTTGCAACGGTGCCGCGGCCGGTGATGGTGAATACGTCCTCAACGGGCATAAGGAAGGGCTTGTCGGAAGCACGCTCGGGCTCGGGAATGTACTGGTCAACAGCATCCATAAGCTCGAAAATGCACTGGCACTCGGGGGTTTCCTTTGCGACCTTGCCTGCCGTGAGTGCTTCGAGAGCACGCAGAGCGGAACCCCTGATGATGGGGATCTCGTCGCCGGGGAAGTCGTAGCTGGAGAGCAGCTCACGGATTTCCATTTCAACAAGCTCAAGGAGCTCTTCGTCGTCAACCTGGTCAACCTTGTTCATGAAAACAACGATGTAGGGAACACCGACCTGACGAGCGAGCAGGATGTGCTCACGGGTCTGGGGCATGGGGCCGTCCGCTGCGGAAACAACGAGGATCGCGCCGTCCATCTGTGCTGCACCGGTGATCATGTTCTTAACATAGTCAGCGTGGCCGGGGCAGTCAACGTGTGCATAGTGACGGTGATCGGTCTCGTATTCAACGTGAGCGGTGTTGATGGTTATACCACGGGCTTTCTCTTCGGGAGCCTTGTCGATTTCATCGTAACGCATTGCTGCAGCCTGGCCCTGCTGAGAGAGAGCCATGGTGATTGCAGCGGTGAGGGTGGTCTTGCCATGGTCAACGTGACCGATGGTGCCGATGTTTACATGGGGTTTGGTTCTTTCGAACTTCTGCTTTGCCATTGTGAATTCCTCCTGATGGATTTAATAGTTTATTCTCTCAAATAATTATATCCCAATTGCATCGCTTTTGCAATAAGGGGATGTCGGTGTATCACGGTGCTCCGACAGATATATTCTCGCAAAGTCGGGATTTTTCGGCGAGACCGGCTGAATAAGCCCTTTTGCCGCTGTCGGAAACTCCGATGTTACTGGTAGATAATGCCAAGGATTTTGTCAACAAGGTTCTTGGCAACCTCTTCATAGTGGTCGAAATGCATTGTGAAGCTTCCGCGGCCCTGCGTTCTTGAACGCAGATCCGTTGCATAGCCGAACATTTCGCTGAGGGGACAAAGCGCATTGATGCACTGCTGACCTCCCGCGCGCATTTCAACCCCGTCGATTCTGCCGCGCCGCGCCGTGATGTTGCCCATAACATCGCCCAAGAACTCATCCGGAACGACAATTTCGCACTTCATGAACGGTTCAAGCAGCACGGAGCCGCCTTTTTCACACGCTTCGCGGAATGCGAGACTTCCCGCAATTTTGTATGCAAGTTCGCATGATTCAAGCTCGTTCACGCTGCCGTCAACAAGCTTTGCGGAAAAATCAACGACTTCGTATCCGCCAAGCGAACCGCTGCGCGATGCCTCGCGAATGCCTTCTTCAACAGCCTTAACGTATTCAGGCGGAAGCACGGAAGGCGGAACGGCGTTTTCGAACACAAACCCGCTGCCGGGCGCGCCGGGCGCAAACTCAACGGCACAGTGGCCGTAAACACCCTTGCCCGCATTCTGGCGGATGTAGCTGCCGACGGTGCGTACGGTTTTTGTGATGCTTTCGCGATATGCAACCTGCGGTTTGCCCACACGGCACTCGACTTTGAACTCACGAATGAGTCTGTCAACGATTATGTCAAGATGCAGCTCGCCCATGCCCGCAAGGATCGTCTGCCCTGTTTCCTCGTCCGAATAGGAGCGGAAAGTGGGATCCTCCTCTGCAAGCTTTGCAAGCGCATCGCTGAGTTTTTGCTGACCTGCCTTTGTTTTTGATTCGATGGCGATACGAATCACCGGCTCCGGAAAATCCATTGATTCCATGAGCAGCGGTTTGCCTTCGCTGCAAAGCGTTTCGCCCGTGACCGTCTCGCGAAGTCCGACAAATGCGGCAATATCGCCGGCATAAACTTCGTCAAGCTCGGTGCGGCTGTCCGCATGCATGAGCAAAAGCTTCGTGACACGTTCGCGCTTGCCCTTGTTTGCATTGTACACAACGGAACCCACTTTGAGCGAACCCGCATAAACTCTGCAAAATGCAAGCTTGCCGACGAATGAATCGGTAACGATTTTGAACGCCAGCGCAGCGAACGGTGCGGAATCATCCGCCGTGACCTCGATCGTTTTTTTGCCGTCCCTGCTCGTTGCCTCAATGGGAGGAAGATCCAAGGGACTCGGCAGATAATCAACGATCGCGTCCATAAGGGGCTGAACGCCCTTGTTGCGATAAGATGAACCGCAGCAGGTCGGAACGGCGTTGTTGTTGATGGTTGCGGATCTTATGGCACTGCGAAGCAGATCCTCGGGGATGGGCTCACCCGCAAGGTAAAGCTCCATCAGTTCGTCGCTTTCATCGGCAACGGCTTCTATCAAAGCGGTGCGGTATTGCTCCGCTTTTTCAAGATATTCCGAAGGGATCGGCTCATTGCGAATGTCAAACCCGTCATCGTCGTAATAGACCTCTGCGCACATGCGCACAAGGTCGATAACGCCGCGGAAATCTGCTTCACTGCCGATAGGAAGCTGCAGCGCGACGGGGTTTGCTCCCAAACGCTCGCGCATCATGTCCATGACGTTAAAGAAATCAGCACCGACGATGTCCATTTTGTTGACATAGGCAATGCGGGGAACATGGTAGCGTTCCGCCTGATGCCAAACAGTCTCGCTCTGGGACTCAACGCCGCCCTTTGCACAGAATACCGCAACCGCACCGTCAAGCACGCGCAGGGAGCGTTCGACTTCAACGGTGAAATCAACATGCCCCGGTGTGTCAATGATGTTTATGCGGCAATCGTGCCAATAGGTGGTTGTTGCGGCGGAGGTGATGGTGATGCCGCGTTCGCGCTCCTGTTCCATGTAGTCCATGGTGGCTGCGCCCTCGTGAACTTCGCCCGCGCGGTGAATTTTGCCCGTATAGAGCAGAATGCGCTCGGTCGTTGTTGTTTTGCCCGCGTCAATATGAGCCATGATGCCGATGTTGCGCGTCATCTCAAGGGGTGTTTTGCGAGGCATTGCCGAATCCTCCTTTCCGCATTGTTGAAAATTTCCGAAATAAGTTTATGCAGTTTTTGGATTTTTAAACGAAATCCGAAAAACGGCAGCGGTTTTGATGCTTCCGAAAACGGAAAATCAGAACCTGAAGTGTGCGAAAGCCTTGTTCGCTTCTGCCATCTTGTGAACATCCTCTTTCTTTTTGAAAGCGGAGCCCTGCTGATTGCAGGCATCAAGAATTTCGCCGGCGAGCCTTTCCTGCATGGTGCGCTCGCTCCTTGCGCGTGCATAAAGCACGATCCAGCGCAGACCGAGAGTCTGGCGGCGTTCCGCACGGATTTCGAGGGGAACCTGATAGGTGGAACCGCCGATACGGCGAGCCTTGACTTCCAGCACGGGCATGACGTTGTTCATTGCTTCCTGGAATACTTCAAGAGGCTCACGGCCGGTCTTTTCGCGAATGATATCGAAAGCACCGTAGCAGGCCTTCTGAGCCGTGCCGCGTTTGCCGTCGAGCATAACCTGGTTGATGAGCTTGGTTACGAGCTTGCCGCCGTAAATAGGATCATCAAGAACTTCCCTCTTGGGAACAAAACCTCTCCTGGGCATAGTTTACCTCCTTACTTCTTGGGACGCTTCGCGCCGTAACGGCTGCGAGCCTGCATACGCTTTGCAACGCCTGCGGTATCGAGTGCACCGCGGATGATGTGGTAGCGAACACCGGGAAGATCCTTAACCCTGCCGCCCCTGATAAGAACGACGGAGTGCTCCTGAAGGTTGTGGCCGATGCCGGGGATGTAAGCGGTACCCTCGAGACCGTCGGTAAGGCGGATACGGGCAATCTTACGGAGTGCGGAGTTCGGCTTTTTGGGAGTCATGGTACGAACAGCGGTGCAAACGCCGCGGCGCTGAGGGCACTGCTTCAGAATCGGGGAATTGGACTTGTATTCGACCTTTTCCCTGCTCTTTCTGACCAACTGGTTAATAGTGGGCATGAAAGTTTCTCCTTAACTAAAATAAAATTTTTATTTTTATATAAAGAAAACCCCTTGCAACCCCTTGAAAGGAGTATTTTCCATACAAAAATCGCATAGTATGTCAGCTTAAAAACACACTGAGCGTATTATATCATCCATTCAAGGCATTGTCAAGTATATTTGCCCTTTTTTATTGAAAATTTTTGAAAAAAATCGGTTTCTTCAAATTATATCATTCCGAAATTCGGCTTCGGGCATAAAAATCGACTCGACAAACTTCTGCAACGCAGCGTCTGCGAGTCGATTGTGTTCCGTTACTCTTTCGGCGACGGCATCATTCTTCGGAACAATGCAGCAAGGCGCTCTGCCGCCGATTCACGCTTATCCTATTTTATGATAAACTCATATCCTGCGCCGATCGGTTCCGGATCCTGTGTTGAGTTTTCATCCGTCTGTTGCAGCGAAAACGTCGCCTGAGCAGCCGCTATTATCACCGTTTCTCCCTGCGGCGTCACGGCGAAAAATGCTCTGTCAATATCCGGCCCCTCAACAATCGTGCCGTTCGGGAAGGGGTGGATATTCTGAAACGCCTTTCGAACTTCATCTTCAATATTCAGGCTGTCGAATCTTACGCTGTCCGCCTCCATCTTATCGAAAGAATCCAAATCCCCAAGGCTAAACGAAACAAGCATACCCCTTGAGTTGACGCGAACGGCGACATATGCCCTTGTTTCAATGCCGTTCAGTTTCCTGCAAAAAAAGTACTGGTAAAGATCCAATGCCGCGCCGCTCTCGTCTCCAAGAGGCACAACGCTCACCGTGGGCTCACCGCATTCTTCAAGGTTCACGAAGTTTGCGGCGCATTCCCTTGCAACCTCTTCGGCGCGTTCCCGCGCATTTCTCAACTCCGATGCCGCACTTTCTTTTTTATAGAAAGACTCTGTTTGGAAATTGATTCCAACAAGTTTCCCGTTTTCGGAATTAATCCCGAATTCATAACAGTTATCCCCCGTATAGTAATGCGTGATATATGAATTTCCCATTCTATACTCCGAGTCTCTGTATGTCCCTGTGTAAGTTTCTCCGCCATAGGTCACGGAAGCTTTTGCCGGCGCATCGGATGCTTTAAAGCTTGCCCCGCCCCATTGCGACATCAGCTCGCCCTCATAAACGGCTGTATCCGCGCTGTCCTTGCTTTGCAGTCCACCGTTTGCGGAGCTGAAAAGATAACATTTCGGCTGCGTTTTTTCCAAGTCTTGCGGTTGATTCACCGCTTGTTTTTCACTGCCTCCGGTGCAGGCAAAGGTGTTCAACACCAAAAGTGCGGCCAAAAGAATCATTGCGATTTTTTTCATATTCTTTCCTTCCTTTCTTACCAGTTCAGTGTTAATGTGCCGTCTCCGCCGATAACGGCAAGTTGACTCATATTAAGCAGCATATCCGAGCAATCAACGTTCCTCGCTGCATAATACACATTTTTCCCGGATTGCATTGTTTTTTGTGCAAACCTATCGGCAAATTTATTGCAATCTGATACATATGTTTCACCCTGGAATGCAATAACACTTTTAGCGCCGCAAATAACCAACTGCTCAACAATGTTAACCGGCGTACCGTTTGTCACACGCGTTGCCGAATACCCCCCAGTTCCACCGTTACAGGTTAACAGCAAAACACATCTAAGATTCGACAAATCCTTCCCGTTTAAATCACTCAATGTCAGCGACACATTGTTACCTAAATATATCCCGTCCTGTGTTCCATGTGTATGAGTGAAGAAAACCAAAGTTGACTGAAGGTAGCTTATCGCTGTAGCTTTGCTGCACGATGTATAGTTGCTTTTCAGAACGTTTCCCTTTCTGTGCTGAGATATATAAGGTGAAACCTTCTGAAAGTATTCAGCTCGATTTACACCCGACTCGCTGTATGCCATCAGTACCGAATCATATGGAACATAAACTATTCTAAGCTCTGGTTTATTGGGTGAATCAGCTTCGGAGCTGTAAAACGTTGTCCAGCGCGACGTATCGTTTTCTGTTGCTTCCTTCAACATAAATCCATAGTTCGCTGCCTTTCCTTTTTGCCAATCACTTACAGTTCTTGTTACATCCAGCCAGTACCAGTTATTCCCTTTGTTCGTTGCAGGTCGGGAAACATTAGTGCTTGAATAGCTTGGAGCATTGTTCCATGTTGCAGTTGATGATGTCCAGCTACCTAAAACCCTATAAGCGTAAACCAATGAAGTCAATCCGCTGTGCTTTTTTATGCGAATATTCGCTGAACTTATGTTTTTGGAAACACTCGTCGGAATATCGAAATTTATAAAAACGCGTCTTGTTCCATAGGCATCATCACAACCTGTACGGAGGTAGTTGTTCATATAATAGTTTGTGTTCGGGTATTTCTTTGATATATAGGTATCTTTTGTTCTGCTTTTTCCAGTAATCATTATTGATGGATCAATCAACACGGGAAATACACGTTCTGAGTCATTGAGGTATTCTTCAGAAATTGAAATCGTGATAATTGCCTGAGTTGCAGAATACTCGACAACGGAATACTCTAATTCCTCCGTGTAGGCTCCGGCAGAGTCAACGGCAAAAAGCTTTCCAAGTTCGAATACACAATTTCCAACAGAGTCAATAAACTCTATTTCGCCATTATTGTTCGAAATTGAGCACCCCTCAGATGTTACAGCGAATGAATACGACCGCAACACTTCATTGTCGTTTAAGACGATGAATTCTTTTACGCAATCGTTATTTGCCGAATAGATAAAGTCAACTCCGCTGAATAAACCAGGGTATGTAATAAAGTTATCACCCTTGAGAGAATATCCACTTATTTCAGTTGTCGTCTTTGCAGACGAACCCGCAATAGCTCTGACACGATTAGAGTTAACGGGAGCAAACTTTACCGATTTGTTTTCATTGCTGATCAACACTGCAGGCGTGACCGAATCCGAAAAACAAACCCGATAACTGTTTGCTGCATTTCTGTAGGTGTATGATTGTCCGTTCGATAAAAAAGAAGTTTTTATTATCGAATTGTCAATTTCTGAATAGAATCCATCCGGAGCTAAAAAGTACTTATCCTCGGAAAAGACAACGCATTCATACAAGCCATCCGTCCGGAGATATGTTTCAGAGTTCGTGTTTCTCAACTCACATAGCTCCCGAACAATACCTGGCTCTGCAGCGTTCTCACCTGAAACACTCATCGGAATAAGCAACAACTGGAACAGCATTATCAATACCAAAAGATAAGATAAGGCTTTTTTTAACTTTCGCACAAGTTACCTCCTTTAATGCTGCATATTAAAATTTAAGTACACTGCATAGGGCCGAACTTTTGTTCTTTTATATACTGTGTATCTTATGCTGATATTATACAGGATTTCAATATCGCTGTCAACGGTATTCCCAATGTTTTTTCGAAAAAAACACGCATTTTCGAACGAATTTCTTTCAAACATATTTAATTCGCAAAATCGTCACTTTTCCGACACACAACAACAAAAGGCCCAATATCAACCCTCGGAAGAAAGAATCCGCCGTTGATATTGAGCCTTGCCTGTTTCCGGAACGTTGAGTACGTCTCGGTGATTAAGTTTTATTTCTTTTCGGAAGTTTCGGAACGAATATCGTCAAGCAACTCCCTCTGCCCTCTTCCGGTCAGAATGCCGCTTTCAAGGGGTTTATCGGTGAAGGTGTATCGAATGCCGTTTTCACTCCCGTGAACAGGGAACCAACCCAGCTTTGTGAGTGCAGAAAGCTTTGCAATGCGGGAAGCACGGGTATTCATTCTGCGTTCAACACGCTTGGTGTAAGAGATCCGAAGCAAACTTTCGGCGATGATACCGATAAAAACAAACATCAGGAAAAACAGGAACGGAATCGCTGCGCCGAACCGCGCAAGAGCTGCGCGAACAGGTTCGATTATCGTCAGCACAAGCCCCGCTGCCGCGAACACAACGCCGACAATTATCGGTACAAAATATGACTGCATGAGCAGACTGCGGCATTTGCGGCAGGCAGGAAGCTGCACGGGTATGAGCATGGCTGTGCTACGCTTGTATTTTTTATTGCTTTTTTCATCCAAGTAGTCAACCGTCGGATGATCGTGCCCCATGCTGAGCTGCGCAAAAAACTCGGGCTTTCCCTTTTCACTGCCCTTGCAAAGCATACATTCGGGTTCATCAAGGAAACTTTCAATGCCGTCCTCCGGCAGAGCAGCGGCAATATAGCCTATATCCTCAATAAGAGCCTCCTGCTGCTCCGAATCAAGCTTTGAAGCGAAGCAGTCCGCACAGTTTTTCATGTTCAGCGCGGCGCAGTAGGGTGTGCCGTGAAGCTTGCACTCGGTTTTTGTATATGATTCAGCCATTTTTAAGCTTCCTTTCGAATAAACTTTTCCGAATACATTCTACCGCTTTTTTTCCCGCACGTCAAGCCCGCTCGGAGCGATTTAAAAGGAGTTTTCAACTGTTTGGTCTGCTGATATGCGAACGCAATGTGCTTCGAATAATTCCGGGCATTGCTTACGAATTTCGAAATCGCTCGGGCATTGCACGCGGCAAATGCAAACACGGCAGCCCTTGGCGGCAGTTTTCTGCCGTTTGTCGGGTGCCGTGTCTTTAACTGTAAAACTGTTCCGAATTAAGCTGCTGCACGAGTGGTCGGCTGCGGTGCTTATTCGGCATTGCCCGCTGCTGCCGGGTTATCGGACTCGGGCTTTATCTCAACTTCGACATTGCGATAACGTTTCATGCCGACGCCTGCGGGTATGAGCTTGCCGATGATGACATTCTCCTTCAGGCCGACCAACGGGTCAACCTTGCCCTTGATTGCAGCTTCGGTAAGCACGCGGGTCGTCTCCTGGAAGCTTGCGGCGGAGAGGAATGAGTCGGTTGCAAGCGATGCTTTGGTGATGCCGAGCAGCTTACGCTTTGCGGTTGCGGGAACGCCGCCCACCGCAACAACGCTGTCGTTCGTCTGTTCGAACTTGAAGATATCGATAAGCTCGCCGGGCAGCAGATCCGTGTCGCCCGAATCTTCGACCTGAACCTTGCGGAGCATCTGGCGAATGATAACTTCGATGTGCTTATCGGAAATTTCAACGCCCTGGCTGCGGTAAACAGCCTGAACTTCGCGGAGCATATAAGCCTGAACGCCCTTGACGCCCTTGATTTTGAGGATATCATGCGGGTTGATTGAACCTTCGGTCAAAGTGTCGCCCGCTTCAACGAAATCGCCGGTTTCAACCTTGCGCTTTGAGCCGAACGGAATGAGATACTTCTCGATTTCGCCGTCCTCGCCGGAAATAATTGCTTCGGTCTTTTTGCCGTCCGTCTTGATTTCCACCGAGCCGGAGAGTTCCGTGATAACCGCAAGACCCTTGGGCTTGCGTGCTTCGAAAATTTCCTCAACACGGGGAAGACCCTGAGTGATATCGTCGGCGGTTGCAACGCCGCCGGTGTGGAATGTACGCATGGTGAGCTGCGTACCGGGTTCGCCGATCGCCTGTGCTGCAATGATGCCGACAGCTTCGCCGATGGTAACGGGCTGTCCCGTTGCGCAGTTGCGGCCGTAGCACTTTGCGCAGACGCCGTGTTCGCTGCGGCAGGTGAAGACCGTGCGGCACTTGACGCCGGTGATGCCTGCTTTAACGATGCGGTCACGAATATCGAACGTTATCATTTCGTTTTTGCCGACGATGAGCTCGTTCGTTTCGGGATCGCGAACCTCCGCTGCGGTGAACCTGCCGAGAATACGGTCGCCGAGAGGTTCAAGGGGACGGTCGCCGTCGCCGATGGTTTCAAGAATCATGCCGTCAATCGCCATGCCGCGTTCCGCAAAGCAGTCCTCTTCGCGAACGATGACGTTGTGAGAAACGTCAACAAGACGTCTTGTGAGGTAACCGGAGTCCGCGGTGCGGAGTGCGGTATCGGCAAGACCTTTGCGCGCACCGTGGGAACTGATGAAGAACTCAAGAACGGAGAGGCCTTCACGGAAGTTTGCACGAATCGGAACCTCGATGATCTGTCCGCGCGGGTCCGCCATGAGGCCGCGCATACCGGCGAGCTGACGAATCTGGTTGGTTGAACCGCGCGCACCGGAGTTTGCCATCATGAAGATGGGGTTAATCGGGCTGAGTCGCTTCATCAATGCGTCGGTAACAAGGCTTTCCGTTTCCTTCCAAACTTCGATGACCTTCTTGCGGCGGTTTTCTGCGGAAAGCAGACCCATGCGGTAAAGGTTGTCAATCTGTCCGCACTGTTCATCGGCGGCTTCAAGGAAATTGTGCTTTTCCTCCGGAACGGTGATATCGCAGAAGCCGACAGTGACACCGCCGCGGGTGGAGTATTTGTAGCCGAGAGCCTTTATGCTGTCCGCAACTTCGCTTGTGACCGTGGGGCCGTGTTTGCGGAAGCAGTGGTCGATAATGTTGCCGAGATCCTTCTTTACAACAAGTTTATCAACCTCAAGCTTGAACATATCGTCCGGAGTCTCGCGCTTTACATAACCGAGATCCTGCGGTATTGCGTGGTTGAAGATGACCCTGCCGATTGAGGTGGATACGATCCTGCGGTAAATCTTGCCTTCAAACTCGCGTTCAAGGCGAATCTTTGCAAGCGCATGGAGCGAAAGCTCGCCCGTTTGATACGCCATGATCGCCTCGTTTTCGCTTGAGAACGCCTTTCCCTCGCCGTTGAACATGCGGATAAGGCGGGAATCACCAAGATATTCGCGGAGGGCTTCCTCGTCAACCGTGGGAACCTCGCGGATTGCCCTTGCAACAAGATCCTCGATTATTGTCTTGCTGCGCAGCGCATATACCCTGTGAATGACCTCATCGGTGACGTATTCATCAACAAAACTGTTGTCCTTTATGATAGCCTTGAGCGTTGTGCGGATTTCGGAATCGTACAGCTCATCGCAGCGCATCGTGAGGTAGTAGCAGCCCATAACCATATCCTGTGAGGGGCTGACCACGGGCTTGCCGTCCTGCGGCTTGAGGATGTTGTTTGCCGCAAGCATAAGGAAGCGGGCTTCGGCCTGCGCTTCGACCGAAAGGGGCACATGAACCGCCATCTGGTCGCCGTCAAAGTCCGCATTGTATGCGGTGCAGACAAGGGGATGAAGCTTTATCGCCCTGCCTTCAACCAGAACGGGTTCAAATGCCTGAATGCCGAGCCTGTGCAGCGTGGGTGCACGGTTGAGAAGAACGGGATGATCCTTGATAACATCTTCGAGCACATCCCAAACCTCGGGCTTCACGCGCTCAACCATGCGCTTTGCGGACTTGATATTGTGGGCATAGCCAAGCTCATTGAGCTTTTTCATGACAAAGGGCTTGAACAGCTCCAATGCCATCTCTTTGGGAAGACCGCACTGATACATCTTGAGTTCGGGACCCACGACGATAACGGAACGGCCGGAATAGTCAACACGTTTGCCGAGCAGGTTCTGGCGGAAACGTCCCTGTTTGCCGCGCAGCATGTCGGAAAGGGACTTCAGCGGGCGGTTGCCGGGACCCGTTACCGGGCGCCCGCGCCTGCCGTTGTCGATAAGTGCATCCACGGCTTCCTGAAGCATGCGCTTTTCGTTGCGAACAATGATGTCCGGCGCGCGCAGCTCAAGCAGCCTTTTAAGGCGGTTGTTGCGGTTGATGACCCTTCGGTAAAGGTCGTTAAGGTCGCTTGTCGCAAACCTTCCGCCGTCCAGCTGAACCATGGGGCGGATTTCCGGCGGAATAACCGGAACAACATCCATTATGATCCATTCGGGCTTGTTTCCGCTCTTTATGAAAGCTTCGATGACTTCAAGGCGTTTAATCGCATTCACGCGCTTCTGTCCGCCGGAATTTGCGATTTCTTCACGAAGCTCTTTTTCGGTTTTTTCAAGATCGAGCTGCTGCAAAAGCTCCTTTATGGCCTCTGCACCCATGCCCGCTTTGAAGCTCTTTGCGCCGTAATCGCGCTGCGCCTGACGGTATTCAACATCGGTGAGCAGCTGCTTGTATTCAAGCGGGGTGTCACCGGGATCGGTAACGACGAATGCGACGAAGTAAAGTACCTTTTCAAGATTGCGGGGGGACATGTCCAGCAGCATTTTCATGCGGCACGGTATGCCTTTGAAGTACCAGATATGGGATACGGGAGCCGCAAGTTCGATATGACCCATGCGCTCTCTGCGCACCTTTGCTCTCGTAACTTCAACACCGCACTTTTCGCAGACAACGCCCTTGTAGCGCACCCGCTTATATCGTCCGCAGTGGCATTCCCAGTCCTTCGTCGGTCCGAAAATACGTTCGCAGAAGAGGCCGTCCGCCTCGGGTTTAAGGCTCCTGTAGTTTATGGTTTCGGGTTTTTTAACTTCACCGTGGGACCATTCTCTGATCTTTTCGGGGGATGCAAGACCGATTCGGATTGCATCGAAATTTGTCAGTTCAAACAAGTTCTTATCTCCCTTCCGACTTTACTTTATTCCTCGTAGTTACCGTCGGCGTCCTCGAAGGTGAAGCCGTCGAATTCATCATGCTCGTCTTCCTCATAGCTGTCGTCGTCATCCTCCTCACCGTCGTCGTCGATGAAGTTAAAGTCATCGACATCATCGTCTCTGAGCATGCCGCCGGGTGCATCTTCATAACCGGCAATATTGACGCCCAACTCTCTTACATCGTCATCGTCCGTAAGCTCTCCGATAACGATTTCTTCATTATTTTCGGACAGAACCTTGATATCAAGACCAAGGGACTGCAATTCTTTGATAAGAACCTTAAAGCTCTCGGGAACGCCGGGCTCGGGAACGTTTTCGCCGTTGACAATGGCTTCGTAGGTTTTTACGCGGCCCACGACGTCATCGCTCTTGACGGTCAGGATTTCCTGAAGGGTGTTTGCCGCACCGTATGCTTCAAGTGCCCAGACTTCCATTTCGCCGAAACGCTGTCCGCCGAACTGTGCCTTGCCGCCGAGAGGCTGCTGAGTGACCAGTGAGTACGGACCCGTGCTTCTTGCATGGATCTTGTCGTCAACAAGGTGGTGCAGCTTAAGGTAGTACATATATCCGACGGAAACACGGTTCTCAAAGGGTTCACCGCTGCGGCCGTCGTAAAGCACGGTCTTTCCGTCCTCGTGTTTGTATGCCTCGCGGAATTTTTCGCCGACAACGGGGTCGGAGTCCGCAAGTTCAATCAGCTTCAGCACATCGCCCGCAGTCATTTTCATAAGATCCTGCATGGGCTTGTTGGACTTGTTTGACATTGCAAGCAGCATTTTGATATCGTCCTCGCCCGCGCCGTCAAGAACGGGAGTTGCGACCTTCATGTTAAGTCCCTTTGCTGCCTTGCCGAGATGCAGCTCGAGGATCTGGCCGATGTTCATACGCGACGGAACGCCCATCGGGTTCAGAACTATCTGAAGCGGAGTGCCGTCGGGCAGGAAGGGCATATCCTCTTCGGGAAGGATTCTTGAAATAACACCCTTGTTGCCGTGGCGGCCCGCCATCTTGTCGCCGACGGAGATTTTGCGCTTCTGTGCAATATAAACGCGGACAAGTTCATGAACGCCGGGGGAGAGTTCGTCCTTGTTTTCGCGGCTGAAAATGCGAACGTCAACAACAACGCCGCCCTCGCCGTGCGGAACGCGCAGGGAGGTGTCGCGAACTTCGCGCGCCTTTTCGCCGAAAATTGCCCTGAGCAGGCGTTCCTCGGCGGTGAGCTCCGTCTCGCCCTTGGGCGTGACTTTGCCGACAAGGATGTCGCCGGAATGAACCTCCGCACCGATTCGGATGATGCCGCGTTCGTCAAGATCCTTCAGTGCCTCTTCGCCGACGTTGGGGATATCGCGCGTGATCTCTTCCGCACCGAGCTGCTTTGTGTCGCGTGCCTCGGTTTCGTGTTCTTCGATATGGAGTGACGTGTAAACATCGTCGCGAACAAGCTGTTCGCTGATAAGAACTGCGTCCTCGTAGTTGTAGCCCTCCCAAGTCATGAACCCGATGAGAATGTTCTTGCCGAGAGCAATTTCGCCGTCCTTGGTGGATGCGCCGTCTGCAATGACCGCACCTTTTTCAAGATGTTCGCCGACGTCGACAACGGGACGCTGGTTGATGCAGGTGCCCTGGTTGGAGCGTTTGAACTTGATGAGGCGGTAGGTATGCAGGCTTCTGTCGGAATCGGATTCAACAACGACTTTATCTGCCGAAACATGGCGAACAACGCCCGCTTCTTCGTTAAGAACAAGAACGCCGCTGTCGTATGCCGCCTTGTATTCCATGCCCGTGCCGACAGCCGGGGATTCGGTCACAAGCAGGGGAACCGCCTGACGCTGCATGTTGGAGCCCATCAGGGCGCGGTTTGCGTCGTCGTTTTCGAGGAAGGGGATCATTGCCGTTGCAACCGAAACGAGCTGCTTTGCGGAAACGTCCATATAGTCGATATCGGTGCTGCGCACCTCGATGATCTGATCCAGCCTGCGTGCAACGACACGCTCCTTTTCGAACCAAACTCTGCCGTCCTCGCCGCGGACGGTGGGTTCGTTTGCCTGGGCAATGATTTTGCCGTTTTCCTCGGTTGCGGTGAGGTAAACGATCTCGTCAAGGATGCAGTGGTTCTCCTTGTCGATTTTGCGATAGGGAGCTTCGATGAAGCCGTATTTATTTATTCTTGCATAGGTTGCAAGGGAGTTGATAAGGCCGATGTTCGGGCCTTCGGGCGTCTCGATAGGGCACATTCTGCCGTAATGAGAATAGTGAACGTCGCGAACTTCGAACGTTGCACGGTCGCGGTTCAAACCGCCGGGGCCGAGAGCGGAAAGCCTGCGCTTATGGGTCAGCTCCGCAAGCGGGTTCGTCTGATCCATGAACTGGGACAGCGGAGAAGAACCGAAGAACTCCTTGATGGCTGCCACCACCGGACGGATGTTGATGAGGGCCTGCGGAGTGATGACGCTCTGATCCTGGCTCTGCAGGGTCATGCGCTCACGGATGACGCGCTCCATGCGGGAGAAGCCGATGCGGAACTGGTTCTGCAGCAGCTCGCCCACGCTGCGGATGCGGCGGTTGCCCAGATGGTCGATATCATCGGTGGTGCCAATATTGTGGCCCAGACCGTTCAGGTAGTTGATGGAAGCCAGAATATCGGCGACCGTAACGGTGCGGCCGATCAGCTGGTCGTGGTTGCGGCGCAGCATCTCCTTCTGCTCTTCCACATCAGAGGTGGTGTCGAGGATCTTCTTGATCTCATCGAAGGAGCAGCGCTCGTTGATGCCGCACTCCTTCACGTCGAAGGAGAAGAAGCCCTGTGCATCCACACAGCCATTGGTGATGACCTTGATCTTCCGGCTCTCTTCCTTCATGGGATCGTCGAGCTTCAGCACGACCAGATTCACACCGGCATTGTCAGCCTTCTCAGCCAGCTCGCGGGTGATCTTGGCACCAGCCTCGATCAGGATCTCGCCGGTCAGCGGAGCGACCACATTCTCAGCAGCCACCTGACCGGTGATGCGGCGGGCCAGAGACAGCTTCTTGTTCATCTTATAACGGCCGAAACGAGACAGGTCATAACGGCGCGGGTCGAAGAACAGCATGTTGATCTGGCTGGTAGCAGACTCCACCGTGGGAGGCTCGCCGGGGCGCAGCTTGCGGTAAACTTCCAGCAGGCCCTCTTCCTGATTCTTGGTGGTATCCTTTTCCAGAGTAGCGAGGATGCGCTCATCGTCGCCAAAGAAGTTCAGGATGTCCTCGTTGGTGGACAGGCCCAGTGCACGGCACAGCACGGTGACAGGCAGCTTGCGGTTCTTATCGATACGAACATAGAACACATCGGAAGCATCGGTCTCGTACTCCAGCCATGCACCGCGGTTGGGGTTCATGGTGGCGCTGTACAGGTCGTTGCCCACCTTATCCTTGGCATCGCCGTAGAACACGCCGGGAGAACGCACCAGCTGGCTGACGATCGCACGCTCTGCACCGTTGATCACAAAGGTGCCGGCATCGGTCATCAGCGGGAAATCGCCCATGAAGATCTCCTGATCCTTCACTTCGCCGGTCTCCTTGTTCAGCAGACGCGCTTTCACGCGAAGCGGGGCCGCATAGGTGACGTCGCGCTCCTTGCACTCCTTGATGGAGTACTTGGGCTCGGAATCCAGCCGGTAGTCGATAAAGTCGAGCACCAGGTTGCCGGTGTAGTCTTCGATCGTCGAAATGTCCCGGAAGACCTCTTTCAGGCCCTCTTTGAGAAACCACTGGTATGAGTTCTTCTGCACCTCGATCAGGTTCGGCATGTCGATGACTTCGTCGATGCGCGAGAAGCTCATGCGTTCGGTTTTGCCAAGTTGTACGGGCTTGACTTTCACCATAAGTTGCGACCACTCCTTAATTCATCTATATTAAGCCTTGCAAAAAATGACGCAAAACGGCTTTGGCACCCCTCCGATTTTCAGCAACTTGCACAAAAAAATTGTAACAGTTTTGCGCTCAGAGACATACCAAGCCATTATGATACATTTAAGCATTATAATACGGTTTTTACAAGCCGTCAAGGGGAACCCGGAAAAAAGAGGAAAAGAAAAAACCACACTTGGCACGCACGGCGCCGTGTGTGATTTTCGCTTCTTACTTGCCGGCCGG
>OKSA01002057.1_pt1 | contig 17092 bp, 11 predicted proteins | sample 1601181 | NCBI WGS metagenome assembly OKSA01 (sample SAMEA3541538, study PRJEB24748) | human gut metagenome | biome: human gut; feature: human-associated habitat; material: faeces | place: China | collected 2012
AGAGGAAAGCTGAATAAGCAATAGAGCAGTAGTGAAAAATACTTCTTGAGAGTATTTTCCTGATAGGAGCGCAGGTATTCCATTGTCGAATACCTGCGTATTGTTTTGCAAAAATATGTATTGTTCTCTTGGAAAAGGATAAAGAAATACGTTCAATTGAATTCTTTGGGAGAAGAAAAGACTGGTTACAGAATTATAGTCTTTATAATATAACAGTATACATCATTTAAAAGTACAAGAATAGAAAAGCGAATAACAATATTGTTTCAAAGAAAAAGCTTATATGAAAACAGTATGAAATATTTATGTAACATCATTATAAAAAATGAAAATATTTTGTCAATTTATTTTCTGGGAAAATTAAAAGATTATCGCGAAATGGTATTTTCATAAGTAATAATACACTCTAATACAACATATAAATATATATTAAATCAAACCCATTAATAAGTAATTTTGTGAATTTCTCATGAAACAGTGAAAAATCAGGGGCGTTTTGTTGAAAAAGAATAGTTGTGGTGCTATAATCAACTCTGAATAAGTCTGTGCAAATATGCCATTGATCTGTTATGATAAGTGAATTGTTCGACAGACAAAGAAAGACGGGAGTGAAAATAGTGGCAGGAAACAGTCAGAAACCGGCTTCCAATCATCAGCCGAATCCTCATAATTCATTTGATGACAATCAGCAGAAAATAAAAACCTATAAGAAAAAAGTAGCCAGAAGCTTCATCCTTGCCTTTACCACATTGATTGCAATTATTGCAATCTGTATTGCCTGGTTTGTAGCCAATAACCGTGTATCTGGCACCAATTCCAGTGTTTCGGCACAGAGTTCCATTCCCTTTGAACTGGCAAGTATGGGAGTGAGACAGGAGGCGGAAGAAAAAGCGTTGTCTGGAAGTCTTTCCGCAGGGACATCAGAACAATATGAGAAATATATAGATGCAGAAACTGGAACGGAAGTACCGCTGACTGCTATGTTTTATATCGGAACAAATAGTCCACCATTTTTAAAATCCACTTTTATAATTGAGATGTGTCCACAGGAAATAATCCTTTCAGACACGGACAACTGAATACGATGATTTCACTGGACGTAAGGAACAGTTACGCATTGCGCCGTGCCGCAGATGCGCCAGGATCGGTAGGGCAGACACAAAGGAGATATACTCATTTGCAAGTAGATGATGTGAGGGATGAGATGCTAAACATAGCACAAATGGAAAATAATATGATTATGCAGGAATCGCTGAAAACAATGAAGAGGAAGAGTTATTTAATTTTTAACTTCATAATGACAAGGTGCAAAAACCTTGATTTTACACCTCTCAAATGAAAGAAAATAGTAATTTACAGGGTGTAATAAGAAAATAATGAAAAATTATATATCGTTTCAATATTATTGATGTGGTAAGAGATTTCAGGTGTTGAACGGTGTTAAAAGGATATGAGAAATTATGATTAGAGTATGTTTCATTTGCCACGGCAGGACTGTGGATACAGTTATAAGTGGCGATGAAGTGCGATAAAGTGGGGCAAATCGTGGTGGAGTGATAGGTTGTGGACTACGGTTTTTATACGGATGAGGATAGTAAAATAATGAGATGAAATGTGTAGTTGTCCTATGAATAAATGTGGAAGTAGCAGGCGCAAAAAGACCTGCTATTTTTATGTTGTAACGTGGCGATTTGTATTGTAAATGTTGCACACGGATGATATAATTTTGAACATAGGAGGGCTTTGAAATGAACAAGACAATTTCTATGAGTATTAGGGTTAGTGAAGAAGAACTGGATAAGTTGAAACAAGCTGCAAGACTTGAGGCGTATGCTTCATATAGTGAGTTTATAAGAAGAACTGCCTTGAAAGAGGCTGATAAGGTTATTGCTGCTTCAAACGAAAGGAAAACGGGGGAACATAAGTTATGATAAATAAAGAAAATTTAAAAAAGGTTTTGGATTTTTTAGAGTTTACACATAGAAAAGAAATTTATACATATAAAAATACAATTCTTGGATATACGATAGTGGTTGACTTTGCGGGAAAAGGGAAAATAACATATCCAGATGGCGTAATAGTAAATGATGAAACTACAAGTAATTTAACAAAAAATGAGAATTTTGTTGTTTTGGAATGTGTGTATAGATTGTTAAAACTGGGATATAAACCAGAGTGCATTGAATTGGAACCTAAATGGGAGGCACCACATGATATAGGAGGTGGTGGTAAGGCTGATGTGTTAGTTAAGGATAATGCAGGTGAATCTTTTTTGCTTATTGAATGCAAAACATGGGGAAAAGAGTTTGATAATTATTGGAAAAAAACAGAACAAGATGGGGATCAGTTGTTTTTTTATGCGGTTCAAAAAAGGTCAACCAAATATTTATGTATGTATGCATCAAATTGGGACAATGATGAACTGGTTAGAAAAAGCAACATTATCTCATTAAAAGACAATACTGCAACACTTGAATCATTTGATGAACCTATTTCTTTTGAAAAAGCGAATGACAAATCATCGTTATTTGCAGCTTGGAATATAACATATGGAAAGTATTCGTTTAAAAATGGAATATTTGAGGATACATGCATTCCATATTTAATTGAAGAAAAAGGAAGAGATATTTCCAATATTACAGAAATAGGTCATGATGATATACAAAAAAAATATCATGAATTTACTACTATATTAAGGCAACATAATGTATCAGGAAGGGAAAATGCTTTTGATAAGTTGGTAAATTTGTTTTTGGCAAAAATAGTTGATGAAATACGAAATTCAGATAAACTTCAGTTTTACTGGGGGGGACCACAATATGATGATTATTATAAATTGCAAGATAGATTGCAGGTTTTATACAAAGAAGGAATGGAACAATTTCTTGGAGAAGAAGTTTCATATATTGATGAGTCAACTATTGAAGAAACATTCAAGCTTTTTTTGAATGATCCGGATGCAACCAAAGATACTATACTTAAGTACTTTAGACAATTAAAGTTTTACACAAATAATGATTTTTCTTTCATTGATGTTTATAATGAAAAGTTGTTTTATAAAAATGCACAAGTATTAGTTCAAATGGTAAAAATGCTGCAGGATGTCAAACTTGTAACGGAAAAACCTAATCAGTTTCTTGGGGATTTGTTTGAAGGATTTCTGGATGATGGTATTAAGCAGAGTGAGGGACAGTTTTTCACACCAACACCAATTGTTAGGTTCTTAGTGTCAACATTACCATTAGAGGAAATAATAAAATCAAAGGGTAATCATACATTAAAAATGTTGGATTATGCATGTGGAGCTGGTCATTTTTTAAATGAGTATGCTCGTAGAGTAAAAGAATATCTTCCGGATGATAGAATAACAGAGTATTATGGAAGTATATTAGGAATTGAAAAAGAATATCGTTTATCTAAAGTGGCCAAAGTATCAGCATTTATGTATGGTCAAAAAGATATTAATATTGTGTATGATGATGCTTTATCTGAAAATGAAAATATTAAGGAAGGTTATTACGATTTACTTATTACAAACCCACCATATAGTGTAAAGGGGTTTCTAGAGACTTTATCAGAGAGAGAGCGAAATGAATATTCACTTTATGAGTTTATTGGGAAGAATAGCATTTCGACAAATGATGTCATTGAAGCATTTTTTGTGGAGAGGGCATATCAATTATTAGCGCCAGGAGGAATAGCTATTATTGTTCTGCCAATTTCATTGCTTAACAATCCAGATATGGTATCGGTTAAGGCAAGGGAATTAATACTTAAATATTTTGACATATATGCAATAGTTGAGTTTGGAACGAAGACTTTTGGAAAAACGGGAACTAATACTGCTACATTATTTATGAAGAAGAGAGAAGAAAATCCACCTGAAAGTAATCATTATAAAAATAGAGTCGATTCATGGTTTCAGAATGATCGGACAAAGGATATGTTATTTGAAGATGATAATTTGTTAAAAGATTACTGTAAAATGAGGGGGATTGATTATAATCAATATATTGAGTTTATAGGTAATGATGAAAAAAGTGTTGTATGGTCAACCGATGTGTTTGTAGAATATTTAGAACTATACAAGAAAACGGCGGAGTGGACTAATAGAATACAAAAAGAAACTTTTCAAAAACTTTCAGAAGAAGAACGACAAAAGGAGTTACATGATAGATTTTATGATTATGTAGTTGCTTTAGAAAAAGAAAAAGTATATTTTTATGTACTTGCAAAGAGTAATCATTCACCGGTTGTAGTTGTAAAATCGCCAACATCTGCTACTGAATTGAAAAAATTTCTCGGTTATGGGTGGAGTGATACAAAAGGAGATGAAGGAATAAAGTATGTAGGACAGAAAGATTCAAAGCATGGAATTGATAAAATAAAGACACCATTATTTAATCCGCAGGATTTAAATGACGAGAATAAAATTAATATGATGATACGTAACAATTTCTTGGGAAAGGAAATAGTAAAACAACCGCATACAATTATATGTGGTATGCCAGATTTGCTGGATTTCTCAGCACCAATATTTGATAAGACAATTGATACATCATTGTTGAATCGGATTCAAATAGAAAGTGATTATGAATTAAAAAAATTCTCTAAACTAATTAGTTTAGAATATGGTAAAAATCTTCCAGAAGAAAATCGTATACCAGGTGAATATCCGGTTATGGGTTCTAATGGACAAGTGGGAACCCATAATAGCTATTTGGTAGAAGGCCCAAGTGTTATTGTTGGTAGAAAAGGAAGTGCAGGACAAATTGTATGGGAAGAAAAAAATTGCAATCCTATTGATACAACATTTTATGTTAATTTATTAGATGATACGTATAATATAAAATTTGTATATTACATGTTGATGGCTATTGATGTTAGACAAATTCCTAAACAAAAAAGAAGTACGGGTGTTCCAGGATTAAGTCGAAAAGATGTGTATCAATTAATGTTACCTATTATTCCTTCACAAATACAAGAGGAACTGATAAAAAAATGTGACATAATAAAAAATAAATATGAGACAACTAGGATGACAGTAGATGAATATTATCTGAAAATAAGAGAGGTATTTTTGAAGAAAAATATATTTAGAATTGTTGAAAATGAAGATTAAGATTGGTAAGTAGGGGGATGCCAAATCTCTACGTCCTTCCATCCGGAAGACCGATGCCCCCTCTCACGCATATTTTCGCGAAATTGCGCAGGGGGTATTGTGGGAACTTGGTCTTTGCAGCTTAAATGGCTGAGATTAAGGAAAAATATTGAAATGTTGTGCGCGAAAAGTATTGCCGATTTGTGTAGAAGTAGTATAATGGTCTCATAAATTAAGACACTGAACACGACATTTCTTAATGAATCTGATATACTATAACCAACAAATGAAAGAAGGTACTTATTATGTCCAGATCAAGAAGAAATTTCAGTGCTGAATTTAAAACCAACCTCGTACTCCAGCTGCTTAAAGGAGAAAAAGAACTTAATGTCCTTGCTGTTGAAAACGATATTTAACCAAATCTCCTGCGCAACTGGAAAAAAGAATTCCTTGCTAATGCTTCTCTCGCATTCGATAATAAGCGGGAAGACAATCTCCGGGAAAAACTTGCCGAAGAACGCAAGGAAAAAGTTGAATACGCCAAAAAGGTCGGTCAACTTACTATGCAGGTTGACTGGCTCAAAAAAAATCTGAAGAAGTTGTCGGACCTGACTACGAGAGTAAATTTAGTCCGAAACCTTTCGACGACTAAAGAATTGCCAGTTTCTACCGGTGCAAAGTTGCCTGGAATCAATCGTACCAGCGTATATTATGGCGGCATCCCCGTTTCAGAGGAAGACTGGAATGCAAATCTATCATTGACCATCTGCATACGGATAATCCTACCTGGGGAGCCCGTCAGATGTCTGCTCAACTTAAACTGCGCGGATATCAGGTTGGACGCCGTAAAGCAGGCAGATATATGCGTGAAATGGACATTACACCGATTTATCCAAAGATGAATCTGTCTAAGCGCATGAAGCAGGCAAAAGTCTGTCCGTATCTGCTTCGTAACGCAGTCATAGACCGTCCTAATCAGGCATGGTCGATTGACATTACATACATTCCAATGAAGCATGGATTTCTTTACCTGACAGCCATTATCGACTGGTACAGCCGTTGTATTGTTGGCTGGGATGTTGATGATACTCTGGATACCACTATGGTCATCAACGCCTGTAAAAAAGCATTTAAAGTAGCTAAGCCGTTAATCATCAACTCGGATCAGGGCAGCCAGTTCACCGGTGACAAACACATCGAATTTATTCGAGATAATGGAATTCGGCAAAGCATGGATGGCAAAAGCCGAGGGGCAGATAATATCATGATTGAACGCTGGTTTCGCAGTTTCAAGTATGAGGAAGCATACCTCACGGAGTATGCTAATCTCAAGGAAGCAAGAGAAGCCATCGGAAGGTATATCTACACCTATAACTTTGAAAGATGCCATCAGTCCATTGGGAACAAACGACCTGCCGAGGTATACTATCCGGTAATGCTTCTGGAGGCAGCCAGAGCAGCCGCATAATATAAAAATCCGGAAGATGCTTCACACATTTTCCATGTAACTCGTCAACATATCAGTTCATTATAAAAATATCAAATTTTTGTCTTGACAACTGAGCCATTATAGTTATATTAATAATATTCAAAATCACTCACATTTGATATATTTACACCCACCAATAATGCAATCGAAAAGGACCAGCAAAAACCGGTCCTAATTCTCCCCCATGCGCATTTATATTCTTATTTTTACTTTGACCGTTTTACTCCATTTACCATAAACTTTCCGTCTGCCCGAGTTTTTATAAGTTCTCACACGGAAATAATATATTTTTTTCTTGAATTTTGTTATTATCCGAAAAGCCGAAGTTCTGGATGCAGATAACTTCTTTTTCCCTTTCGTAAATTTCTTATTTTTTGCATACTGTATCTGATATCCGGACATTCCCTGCTGTTTGGACCATGATACTACAACTTTTTTACCTTTTAAATTAGAAACCTTTACACCCTTTACCTTTTTAGGTGTTGCTGCAGAAGTTCCCGTGCCCTTGATTATAACCGCACCTGTACCGGTTCTCACTGTCTTTGTACTCGGTTTCCTTGTTGCTGTTGGTTTCTTGGTAGCCATCGGTTTCTTCGTTGCTGTCGGCTTGCTTGTTGGCTGTCCGCCATTTCCCCACCACGATGGTTCCTGATATGGCGGGTCTTCTTTCGCCGGCAGTATCTCAAATGAGACTCTCTGAGTGCCCACAAAGAAATCCTTTCCCGTCACATCCACATAGGCAGTTCCCTGTGTATAATTATCTTCGTATCTATAGGTGTAATCCTGTCCATTTACCAACTTTTTCCCTTTAAAATATACTGTCACGTCCGGCTTATACGCATGCATTCTTGATGGATCATCGATTTCTGTATACGTATATTGTGAAAGTTTTATTTCAAACGCATCTGCAAATATACGGCCATTGAAATCATAATCATCCAGCCTATCCATATCCAGAGAGTAAAATGTCGGTGCATTATCATTCATCGTTGTATACCAGAACAAGTGATTATCCGATGTCACAATTGGTTTACAGTCTGACAAATATGCACGAATCTTGTGAATTTTTCCATCGAGACTTCCATCCTCGTTGAGTTTTGCAACTCTTGTCACCCAGAGGTCTGTCTCCCGTTCTACATAATATTCCTGCCAGAACATATAATATCCATCTTCTACCTTTACTAACTGTGGATTCAAAATGGTAATTCCATCTTCTTCTTTATAATCGGTAATCCAATTTAATTTAGGTGACTCATTAAATTTTTTATTCATGGTAATTACAAAGATGTTTCTGTGTGCTTTTTCCATCGACGTTTTTGTGACAGAGGAATCCTGAACAATAGAAGAACCGGCAGTAATAAGTGTATCGCCATCGTTCATAAGTTCAAAACCTCCCAGCGATACACCGGTTACATTATCGCCATAGCTTCCTATAATATCTAAGAGGGAACGGGTCTCTGTCTTCCCATACCATGTCCATACATCGTCCGGCTCCTTGTAAACAACCGATTTTGCCAGATTAACAGCACGGGGATTACCATCTCCAAGATCTAAACGGTATACAGACTCGCCATCTGAAAGAATAAACTGGGCAAAAGAGTGGGAAACCCAGTCACCCGGAGCTTCATTCATGACACATTCCATACTGTCTTCATCCACCGCATAAGTTAGATTTACTTCATGATGAATCTCTTCCGGCTCCGCTGCAGCATCCCAGTAAATATACCTTGATGTATGGATATAAAGGATTCCGTCATTTTCTGTCATACGCAAAGGACCTTTTGCGAAAGGCTCATATACATTTTTGCTTGTTATACTGCACTGTCCAAGTTTGTTCCAGTCATCATCATATTTGACAACCCGGACAACTTCTTTTGTATTATCCGATTCATGGTTATTCTGTCCAAACACGATATACCGTGCATCTTTACCTTTAAAATATCCTCCAAATTTAGGCAGTTCATACTTAATCTTTTTGGTAGAAAGCAGCTTATAATCTGCACTATAAGTCTCAATGTAAACTTTTCCTTTTAACGCCTCAATTCGAAAAAAGCCGCCTTCTTCTATTTCTTCCACATAAGAAGAAGTGTTTGAGCCATAATTCGGAAGTATAAGACCTGCTGCCTCTGCGTTGGATGACGCTACTCCTTCCGTAGTCTTTATTCTGTAACTTTTGTCTATCGGAAGATTTTTTTCAATGTTACTTTCCGCGTGCTCTTCAACTTTTAATTCTTTCAGTCGGTCAACAACATCTTCTGTATCATAATCAAGATCTGACAATGTATAACTTATGCAAAATTATTATGATTTTTTCTCCACACTGACGGTGAAACTCCCTCTTGTTTTTTAAACACTTTTGAGAAAGTGAAGGGGTCATTATACCCAACAGAGTAAGAGACATATTTTACCGACAAATCGGTATCTTTTAACAACTGTTTTGCCCGTTTTATCCGAAATTGTATCAGGTATTCTTGCAACGTTTTACCGGTCGCATATTTAAAAATTTTACTTAAGTATGCCCGATCCACACCGCAATGATCCGCTATCTGCTGCACCATGATCGATTCACAATACTTCGTATTTATATATTGAATTGCTTCTCTCATATAATTCATTGTCCGCAGATTCGTTCCTGCTTTCTTCTCAACATGCCGCGTCCACCGATTCATTTTATCAAACAATATATACATATACCCTATACATGCATATTCATTTTCTTTATACATAATTAAATTTATAACAGCATCCTTTAATTGGCTGTTCTCTTCTATCGGTACATAAACTGGTTCTTTTCTTGTCATCCCAATACTTCTCACAATTTCTGTTGACTTAAATCCATGAAAATGAATCCATGCATACTGCCATGGTTTTTTTTCATCCGCCTGATACTGAACAAGCACATCCGGCGGTAGCAAAAAAAAGCTGTTACTTTTTACCTTAAACTCTTTATCATCAATTCGGAGCACCCCTTCTCCTTCAAATACATAATGCAATATATACCGGTCGCGTATGATCGGTCCAAATGAATATGAAGGAGCACATCTCTGAATTCCTATTTCATAAAGACGTAAGTCTTCATATTGGCTGTAATTCAACCACCAAACACCATCTTCTGGCATCTCCATAAGTATCATCTCCTCTTCCTAAAATAACAATACCATTTCAAAAGTATCATTGTCAACTCTTGAAATGGTATATTGTTTATTAAAGATTATTTTATTTTTACCTTTTTCTTAGCACTCCATGCTCCATACAATGTTTTTTGTTTGTTTTTGCGTATAGCACGAACGCGTACATAGTACATTTTTTTTGATTTCAGTTTTTTAATTGTCTTTGAATTAGAAGAAACTGTAACCTTCTTAGCCTTCTTAAATGTTTTATTTGTGCTATATGATATCTGATACCCCTTTACATTTTTAATCTTCGCAAATTTTACAAACATCTTCCTTTTAGAAGTGCTCTTCACTGACAAACCTTTTACTTTGCCAGGTTTTGTTACTTTCTGAGTTACTTTCTGAGTTGATTTCTGAACTGGTACCTGTGTTGGAACTGCTGTCAATGCAGGAGTTTGAGTTACAACAGGCGCTGTCGTAGGCACAGGTGTTGCAGTAGGTTCCGGAGTAGATGTAGTTCCTGGATAATCCGCATATAATTCCGGATAATCTGTAGCTATCTTAGGAACTGCAGCATCTGCTGTTTTTGTCTTTGATATAGCAATACGATCAAGTCCCGGACCAAGAACTGTCGGATTATATACATAAATTGTATTCTTTCCTTTGTCTAAATAAACCTGGGTGGACACACACCCTACTGCAGAACTATTACCGGAAATCCCCACAATATCAGTTACTTGTACTGATTCATATTGGTTTGTACGAATACTAAGTTTCTTTTTGCTTCCACTTACCACGTAGAGCTTCAGGTCATACATACCAGCTTCCGGAGCTTCGATATTTTCAAATTTAACACGGTTTTGCACTCCACGTATTTTTCCGATATAAGCTTTATTGGAAACATACTGAGCAGTTGTCGGTGTTTTGTTGCCAAGACCAAGATTTGCATTCTCTGCCTCAAAATAGTTGTAATTATCATAAGATGTTAATCTCAAATCATCTTTCTTGCTGAAAATAACAGCTGCACCACCGTTTTCTTTAAGTGGCAGTGTGAGTTTATCCTTGGAAGTTACTTCTTTTTTCTCCATCTGAATGTTGGAACTATCAGAATTATCCGTATAAACATACGCATAATATTTTGCACCTGCATCCAAGAAAGAAAGGTCTGCTTCATAATTATCTTCTTTAGCTGTCATAGCACCGAGGTACCAACGCTCACCACTCCTTCTTGCACGAATTGCTGCTTTGCGTGGTTCAGACCCCTCCAACAAAACAGACTCATCCCAAGATGATGGAATATCTGTAAGGAATGACAAACCACCATACCCCGGATATACGTGGCAGGAATGTGCCAGCGTCTGCATTGCCGATTCATAGACAACCGTCATTCCAAGCATGAAACCATTCGTCGCTTTACAATTTTTCACACTCATTCCAACCGGTGTAAATTCCATGGAACCGATTACATTACGCGTATAAGGCAAAGTAAGAAGAGTCTCTATAGGCGAACCACTTCCCCACTTGAAGTACTCACTTCCTTGTACAGCCTCACTTGATAAAATGTTCGGAAATGTTCTGTTCTCGCCATTTGGATCTGTGCAACCATGATAATTTACAACTAATTTATGTTTCGCCGCAATGGATGCAATATCATACATATCTTTCATCGCCCACTGACTGTCGCTCTCAAGATAATCAACTTTAACACCTTTAACGCCAAGACTTTCGCACCATGCAAATTCTTTTTCAATAGTTTCAGGATTATCAAGGTCTACCCGATGTGCACCGTCTCGTTTCTTTACTCCATACCAGACAAGTATTCCTACGTTTCTTTCATTGGCATACTTACATAATTTCTTTAACTTTTCTTCATAATCCAATTTTCCGGAACTGTCCTTCCAGTTTTCCCACCCAAAATCAACAAGACAATACTTCTGTCCTGTTTCTTTCGCATAGTCAATATAATCATACAAAGACTGATATTCAATCGGATCTCCTGTTGACCACCAGGACCAAGATGCTGTACCTGGTTCTACCCAGCTAAAGTCTCCCTCTGCTGCCGGATTGAGGTCAGAAACCAACGAACTGTTCGTCAAATCGTTTAATGTATCCGTCATAATGCATACACGCCATGGTGTATGAAATTCATTCTCCATTGTAACACTCTCAATTGGCAGGTATTCCGCCTTAAAAGTCTTACCAACATACTCTGGGTCCTGCTCCTGCTTTAAATATTTACTAAACTGAACTTTATAGGCAGCACTTCCCTGATTTGTATGAAAAATAGTTGCACAATAAGGTTTTTCCTCGTTATACACATTTGCCTCAGCTAAAAGCATATAGCAGGAACCATTCCCATTCGCCACTTGAGAGAGAATTGCAGGTGGAACATCTCCATTTGCATTCTTTACCTGAGTCATTGTCCTTGTCGAATAAGAGCCCGGCTCGTAAGTCGAACTGTACCAGTCGGCATTCCATACTCTTCCATCCATAGGAAATTCAAAGGAGCTTACTTCACTGGTAATCACTGTTTTCTCATTTTGTGTTGTCGTGTCTCCATCCACAACATAACGGAATCCAATACCATCTTCAAAAATACGGAAAATCACCTGCATTTTTGCATTTTCTTTTGTTACCACAAATGACATTTCCTGATATTCTTTATTTACATGTTTTTTACTTCCCTGGTACCAATCATACTCTTCTTTTCCCTTTTTAAGTTCATATGACTCCTCATCCACCTGCAGACCAGTAGATAAATCAACACTTTTCGCCACAATGCCAAGTGGTACGCATTTCAACGTAACATGTCCATTCCGGTATGCAGAATAAAAAATTTTCCCCTCCTCATTCTTCCATATGCGAACTTCTATTTTATTATCTACCGATGCTGCATGCAATTCTTTGATTTCTGTCAGACCATCTGAACCATCCTCATCAACTGCAGTTGCTGTAACATTCTTTTTCACCATTTCAGCATTAGAAACTTTGTTTCCATAACACATAGGAACAATCAACGATGCCGTCAGCAATGTCGCCACAACTCTCTTTATCTGTCTCCTCATAACCATACCTCCATTTTTTTATTTGATTAATGCTATATATAATGCTATCATAAATACAAAAATAGAGAATGTCTTTTTATAAGTAATACATGTGAAAATATGTTACACAACTTGAATACACAGTGTCCTCAATGTTACCTTCTACTGATTTGCTATCTTTTCCGCCAGTTCCTCCAAATACTCCCAGCGTTCCATTTTCTCCATCAACTGCTCCTCTGCTTCTTCTTTTTTCTCGGATAACTCGCGAAGTTTGACATAATCTGTGCCATTCTCCGCCATTTCTTTATCGAGTGTTTCAATGGTCGTCTCTAACACAGAAATATCCTCTTCGATGGTCTCATATTCACGCTGTTCCTGATAAGAAAATTTAAGTTTTTTCTCACGGTTTTTGTACGCCCTGTGTGCCTCTTTGTTACCGGTATGGCTCTTCGTTTTTCCGTCAAAAGAATTTTCCGTACTCGCCGGACGCTTTTTCACATAATCTGTGTAACCGCCTTCGTACTGGCGAATTGCACCATTCTCTTCAAAAGCAAAAATGCGGGTTACAATACGGTCCAAAAAATACCGGTCATGTGAAACTGTGATAACAATTCCGTCAAAGTCATCCAAATAATCCTCTAAAATTGTCATCGTTTCGATATCCAAATCATTTGTCGGCTCGTCAAGAATAAGTACGTTTGGCGCCTCCATCAGCACGCGGAGAAGATTTAACCTTCTTTTTTCACCACCGGATAATTTACCAATGGCACTATACTGTTGCGAAGGCGGAAACAAAAAGCGCTCCAGCATGGCAGATGCCGAGACCAGCCCATCACTGGTGCGCACAAATTCTGCCGTGTTTTTAATATAATCAATCACCTTTTCATCCGCATCCATATAAGCAATTCCCGCGGATTCTTCCTTTTCGATTTCCTGTGTATAATAACCAATCCGAATCGTCTGTCCAACTTTAATACTGCCGGCATCCGGCTCAATCCGGCCGGCAATCATTTTCATTAATGTCGTCTTGCCGCAGCCGTTTTTCCCAACAAAACCAATCCGGTCATGTTTGAGAAATATATAAGAAAAATCACGTATCAATGTATTCTCACCATAAGCTTTTGATACATTTTCAATTTCAATTGTCGTTTTTCCCATACGGGATGAAATACTGCTTAACTGGAGTTTTTCATCAACTTCCGGTGCCTTTTGATTTTTCAGTGCTTCGTATCGCTGGATGTGTGCCTTCTGTTTCGTCGAACGAGCTCTGGCACCACGCGAAATCCACTCAATCTCCTTGCGCAAAATACTCTGACGTTTTCTCTCACTGGCACGCACACTTTCTTCCCGCTCTGCCTTTCGCTGCAGAAACCCCGAATATTTTTCGTCGTAACTGTATATTTTCCCTTTGTCAAGCTCTATGATTTTATTTGTCACGGAATCCAGAAAATACCTGTCATGCGTCACCATAACCAAGGCCCCACGGAACGCTTGCAGCTTGTTTTCCAGCCAATCCGCCATCTCACTGTCCAAATGGTTTGTCGGCTCATCCAATATGAGCACATCACATGGAGTAATCAACACGGAAACAAGTGCAAGACGCTTTCTCTGTCCACCGGAAAGCTCTCTTGTCTTCTGTTCAAAGTCTGTAATACCAAGCCTTGTAAGCATTGCCTTAGCCGCTATCAATTCATTTTCATTGGCATGGTGATGCACCATATTCTGAACACTCTGTAAAACCGTGTCCTCCTCCGAAAATTCCGGATTCTGAGGCAGATAATGAATCATCAGATTCGATGCCTGTATAACCTGTCCTTCATCCGGAGTCTCCAGCCCTGCCATAATTTTCAGCAAAGTCGACTTGCCGGTTCCATTGATTCCGATTACACCTACCTTATCCCCTTCATGAAGATAAAAATCGGCGTCATCAAAAAGTTTTCTTTCCGTATATGAATGTGTCAAATGTTCCAGTGATAAAATATTCAAATCAATCGTCCTTCTTCTCTGTTATGCAATTTTCCACCCTTTTTAACCACATAAAAACTATTTTTTATTTTATCATTTTTCGCCACATGTATCAACTCATTTTTTCGGATTGTTACAGCAAAATGCACAGCCTGTCTGCTGCCCGATACAGTTTGCACAATCCCTGCAGTCTGACAAAATATCTTTTCTGCTAATCAGGTACACACCTGCCACACTCATTTGTGGTTTCATTTTTCCACCGTCCCATGAAACTCCAATTTTTTCAGCATCCATTAATTGCAGCATTTTCTCTGATGCAGATAACTCCATTCCATAAAAACCTGCGCCAAAAGCAGGGCTGCAAAACCGTTTTTCATACACGCTGTGCTTCCGCTGCAAATACTCCCGCAGCCACTCTCTTACCACATCCAAACAAGCGATTTGAAAAATCTCCCAGTAATACTGTGTTAAAAGTGCCTTACTTTCTTCTACTTCATATTCCGGTGCATGAAATGCATACAAATAACCGGTTTCAACCTGTCTCCTGTCAATGCGTGACAGCACCTGGCACTGCATCTTATCATTTCCAAAAGAAAAATAACCGTCTTCTACACATTGCCCGGAAAACGGCTGTAAAAGAATAGAAACACGGTACAAATATTTATTTCTTTCCAAAATTTCTCCAATACTGCTGACTGCCATTCCTTTATGCTGTCTGTGTGTTCTCTTATCCATCTGCTCCCATGAAGCAATCTGTGCCATACGCTCCCAAATATCTTCCCGAAGGTTTCCGATATTCAGAGAAATTATCTCATCCTGTCTCTGCAATTGCTGCATTACCTTGTCATAAACTTCCGGACGATGTATCACCTCACACTGACTGCAGTCTTTCATTTTCTGCCCCTTCGCATTCAAAAACCAAACCGGATTTCCAATGCACTTTTTTTCACGATACAACGGGCAATAGCAGAACAAACAATTAAACTCTTCCTCGTTTTCCGCCTTGTGACAGGGAAAATATTCACACTCTTTATTTTGAAAAAAACGGTAACTGTTTATCATGCACGCACCTCCTCTTCTCTGCTCTCCATTTTACCATAACTTTTGCGAAATTACCAAAACGAATCCGGTATGATGCTTGACTAGAACCTAAAAGATACGATATAGTATAAAAGTAATGCTATTTTAACAAAAAGAGGAAGGATAAAACGAATGTGGAAAACAATCAATGATATTCTAGTTAATATTGACAATTTTGTCTGGGGTATTCCCCTTATGGTACTAATTCTTGCCGGCGGTATTTTGTTAACTGTGCGTCTTGGCGTAATGCAGTTTCGAAAACTGCCGCTTGCCTTAAAATGGATGGTAAAAAACGAAGAAGGCGGTGAGGGAGAAATTTCAAGTTTTTCTGCCCTTTGTACAGCCCTAAGCGCGACGATTGGAACCGGTAATATCGTCGGCGTTGCAACCGCTGTTGGTGCAGGTGGACCGGGTGCTCTTTTTTGGATGATTGTCGCTGCCTTTTTCGGCATGGCAACCAAATTTGCCGAAGGTCTCCTCGCTGTAAAATACCGTGTTGTCGCAAAAGACGGTCACAGCCTTGGCGGTCCGTTTTATTACATAGAACAGGGTATGGGAAAAAAATGGAAATGGCTTGCCAAAATATTTGCTTTCTTTGGCGTATGTGTCGGACTTTTCGGAATTGGAACTTTCAGTCAGGTAAATGGTATTTCCAGTGCTGTTCACGGCTTTTTTGATTCAGCCAATGCACACTGTGTAAATCTGCCATTCTTAGGCGAGTACTCCTGGTCCGTTGTGATTTCATCCTTGGTTTTGGCGTTTTGCGTTGCTTCCGTTTTGATTGGTGGAATCAAACGAATTGCTAGTGTTAGTCAGGTTATCGTGCCATTTATGGCAATAATTTATTTCCTGTTTGCAGGCATTTTGATTATTACTAATATCACCGCGGTTCCAAGTGCAATTGGCGTAATTGTAGAAGCGGCTTTCTCGCCAAGAGCAATTACCGGTGGTGTCGTCGGAAGTATGTTTGTTGCTATGCAAAAAGGTGTTGCACGTGGTATCTTCTCAAATGAAGCCGGTCTTGGTAGTGCACCAATTGCCGCAGCTGCCGCACAGACAAAAGAACCTGTCCGTCAGGGTCTTGTAAGCATGACAGGAACTTTTATTGATACCATTGTTATTTGTACACTTACCGGCTTATCCATTGTATTAACCGGTGCATGGCAGGTAAAAGGACTTGAGGGTGTCGGCGTTACGACCTATGCTTTTCAGAAAGGACTTCCGTTCCCTCCTGAAGTTTCCGCACCGGCGGGCGTGGTCATTGCCTGCACCGACGGCACCGGCAACGTGAAGGGCTGCA
>OKSA01002074.1_pt1 | contig 16996 bp, 7 predicted proteins | sample 1601181 | NCBI WGS metagenome assembly OKSA01 (sample SAMEA3541538, study PRJEB24748) | human gut metagenome | biome: human gut; feature: human-associated habitat; material: faeces | place: China | collected 2012
ACGCTGCTTGGGCGGAGAAGTACATTGAGTCCTGCGTGTCCCAGGGCATCGTGTCCGGTGTGGGCGGCGGCCGGTTCAGCCCCAACGGCAATGTGACTGCCAGCCAGCTGTCCAAGATGCTGCTGGTCAGCCTGGGTTACGATTCCGACATTGAAGGTTACACCGGCAATGCTTGGGACATGAATGTCAACGTTCGTGCTACCCAGGTTGGCCTGTACAAGGGCCTGGAAGGCGTGGATGTCTCTGCCGCTCTGACCCGCGACACCGCAGCACAGATGGTATGGAATGCGTTGCAGGCCAAGGAAGTTGGCTATGAGTACACGCTCGTGTCTGAGAATGGTCAGCTGGTTTCCAAAACAGAGCTGGTCCCTAAGGCTACCACTTTGTTGGAATCTAAGTATGAGGGCAAGATCGTCGAAGGCACCTTGAGCCAGTTTAGCTACAACACCAACAAGGAAGAGTGGACTTATGAGATTGCTGTTTCCACAAGCGACACGGTTCAAGTAAAGAGCACACAGGACTTCACCGCTCTGATGGGCCAGATTGTGAAGGCTGTCTATGACAACAATACCACCGGCAAAATCAAGGACGCCTATGGCATCTTTGCGACGGACAGTGAAGTTGTCCTCACGGCCCGTTTTGGCGACCTGCCCAAGATGACTACTGCGACGGACACCTCCTTCAAAGTGGACGGCGTCACCTACAAGCTGGACAAGGCGCTGAATGAAACGCCCGTGATGCAGTTTACCGCGAATAACAATACCAAATATGAGGCTGAAACTCTGTATGCGGTTGCTGGCGGTGACACCGTAAAGTATGACGCGCAGACGTTCACTGCGGTTGACAAAGACGGCAACGGCAAGATCGACTTCTTTTCTGTGGCCCCCTTCCAGGTGCTGAAGGTGAACTACGTCAACAAGACCGAGTTCCGTCTTTCCAACAACATGAAGTACACCATTGAGGACGTGAACGTCTATGACGGCATCGCCAAGGACGACTATGTTGTCTACACCGCAGCCGCCAACACGGCCACCGACACCGACACCTTCGTGAAGGCCGACATGATCAGCGGCAAGATCACCCAGAAGGACGGCAACGATGTCTACGTGGATGGCAACTGGTACACCTTGGATGCCAGTTACAAAGACGAAGGCAACACCGGCTCCGTTGGAACCGTGCTGGCAGATGCCGTTGTGGTCAACGGGTACCTCTTCTATGCCGACGAGTCCGGTGCCACCAATGTTGAGGACTATGTCGTGGTCGTGAGCGATGTGGAATCCAGCTTTGGCCAGGATCAGGTCAAGCTGCTCTTCTCTGACGGCACCAAGAAGGTCGTTGATTTGGCGAAGGTGGGAGGTGAATCCCAGTCGCTTACGGTGGGCTCCCTCTACACCTATGACACCAACAAGGACGGCGAGTACACCCTGACTACCGCTTCTGTTGTCGGCACTGGCTTCGACAAGGCTGCTAACAATGGTCAGGTGAAAGCCCAGAGCAGCAGTTCTTCCAAGGCTGGTTACATTGACAACTATGCTATTGCGGATGACGCTGTGATCTTCGTCAAATACAACACCAACGACTACAAGGTCATCTCAGGTGCAACCATGAAGACGATGACGGCAACTCAGTTCACTGCGGTGAGCTTCTACCTGGCCACCGACAATTCCAACACCGGTGTAGGCGACGTCAATATGGCGTATGTTACTTCTAACGCCACGACAATTAAGGGCGGCGACACGTTCTATGGATTCGTTACCTCCTCCATCGAGACCGAGAATGAGGACGGAGATAAGATCCTGTCTGTCACCCTGTGGACCGCTGAAGGCGAGAAGAAGCTGAATACCGTAAAAGTCACGGGCAGCAGCCTGGATGCCCTGACGACCGGCGCTGTGGTCTCCTATGACCTGGACAGCGATGGAAACATCGACACGGCGGAGGCTGTCGGCGAACCCGCTGCCATTACTTCTTGGGACGGCAACGCGATGACCTTCGCTGGCGATGCCAAACGGCATGAGATGAGCGACGACGTGGAGTACATCTTCATCGATGACAGCGAGGATGTGGGTGCGGACGGTCTGACCAGCAAAGATATTGCTCTGGCTGACGAGCCCTCTGAAGGCGCCTTTACCAGCAACGCTTATATCCTGACTGATGACAGTGGTGATGTTGTACTGGTTGTCTATGATGTGGACAACGAAGTGGATGCCAAAGAAACTTTTTTGACGGGGATCAAGAGTGACCAAGATGTGAAGAATGCGGCTGATGGCGTGTATACCCCGACGGAGAAGGAGTTCGCTGCGAGTGGGAACATCACTGGCGAAGCGCAGGATAACCGTATCATCAAGTTCTCTGCCCCCGAGGAGGCTACCTACACTCTGACTATCGTCAATAGCGAAGGAGAGCAGGTCTATACGGAGACTTCTGGGAAGATGGAAGTTGGTCCTCATTTCTTCTATATTTGTGTAAATGGTGCCAGCACGAGTGCTCCCAATGCTGGAGATGGAACATACAAGACGGAGAGCTTTGCAAAAGGTTCTTACAATGTAACCGTCACCACTGGTACGGGAGACAATGTAAAAACAGTCCTGACGGGTTCGTTTACCGTTTGAGCACATCGAACAATGTAAATACCGAATAAAAAAGTACCATCCCCCGGAAATCCCGGGGGATGGTACTTTTTATGTATCTCACCAAACATTGTTGGATCAACACAGCGGTGCACAGATCAATAGATCACAGCCAGAACTTCGTGGTCAACAGTATCCACAACAGCGCGTACCGTTTCGCCCTTCTGGATTGCATCAATGCTTTCCGCATCACCGGAAACGGGGATAAAGATGGTGTCACTGGTGACGAAGTAATTGGTACCGTTCAGGCCAAGCATGCTGTTGTACAGTGCAGATGTGACCGTGTACTGAGCGGCAGGAGAATAGTCCTTAACATCAATCAGGGTGGTGCCGTCCACGATGAGCTGATAGATGCCTTCCTCCTTCAGCGCATGGTACAGCCGCATCAGGTCGGCGTCATTTTCCCTTGCGTATTCCTTGCTGGTCAGCGTGACTGTCTCTCCAGCGGCCAGAATAACATCCACGGTCAGGACATACTTACCGTCGCTGGTCTCGCTGACGATGCGGTTGGGGTTGCCGTCCACATAGGCATAGACCAGGGTTTCGTCCAGGTTGTCCTCCACAGAGATGTACGCCAGGTCAACCCAGATGTTTCCATTCTTCTGGTTGCCGCCGGTAAAGGCCCACTGAACATTTGCTTCCTCATAGCCTTCCAGATCGGAGCCCTTCACAACCTGATAGGTGTCCATCTTGTTGTTGTACATGAAGACGACAGCATCGTCCTCGATGTAGTACTTGTCGGAACCGGGATTGCCGTTGGCGTAGTTATAGAAGTAGTTCTGGGTATCGTCCACAAACATGTTTGCAACACCAGCGTTAACGGATTTCCAAGAGCCAACCGTCGGCTCCCAAGTGGCTGTCACAATGTAGCTGTAATCACCAGCATTAGCGCCCGCGTCTATTGTAACGATAGCACCTTCCGCGTGAGGGGCATCCGCACTGGCAAGCAGTTTGGGGGAATAGTAGTCATCTGCCAAATCGAAGGGGGTGCCATGATCGTTATAGCTGAACGTATAATACGTATCTTCGGTCGGCGATTGAGAGATAGAAATAGTCAGGTTTGCACTGGGATCATTCGGAGCTTTTGCAGGCTGCACATCATACTTCCAGTAGCCAGGCTGGGTCACAACGTACTTCTGCGCATCGTTCAGGGTCGCGCCGGTCTTATATGCCTGCTGTACGTCAAAATTGGTGCCCTCGGCGGGAGCAGCAGTGCCTTCGGCTACAGGGATCAGCTCATAATATTCCTTGTCCACCACGCGATAGGTGTACAGAGAGCCCACAGTGGGCTGCTTGCCATCCACATCGACCGTCTTGGTGGTGCCGTCGGTGAACAGCAGCTCGGTCTCCCAAACCTTGTCTGCACCCGCAGGAGTTGCAGCGGTTTTGGTGGCGACAACGTACTCATCCAGCACGGGGCCGACATTGTTGCCATCCACGATGAACAGGTAACCGTTGACTTCCACAAAGCTGTAGGTATCTTTCAGAGAGATGCTGGAGATGGGGACCACCTTGTCCAGCAGACTGCCATTGTACTCCGTGTCGCCCAGGGTCACCAGCCGGTCGGCTGTGTTCAGGCTGTTGGCCACGTCAGACTGGATCTCCAGAACAGTGTAGGTGTCCACACCGGTGGCAGTGTACTGGCTGGGAACCGCCATGACATAGCCGTCCCGCTCCACAGTGCCGTTGACAATGACGTCGGTATACTCCACCTTGTTGGCCGTGTTGCCCTTCAGACCCAGGCTGCCCAGGATATACGCATCCTGCGCATTGGCATCTACGGTCATGCGGGCATCGTCCCGGGCAATCATGTTGGTCCGGAAGGAATCAGCCACCACATTGGTGGTCTTCAGGACCGCATAGGGATAGACAACGACCACATCGATGTCGCCGCCGCCATCCTGGTCGATGCCGGCAAAGGCATACTGATCGTAGATGGTGTGTCTGGCGCCAGCACCGGGGAAGCCCCAGAAACCCTGCTCGCCATACTGGTTATAGCCGCAGGCGATGCTCCAGAAGGTATCCCAATCCTTGGCCGTGTTGTCCAGGCGGTAGGTCTCGCCATTGACCTCAATGGTGTTGAAGTGGTCGTTTTTGTCTCCCATGTCGCTGATATCGCCAATGTTGGCGCTTACCACAACGCCGCCCTTGTTGATCCGGACCAGCAGCGCCTCGTCGTCCTTGGCCAGCACGGTCACATTCATGGCGAAGAGAGCAGAGAAGTCCTGGGTGGTGGTGTACTCCTTGCCATCAACGGTGTAGGTGTACTCTTCGGTGTCCACGTTGTAATCAATGGCAGTCAGGATACCCTCCACGGTGTATGCGTTGTAGACCTTCTCCAGCAGGGTCTTGCCCCACTCAATGGCACCGGTGGAATCGGTCAAATACTTCACTGTCTTGGCCTGAAGCGCATTCCAGAACATCTGAGCAGCGTCATCACGGGTCAGCGCAGCAGACATGTCCACATCCTCTAACTCTTTGTAGAGGCCGGCATTGACAGCGTCCGTGTTCACGTTTACAGTCCAGGCGTCGCTGTCCTGATAGCCTTCAGTTACAGCGTTGTAGCCCAGGGAGACCAGCAGCATCTTGGCCAACTGGGTCCCGGTTACACTGCTGGCGGGTGCGAAGCGATTACCGCCCACACCGGAGACAATACCCTGGGCTGTGCAGTACTCGATGTACTTATTGGCCCAGGCATCGGCGGTGTTCAGCACGTCGGTGTAGGAAGAAGTAGAAGTTTCCTGCACAGAGTCTCTTCCTCCATTCAGCATGGCGCTGATCATTTTAACGGCTTCTCCGCGCTCAATGTTTCGTTCGGGGTGATAGCTTCCATCCTCGAACCCGTCGATAATGTCCAGCGCGGCGCACATATCGACGGCCTCGGTGTTCTCGATCTTGTCCTGATCCGAGAACGCCGCCCCGGCGCCCATGACCATGACAGACAGCATCACAGCCACACAGAGCACCAGGCTCAGAACCTTCTTCTGGGGAAAGCCCTTATCTCACAACGCTTTGCCTCTCAATTTCCCACAGGTTTTCCACGGCGTTCCCACAGCTTCTCCAGGTTTTTCCGTTCCAGTGATTTGCTCCCGAATTTCCTGTTGTTCATAAAAATTCAGTAGACAACTGCCTCTGATGTGAGTACAATAAAACCATTCCACAGAAAAGGACAAAAGATATGAAAAAACTCCTTCGTTTCCTCTTGATCTGTACTCTGACCATCGGCCTTTCCGCCTGTGAGAGCAATGCCTCCAATCCCCAAACCACAGGGAATGCGGATGCAGACTATTTGGGGAAGTACCTCTGCACGGGAATTACATTGGATGGTCTGACCATGAACCCCAACGGGAAATGGTTGGAGCTGAACGCAGATGGGACCGTGACCACATTTCTTACAGAGGAAGCGGACGAAGCGGAATGGAAATTGGAAGGGGAAAACTTTACGATGACCATCGCTGGCAAGATGGTAGGAGCTGGTACACTCCAGGGCAACGAACTCTCGTTGGAAATGATGGGGATGGAATACACGTTTGTTCAGGAGGGAACCGGTCAGGACGGGCAGGAGGCATCCTCCAGCAGTGGTTCTTTTGCCACGTTTACCTGCTATGGAAACCTGTATGCGGTTCGGTATCCCACAGACCTTTTCCAGCAAGATCCAGCTGGATTGTCTGATCTTTACACAGAAGACGGCGTCAAAGGCTGGATCACAAAGCTGGATACGGAAGAACGGGTGACAGAATGGTTGGCCGGTTTTGATGAAAAAGAAACCAACGAGAATGTACAGGATTATCAGACCATGGAATACACCGTCGCGGGCTATCCTGCTCGGGCAATTGTATATCAGGACGCAGAGGGCTGGCACAGTGAGGTGATCGTCAACTTTGGAAAAGACATGGGCAATGAAACCTACTCCATGTATGCGGCCTATATTTACTTTACAGGGGATACGTATGTATCCGTATGGAATGAAGAGATTCAAGGAATGATCAACAGTTTAAGCATCGATGGATAATCGCAGGAGGATATCAATGTTTTTCAAGCGACGTTTTCTCTCCCTTATTCTCGCCCTTTTTTTGCTGGCCGGGCTGACTTCCTGTGGAGGACCGCCCGAAGATGCCGGCTCAGGTCCTTCTGCAAGTGATCTGGGACAAGAAGCGCAGCCGAGCGACCAGCCAGAAGATCCCTCCCTTTCCCAGCTCAGGCGCGAGTTGGATGAGGGCGGATATTTCTGTGGCATTGCTTTCTTGGGGAACCTCCCAGACGGTGATCCGGAGGCTCTCCCCCGTGTCATCCGTGAGGCAGGGTATCTGGAGGACTACCCCTTTTTAGAAACCCTTCCCAAAGAGCAAATCATAGCGTATGAAGGTTCTGAAGCCTATTGCCTTGTTCCCCGGGATCAGAAGGCAACCCTTACCGTACAGGCCTTTCTCTCAAACGAAAGCAATCACTACCAAGGGGAACCCGGTGAAATCCTATACGAAAGCCAGGATGGACGCCCTGTGGTTCTCATCGGAAATGTCAGTGATATCATCCCGAATCTGTTGGTCACACTCACGGGGGCAGACGGGGAAAAAATGGAGTATCATCCCGCGCTGAGTCTTTGTGATGGTACGGTAGCACGCCCGGTTTCGCCCAATGTGTATGACTTCAGCCGATACCAGGCGGAGGATTCTCCCATATCCGCTGACTTTTTAGGGCAATGGGAATCAGAGGATGGAGGGGTGGTCTTCTCCTCGGACGGGACCATGTCTCTCTGGTCCGGTTCCTCCATGGACCAGGCAACCGATCAAAAAAGCGGAACGTTTTACGTTATCTCCAATTCAACCCAATACCCGGCTGGAGCTGTATTGTTCGAACTGACAGATGACCATGATACCCCTGCTTTTTGGGGGATTTTTACCCTTGCCGTTGACGGAGCAACCCTCACCGCAACACACGTCAGTGGGGATTTATTGTGGGGAAAGGAAACGGTACTGTTTACACAATAAGGAGACCGTCCTCCTGCAAAAGACATATCCCGGTGCTTTACCATAGGCACCGGGATCGTTTTCATTGGGCCTTTTTCATTACATAATAACTGCAAAGTTTTGTGGGAGTTCCGTGTAAAATCCGTGGGAAATTGCGGAGCGAAGCATTGATGGATAAGGGATTCCCCCAGAAGAAGGTTCTGAGCCTGGTGCTCTGTGTGGCTGTGATGCTGTCTGTCATGGTCATGGGCGCCGGGGCGGCGTTCTCGGATCAGGACAAGATCGAGAACACCGAGGCCGTTGATGCGTGCTCTGCGCTGAACATCATCGGCGGGTACGAGGATGGTTCTTATCATCCTGAGCGCAACATTAAGCGGTCTGAGATCACCAAGATGATCTGTGTGGCCCTCAACGGCGGCAAAGAGCCGAATCTGGCTACCCCCGGTACCCCCACCTTTTCTGACGTGCGCGGCACCACCGCTGCCTGGGCAGAGAAGTACATTGAGTCCTGTGTGTCCCAGGGCATCGTGTCCGGTGTGGGCGGCGGCCGGTTCAGCCCCGCTGGCAACGTGACCGCCTCCCAGCTGGCCAAGATGCTGCTGGTTTGCCTGGGCTATGACGCAGACATTGAGGAGTTTACCGGCAATGCTTGGGACACCAATGTAAACGTGGTTGCCACCCAGAAAGGCATCTACGAAGGGCTGTCCGGTCTGGATGTCTCCGCCGCACTGACCCGCGACAACGCGGCCCAGATGGTGTGGAACGCACTCCAGGCCACCGAGGTCACTTATAAGTACACTCTGGTCAGCGAGAACGGCCAGCTGGTCTCCAAGGTGGAGCTGGTCGACAAGACTGGCGAAAAGGGCAACAAGATCACCCTGCTGGAAGACAAGTACAGCGGCGCCGGCATCTACGAAGGCATCCTGACTGGCGCCGGCGAACTGGGCACCGCCGGCAAAGACAAGATTGGAATGCTTGTTGTTGACAAGCTCAACGGCGCCACAGTGGATGACACGAAGGATCAGATCTGGACCTACTCCGACGATGTGACCAACCTGTACATGCAGTATGTCAAAGTCCTGGTCAACAACAAGGGCGACGCTTACGGCGTGTTCCCCGTGGCCAAGGAAAATACTGTGGTCACCGACATCTTTGCCAACGTGAAGCAGGATGGTGACAAGATTAAAATTGGCGGAACTTCTTATAACTATGACGTCAACAAAACATCTGGCAAAGAATCCGGCATGGTATATGGCGTGAAAAATTCTTCTGGTGGCCCCCTGTACATCAACGAAATCGCGGCCGAAGTCCGCTCCGGCGATCAGATCACCTTCATCTCCAACGACGGCGACAACAAGTTCGATCTGGCCATTGTGAATCCCATGACCAGCTTCGGCAAGGTCACCTATGTGGACTCTGAAAAGGTCAACGTCACCGGCGTGCCCGGCGCCTTCGAGGAGGACGACATCATCCCTGACGGCCTGGTCAAGGGCGACTACGTTGCCGTATACAAGGATTCGTTCACTGGCAACGACAAGCTGGTGAAGGCTGAAAAGGTGACCGGCAAGGTGGATGCCACCAAGGGTAATGGCAGCACGATTACTGACGTGGAGATTGATGGCAACTGGTATACCTTGGGCAATAAGAATGCCAACGAGCCCTTCCAGAATGCTGTCGTTGCCAAGGGTGACTCCGTTAACGGGACCGGTGATACTCTGACCCTCTATGTGATCAACGGAGTGGCTTACCAGGTCACAAAGGAGGCCGGTGGCTCCACCGACACAGCGTTTGTGATCCGTAAGACCAACAGCATCGACGCGGACGGCAATGTCCAGATGCGCGTCCTGTTCGCGGACGGTTCCGAGAAGACCATTGCCGCGAAAGATACCTCTGCGCTTAGCAGCATCAACAACGGCGATTTGGTTACCTACGAGATGGAAGGCTCTGCTTATGAGCTGACCAAGGTCGCAGACGGAACAAACGAGGCCGGCGGCGATTCTGTTGTGAGCGATACTTCCAATGGCAAGTTTGTCAAAGCTGATAAAAAGATCACTGTCGGCGGCAAATCCTACCGTGTATCCAGTGACGCTGTGGTCTACATCCAGTATCAGGAGACCGGCTCCAACGATGTGAAGTACCGTGCAATGACTGGCGCAGAGCTGAATAATCTGGGCGGCGACTTCACAGCAGATAAGGGTTGCATCGCCGTTATCGATGATGGCTTGGCTTCCGTGGTTGTGCTGAAGAGCTCCGCATACCTGCCGGGCGCAAACGCGGATAAGATGTACGGCTACGTGACCGATGCTGGCACCACCCGCGAGGACAGCAACGGCAAGTACCGTGAGTTCACCGTTTGGACCAGCAGCAACGAGGAGCAGGTTGTGAAGATGAAGGCGACCGGTACAAGCATCGTGAAGGGCGATCTGATCTCCTTCGACATGACGTCCGACAACTTCATTGAGGGCGTTCTGTCTACCTCTGACGGTACGAACAAACTGACGGTTGCTACCGGCGCGATTGACCAGTTCGGCAAGGACTACATGGTTCTGTTTAACGGCGAAGACCTGACCTTCGACGATGACGTGAAGTACATCTACGTCAACGGGGAAGAAGGCGTGGCCGGCGACGGTCTGGAACAGGCGTATGAGACCGCTGATGGCAATCGTTACAACAACGTGAAGTATGTTGTTGATTCTTCCACCGGCGACGTGGTTATGGTTGCTCTGAACACCGCTGCTGACGGCTGGGATAACAGTGTAACGGTTCCGAGCAAGGACGTTGCCAATGTTGTTGGAAACGTTGCTACTGGTGCCAAGGCAACTGTATCTGTTAAGGGCACTACAACTACCATTAACCTGGCTGGTGAAGTGACTAAAGGCGTTCCTGCTGCTCTGAACAATGTGTTTACTGGCAAGGAAGGCAACGATACTGATCTGACTGCCGTTACCCTGAAAGGCATTATCCCAGAGAGCGGTAGTGTGACCATCACGCAGAAGAACGATGCACTGAAGGTGTACTATTCGACTTCCTTCTCTGATGGCGAGAAGATCGGGACCTACGATCGTGTGAACAGTAATGGCGGCGAGACGAATGGCGATTATTCGCTCCTGATTCAAGAAGGTAAGACCGCTACTGTAACGGTTTCGGATGACACTGGCGTTATTGCAACATATGTTGTAACTACCACTGGCCTGACAGTTAAGGAATAATACCGAGGGAGACCTACCTATCATACCCTCCAAACAACCCCCGGACGGGAACTTCCCGTCCGGGGGCTCTTCTTTCATGCGATTCAACCTTGGAACAAAACAGCAAAGAAGCTCCCGGGGTATCCCCGGGAGCTTCTGCTATCTTCTGTTGATTACAGTCAAACAGGCAAAATTACTTTGCAAAGGAAATGCCAGAGGTATCAATGGTATAAGTCACAATGCCTTCTTCTTTCCCAAAAGCAGTGTTGTTCGTTTCGAAATCATCACCATAGGTACCTTTCGCGTTGCTCACAACTTCAAGCTTCACATTCTCGCCCTGCATCACAACAACGGAAAGCTCAAGGATGTCGCCTCTGATGTCAGTGTACCCTGCCACCTTAACACCATCGCTGACTCTGCCATCGGTAGACGCACCGGCCAGGGCCTTGTTGGTCTGACGAATGGCAACCTTCTCGCCGCTTACGGGAATCTTTACGGTTACGGTAGTAGCCGCTTTACCTTTTAAGCTATCAAGGTCAAACCCGCTAAACAATCCACCGTTTACATTCCCGATATTCTTGCTGGTCAATTTTTCCACATTTTCTGCAACGGGGTAAATCGTAGAACTGGTGGTAGGCAGAACCTCGTCCACAGTCAATACCCCTTCCGCACTCACAGTGGTTTTCACAACCGGCTCAGTACCCTTCAGCTCGTTGTTGGTGTCCACAAAGAGGACCAGCAGTTCATCCTTGTTGTCGGTGTCGACAACATAAACCACGTTCTTTTCGAAGCTGCCATCCTGGTTGTGGTCGGTTGCCTCCGCGATGGAGCCACCTTCTTCTCCTGCCACGGCCTCGGTGTCCACATAGATCACTTTGGTGTCGCTGGTAATCTTGTACTCAGTGGAATTCCCGATGAAGGAGACGGTCTCTTCATCCGTGGCTGCCACGGCTGCTGCGGAGGTTGCCAGATTCAGCGCGGAAATCTCGTCCCCGGAAACCTTCACGAAAGAGCCCTTCTCAATGTCGCCCTTCACATTACCGGTCTTAACCTTGATGGTCTCGTTCTCCGCCCCAGTCCAGACGAGGAAGGAAGTGTACTTTGTGTTGTCCTCCTGGGTCTCACCAAGGGTCTTTACCACGTAGCCATAGATGTCGCTGTACGCGGAACCGGGTACGTCACCTTCAACAGTAATGGCAGCCAGCTCGACGTAGGCATAGCCGGAGGTGTTATTGGCGTAGGCAACAACCGACTCCCGAGCTGCCTCACTCCAGGCCTTGACATCGGCGCCAGTCAGCACAGTAACGTCACCCTCGCCATCTTTCACAAAGACAACTGCGTTATCATTGACGCGCAGGCCGCCGATCCGGTCATCACCGACAGTTTTGTTGTTGGTGGTGGTGTCGAAGTTCGCGTCATCACCCACAGAGATGGTCTTCAATTCGTACTTGTCGCCGTCCATCTCAAAGGCCCACAGACCATCGTTGACCTCTATGACGGTCGCCTCGTCGTCGCCCTTTGTTACAGCATCGCTACCATCCACAGACTTAATCTCAATCTCAGCTGTCTCGCCATTGGCAAAGACAGCTCTGGCCATCAGCGTAGTCTCGCCGTAGCTGACCTTTTTCTCCGTGCCATTGATATAGACAACATCATCCATAGAGATGGAACCGGAAACCAGCTCCGCAGCGAAAATGTAGCCATTCACCACGACAGCCTCGACATCGTTGCCCAGTTCAAGATTGGTGTTAGAAACACCGCTCGCCAGTGTATAGACTTCGCCGTCAATGGTGTAGTCATCTCCGTTCACCACAGTGACCTCACCGGAAACAACCTCTGCCTTGGTCAAGGTGTCCTTCCCGTCAGCGGTATTGGTGCCGGAAACGATGACAGCGTAGTCGTCTTTGGCAATGCCGTCGTAGATGTTGCAGTCCTCAAACTCATACTTTCCGCTGGCCTGGATATACTTGGAGCCAACGTAAGTAACCTCTGCCACTGTGAAGGGCAGATAGACCACGCAGTCCACCTCGTCGTCACCATCCAGGTCAATCACGCGGACGGTGTAGTAGTTCTGTGCATCAGTAGACTTCTTAGCAGTATAGGCATTTTCAGCATAGTATTCAACACCATCCAAGCCCTTGTCATCATCGACCTTGTACTTCACCCCATCAATTTTGATGGAATCCTGGTCATTGGTCTCAATATCTCCGGCAATGCCTTCATAGAGAACCTGGGAGTCTTCTGCATAGATGCCGTAGACAGGCTTATCTGTGGTGTTTTTATAGACAACATTAACCTGCTGCGCAAACAACGCAGTATAGTCGGCAGCGCTGGAGAACGTATGTTCATTATTCTCGTCGTCCGTGAACGTGTAGTCATACTCGCCGTTCTTGTCGTTCCACTTATACTTAGTCATAGTGAGGGTGTCATAAGTGTCGGCATCATTGGTCATCACGGCCTTGTACTTGTCGTACAGCAGAGTGTAATCATACTTATTGCTGCCAACCGTGGCGGGTGCCTTATCCTGCACAACCACCTTGGAGACCAGCTGGCCGTTCTCGGTGACCAGGGTGTAGGTGTACTCCACCTCCACAGCCTGGAGCGCATTCCAGATCATCTGGGCCGCGTTGTCACGGGTCAGCGCAGCGGAGACATCCATGTTCTCCAGACCCTCATACAGGCCCTTCTGGGTGGCAATCACGTTGACGTTGGTGTCCCAGCCGTTGCCGGTGAAGTTGGCCTCATCGGCGCGATAGCCCAGGGCCACCAGCAGCATCTTGGCCAGCTGAGAGCCGGTCACGTTGCCAGCGGGGCTGAATCGACCGCCACCCACACCGGACACAATGCCCTGGGCTGCGCAGGATTCAATGTACTTCTCTGCCCAAGCGTCAGCGGAACCGCGCACGTCAGAGAAAGTAGGCGTTGCGGGAACAGCAAGGTTAGGCTCCTTGCCGCCGTTGAGGGCCACGCAGATCATCTTGGTGATCTCAGACCGCTCAATGTTCCGTTCCGGATGATAGGAACCATCCTCATACCCGCCAATAATGTTCAGCGCAGTGCACATATTGACGGCCTCGGTGTTCTCGATCTTGTCCTGATCCGAGAACGCCGCCCCGGCGCCCATGACCATGACAGACAGCATCACAGCCACACAGAGCACCAGGCTCAGAACCTTCTTCAGGTTTCTCATAGGGGTTTCCTCCTTTAAATTTTTTTGAACGCATCCTTCCCTTGACCATGTCCGGCACACATACTGTGGCATGCCGTTGCGGTATCTGCGCCGGGCGCAGCAGAGTTGGAATTGTTCTACGGTTACTATACGAAAAGTTGGTTCATTTGTAAAGAGCGTTGGAGTTTTTGTAACAAAACGGTAATCTGGTTACAAAATGGTTACAAATCTCGGTGTGCAGATTAAAATTCCCTTGAACCACAAAGGATTGTGGCGTATTTTGGCAAAGCACAAGGTATGGTTGTGTTGAGGTGCTTGTCGGGCTATTTGGTTGGAGAGGCAAGCTTTTCCGGACGAAAATACCATGGTTTGAAAACTATGACAAGGAATATTCCTTGTCGGCAAATTGCTGCTTTTGCCCCAGGTTCTTTTCCCTAAAATTTTGTTGGAAACAGGCGAAAGAAACGGACGCGGGATACAAAATCCGCGTCCGTTCTACTTTATAATATATAAAGATACCGTTATGCCTTGTGGTCTACCTGATACATATACTCCAGCAGGTCCACGGTTTTGGCCGAGTAGCCGATCTCATTGTCATACCAGGCGACCACCTTCACAAAGTGGTCATTCAGGGAGATGCCCGCTTTGGCATCAAAAATGGCGATATGACGGTCCCCCAAGAAATCACTGGAGACCACAGCGTCATCTGTGTAATCCAAAATACCCTGCATAGGCCCTTGGGCCGCGGCTTTCATAGCGGCGCAAATCTGGTCATAGGTGGCAGGGGTTTCCAGCTCTGCGGTCAGATCCACCACAGAGACATCCAGCGTGGGCACCCGCAGGGACATCCCCGTCAACTTGCCGGACAGATCGGGAATGACCTTCCCCACCGCCTTGGCCGCGCCGGTGGTGGAGGGGATGATATTCCCCGAGGCCGCCCGGCCGCCCCGCCAGTCCTTCTTAGAGGTGCCGTCCACGGTTTTTTGGCTGCCTGTGATGGAGTGCACCGTGGTCATCAGTCCCTCCTTGATTCCAAAGGTATCGTGGAGAACCTTGGCCACCGGGGCCAGGCAGTTGGTGGTACAGGAGGCGTTGGAAACGAAGTCCATGCTCTTGTCATAGGATGTGTTGTTGACCCCCATCACGAACATGGGTGTGTCATCCTTGGAAGGGGCGGTCAGCAACACCTTTTTGGCCCCGCCGGCCAGATGTCCCTTCATTTTCTCCGCGGTGGTGAACTTGCCGGTGCTCTCAATGATGTACTCAGCGCCCACAGAGGACCAGGGAATCTCGTGGGGTTCCTCGCAGTGGAACACGCGGATCCGGCGGCCGTTTACAATCAGATCGTCCCCGTCCCAGCTCACCTCGCCCTGGTAGCGGCCATGCACACTGTCGTACTTCAATAAATATGCCATGTAATCGGGGGTCTGGCTGTGGCTGTTGATGCCAACAAACTCGATGTCGGGGCGCTCCATGCCCAAACGCAGCACTAAACGGCCAATTCTTCCGAATCCGTTAATGCCTACTTTCATACCCATATCACCAAAATCCTTTCCGCGTCATAATCTATTTGTTTGCTGAAAGCTCAGCATAGACGCCTACATTATACTCCAGTTTTGCCCAAGAGGGAAGTGCTACTTTTCAGCAATTGTCCCATTTGTTTGGAGCAGAGCGACCTTTTTCGACAAAATTCTTGTGTTCCTTTCCAGGATTTGCTACACTGTTGGTGTGAAAATTTCAGCCCCTTCCGGGCATCCTAATCCTATTTTCAAGGAGTTGACGCTATGGATCTCATCACGTCCCGTCTGGACCTCCAGTTCGGCAGTTTTCCCGAGCCGGTGATTTTCCTGGCCGGCGGCCAGGCCGTGTATTCCAATGAGCCCGGGCAGCAGTTGTTACAAAGCGAAACCTGTCCCCTGGATCTGCTGGCTGCCTTGGCAGAGCATCCCAGCGGGTCGATGGAGATTGCCCTGGGGCAGGCCACCTATCGGGTGACGGTCTCCCCCTTTGAGATGGGGGACCTCTTGGTTTTGCGTCCCCTGCCCCAGCCAGAAGAGAAAAAGCACCCTTTTTCCAACGCGGTCTATCGGATGCGGGAGTGCCTGTCTAACTTCACTGCCGTGCAGTGGAAGATGAAACGGGTGCTGGAGGAAAACCATTTGATGGGAGACTTCGACCAGGATCTGGCCAATCAGAGCCGGTTGATCTTTCAAATGCTTCGCCTCACCCGGCAGGCAGAGCTGACCCAGGAACTCAACGACAAAGCTTTTCCCCGGGAAGAGGGTTTTGACTTGGCCATGGTCTGCCAGGGGATGGCGGATGAAACCACGTGGCTGGCGGACCTGGCCGGCGTGCGGTTCTCTTACAGCAGCAATGTGGAGCACCTTCCCTTCCAGGGCAGCAAATCTCTGCTGACCCAAATGCTGCTGGCGCTGGTGTCCAACGGAGTTCGGGCCGCGGGTAAGGAGGGAGAGGTGGAAATGAAACTCCATGCCGAGCATGGCCGGTGCGTGATCTCTGTACGGGACAGCGGCGTGGGGATTCCCGAAGATCGGATGGCGACCCTCTTTTCTGGAGACGCCCCAGAGGAAATCCCGCGGCCCGGCGAGGGCTCCGGTTTGGGGCTGTATAATGCCCAACGAATCGCGGCCCTTCACGGCGGCGTCTTGGTCGCCCAGAGTGGCCAGGACGGCGGCGCCTGCCTGGTGGTCTCGCTACCCATCGTGGTGCCAACCAGCGTCCCCGCCCGCAACAACCCGGGTTATGATAATTTGGGTGGATACTCGCCGGTCCTGATTGAGCTCAGCGACGTGCTCCCCTGGCAGGCGTTTGCCCCCTCGGATACGGAAGAGTAACCCCATTGTTTACAGGTCGGAATGTCTTTCCTCCACGGACATTCCGACCTGTTTTTTCTTGTGCGCCAGCGTGGGAAGACATTGGGAAATTTGTGGGAAATTGTCGAAAATTTCTTTGTAAAATCGACCCAAACGCCAGAAGAAGGTTCTGAGCCTGGTGCTCTGTGTGGCTGTGATGCTGTCTGTCATG
>OKSA01002099.1_pt1 | contig 16827 bp, 15 predicted proteins | sample 1601181 | NCBI WGS metagenome assembly OKSA01 (sample SAMEA3541538, study PRJEB24748) | human gut metagenome | biome: human gut; feature: human-associated habitat; material: faeces | place: China | collected 2012
GTCAAACAGTACAAGCGCCTGTTCGAGCTGGACGGCGTGAAGCTCTCGTTCGACGAGGCGGTGCTGGACTACATCGTCGACAAGGCCGTCGAATTCAAGCTCGGCGCCCGCGGCCTGCGCTCGATCTGCGAGGCGATCATGATGGATACGATGTTCGACATTCCCTCGACGGATGCGCGGAAATTTACCGTTACTTTGCCTTATGCAAAGAAAAAGATAGAAAAAGCAAATATTTTGGAGTTAAAACAGGTTGGATAATATCTTTTTTTTATTACTTTTGCAGCGAGAACCCTAAGACAAAACCATAAAACCACAGACTGATATGTCATCTACCAATTCCAAACTGACCCGTGTGGCCGACAATATCCGTATCCTTTCGGCCGCCATGGTCGAGAAAGCCAAATCGGGGCATCCCGGCGGCGCCATGGGCGGTGCCGACTTCGTGACGGTGCTCTATACCGAGTTCCTGCGTTACGACCCCGATAACATGGCTTACCCCTACCGTGACCGTTTCTTCCTCGATCCGGGGCATATGTCGCCGATGCTCTACTCGGTGCTGTCGCTGGCGGGATACTATACGACCGAAGACCTGCAATCGCTGCGCCAGTGGGGCAGCGTGACGCCCGGCCACCCCGAGGTGGACGTGATGCGCGGTGTGGAGAATACCTCGGGCCCGCTCGGGCAGGGACATGCCATGGCGCTGGGCGCCGCCATCGCGGAGCGGTTCATGGCGGCCCGCTTCGGCGAGTGGATGGCGCACAAGACCTATGCCTACATCTCCGACGGCGCCGTCGAAGAGGAGATCTCGCAGGGCGTGGGACGCATCGCAGGGCATCTGGGGTTGAGCAACTTCATCATGTACTACGATTCGAACAACATCCAGCTCTCGACCAAGGTCGATGAGGTGGACACCGAGAACGTGGCCATGAAATACGAAGCCTGGGGCTGGAACGTATTGTCGGTCGACGGGCACAATATCAATGAAATCCGCGAGGCGCTCGTGGCGGCCAATTCCGAAACGGAACGCCCGACGCTCATTATCGGCCATACGGTCATGGGCAAGGGTGCCCGCACTACCGACGGCGGGAGTTTCGAGGACAAGGTATCGACCCACGGGCAGCCGCTTACGGCGGCAGGCGCCGATTTCGCCGCCACGGTGAAAAACCTCGGGGGCGATCCTGAAAACCCGTTCGCCGTGTTCGAAGAGAGCCGCGAGGCCTTTGCCGAGCGCCGCGAAGCGCTCCGTGCATGGGCTGCCCGCCAGGCCGGGGTCGAGAAGACGTGGCGCGGCGAGCACGGCGAGCTGGCCCGCAAGCTCGACATGTTCCTCTCGGGGCACCTGCCCGAGATCGACTACAAATCCATCGAGGTGAAGGCAGGCGTTGCGACGCGTGCGGCATCGGCCACGGTGCTGGGCGTCTTTGCCGAGAAGATCGAAAATATGATCGTGGCTTCGGCCGACCTCTCCAATTCGGACAAGACCGACGGCTTCCTCAAGAAGACCAAGGCTTTCACGAAGGGCGATTTCAGCGGCAAGTTCTTCCAGGCGGGCGTCTCGGAGCTGACGATGGCCTGCGTGGCGAACGGCATGGCGCTGCACGGGGGGGTGATCCCGGCCTGCGGCACCTTCTTTGTTTTTTCGGACTACATGAAACCCGCCGTGCGCCTTTCCGCGCTGATGCGCCTGCACGTGATCTATGTCTGGACACACGACTCGTTCCGCGTGGGCGAGGATGGCCCGACGCACCAGCCCGTCGAACATGAAGCCCAGATACGCCTGATGGAGCACCTGAAGAACCATCACGACGAGCGTTCGATGCTTGTGCTGCGTCCTGCCGACGGCGACGAGACGGTCATGGCCTGGAAGCTGGCCGTCGAGGAGCACCGCCCCGTGGCGCTCGTGCTCTCGCGCCAGAACATCAAGACGCTGCCGGCATTGGGTACGAGCCGCCGCGAAGAGGCCGCGCAGGTTTCGAAGGGCGGTTACGTGGTGATGGATTCGGCCAAACCCGAGGTCGTCATGGTGGCTACCGGCTCGGAGGTCGCTACGCTTGTCGAAGGGGCCGAATTGCTTGCTGCCGAAGGTATTTCGGTGCGCGTGGTGAATGTCCCGAGCGAGGGCCTGTTCCGTGACCAGCCCAAATCCTATCAGGAGGGCATCCTGCCTGCCGGTGTCGTCCGCTACGGCCTGACATCGGGACTTCCGGTGAACCTGATGGGTCTTGTGGGCGAGAAGGGCATGATCCACGGCCTCGACCACTTCGGCTGGTCGGCTCCCTACACGGTGCTCGACGAGAAGTTCGGCTATAACGGTGCCACGGTGGCGGCCGAGGTCAAGAAATTGCTCGGCAGATAATCGTCCGGGTTCCCTGCGCCGTAGAATGCGGGGAGCCGGATAAATACGTAATGAACAAGGCCCCGAAATCATATTCGGGGCCTTGTTTGCAAGGCCTTGCCAAGCCCGGATACCGTGGGCCGGAACCTCCCGCAGCAGGAATTGCACCTGCCGTTCCGTAAAAACGCTCCCCGGATTCAGCAAGGATCCGGGGAGCACTATATATATAATTAGGTGCCGCTGTATTACTGCATGTAGAGCGTGATCCGGTCGTAGTATTGCCCGTCGATGAAAAGTTCGCCTGTCAGCCTGCCCCGGCGGATGTATACGTTGCGCAGTTCGCGCGGGTAATCGGCCCGCCCGTAGCTGATGTAGATTTTGTCGTCGTAGGCGTCCCACTGGATGTTGAGCGTGTCGAGGTAACGCCCCGTGTCGGCGTAGCGGAGCTCGTCGGTGCCGAAGCCGTCCGCCCCGAAATAGACATAGCTGTCCAGAGGGATGCGTCCGTCCTGGTAGAATCCCAGGTCGCCCGCCCAGACTCTCCCCGAGAGCGTGTCGTACAGGTCGTCGTCATCGTTGTCGCAGCCCGTGAAGGCCACGGCGGCGAACAGGAGCAGTGCGGCGAGGAAAAATCTTTTCATATACGGTGTGTTAAGAATTGTCGGATGCAAAGGTATGTTTTTTTTGCATATTGTGAAAATCCTGCGTATCTTTGCAGTCCCGCCTATCAAGCGGGGAGATGTGGAAAGATTTGACTGATTGCAACCACAATAAAAAATCGCTAAAACAGCTTATTTTTTATTCCAACAGCCAATTTTTCCCATTTTATACGTTTTTATTTATTTACCGGGTAATTGCATGCCCACGTCGGCCGTTTGTCGGTACCGGTTATTTTGTGCGGTATCGCCAAGTCCCCTCCGGGGAGGGGATTCAGGGAGCGTAGCCTTTTCAGCACGGCGGTAAGCCGTGGGTGCGGCCGCTCCGGGCTATCGGCCGGGGGAAGTATGCGATACCATAAAACAATGTATACAATGGGCTTTTTGTTTACATCGGAATCGGTGTCCGAGGGGCACCCCGATAAAGTTTCAGACCAGATTTCCGACGCCATTCTCGACGAATTCCTGCGCCGCGATGCCAATTCGAAGGTCGCCTGCGAAACGCTGTGCACCACCGGGCTGGTGGTCGTGGCGGGTGAAGTGCGTTCGGATGCCTATGTCGACGTGCAGGGCGTGGCGCGCCGCGTCATCAACCGCATCGGATATACGAAGAGCGAGTACCAGTTCGACTGCAATTCGTGCGGTATCCTGTCGGCCATCCACGAGCAGTCGTCCGACATCAACCAGGGCGTCGTGCGTGCCGCCGAGGAAGACCAGGGCGCCGGCGACCAGGGCATCATGTTCGGCTATGCCTGCAACGAAACCCGCGAGATGATGCCTGCGACGCTGATCCTCTCGCACGTCATCCTCAAGGAGCTGGCCGTCATCCGCCGTGAAGGCGAGGCGATGACCTACCTGCGTCCCGATTCCAAGTCGCAGGTGACGATCGAGTATGACGAACAGACGAACAAACCGCTGCGTGTGCATACCATCGTGGTGTCGACGCAGCACGACGAGTTCATCCTGCCCGGCAACGGCCTCACGGAGAAAGAGGCCGAGGAGCGGATGCAGGAGCGCATCCGCGAGGATGTGCGCACGATCCTCATCCCGCGCGTCAAGGCGCGCCTGGAGCGTGCCGGCGACAAGCTGGCCGGTCTGATCGGCGACGACTACATCCTGCACGTGAATCCCACGGGCAAGTTCGTGATCGGTGGCCCCCACGGCGACACCGGCCTCACGGGGCGCAAGATCATCGTCGATACCTACGGTGGCCGCGGCGCACACGGCGGCGGGGCATTTTCGGGCAAGGACTCGTCGAAGGTAGACCGCTCGGCGGCCTATGCCGCCCGGCACATCGCCAAGAACCTGGTGGCGGCAGGCGTCGCCGACGAAGTGCTCGTCGAGTTATCCTACGCCATCGGCATCGCCCAGCCGCTGTCGATCTACGTCGACACCTATCGTTCGCCCCGCCCCGCGGCGCTGGAGGGGATGACCGACGGCGAAATCGCCCGCCGCATCGGCAGGCTTTTCGACCTGCGCCCCGCCGCGATCGTGAAACGCTTCGGGCTGAAGAACCCGATCTTCGAGGCTACGGCTTCCTACGGGCATTTCGGCAACCGTCCTTATACGCAGGTCGAGAAGGTCTGGGAGAACGGCCGCGAAGTGGAACGCGAGATCGAGTATTTCGGATGGGAGAAGCTCGACGCGGTGGATTGCATCCGTAAAGAGTTCGGGCTGTAACGCTCCGGGACACGGCAGATCGGGACATTCGGCGCGGATGTCCCGATTTTTGTGTATTTCCGCATACTAACCGGACGTTTTCGTTCGTTTGTCCTACGAAATAAAAAATTTTAATAAGCCTATGGCGGAAGTTGCCTCTGATTAATTTATTGAACCAATTAGTGATTATGAAAAAGGCATTTTTAATTTTAGGAGTAGTTGCCGTGTCGGCCGCAGCAGGCGGATTTACGGCTTGGAAAGTTACCGCGCCCCGCGAGGGTTCGGTGCAATACATCGAGCGTGAGGTGGAGCGTACGCCCGCGCTGGGAACACATTTTACGTCGTACCAGGCCGAGCAGTACCCCGACCTGACGTACGCCGCCGAGAACGCGGTGAAAGCCGTCGTCAACATCGAGGCCGTGCAGCAGGTGGAGATGCCCCGGCGCCGGGGTTACGACCCGTTCCTGGAGTTCTTCGGTATCCCGCAGGGGTATGACGAAGGGCCGCAGTTCCGCGAGCAGCGTGCCGGCGGTTCGGGTGTCATCATCTCCGAGGACGGCTATGTCGTCACCAACAACCACGTCGTGGACGGGGCCTCGAAGCTCAAAGTGAAGCTCAACGACGGCCGCACGTTCGAGGCCAAGCTCATCGGTAAGGACTCGGCGACCGACCTTGCGCTGCTGAAAATCGAGGCCGCCGACCTGCCGACCGTGCCGTTCGGTTCGTCGGACGCATTGCGCCTGGGCGAGTGGGTGCTGGCGATCGGTTCGCCTTTCGACCTGCAATCGACCATCACGGCCGGCATCGTGAGCGCCAAGGCGCGTAACCTGGGCGTGATTCCCAACGATTTCAGCATCGAGGCTTTCATCCAGACCGATGCCGCGGTGAACCCGGGCAATTCGGGCGGTGCGCTGGTCAATACGCACGGCGAACTGGTGGGTATCAACACGCTGATCAAATCGCAGACGGGCAGCTACGTGGGTTATTCGTTCGCCATTCCCGAGTCGATCGTCCGCAAGGTGGTCGTCGACCTGAAGGAGTACGGCATCGTGCAGCGTGCGCTGCTGGGAATCCGCTATGGCATCGTCGACCAGGACTTCATCGACAACATGGGTGAGGAGACGGGCATCAAGGAACTGGGCGGCGCCTATGTCAGCAGCGTCGTCGAAGGCGGTTCGGCTTCGGAGGCCGGCATCCGCAAGGGCGACGTCATCCTGGACATCGACGGCGTGAAGATCAACGACAATGCGACGCTCTCCGAGCAGATCGGCCGCCGCCGACCCAACGATAAGGTCAAATTATCGGTAAAAAGAGACGGCAAGGTGAAACAAATTGACGTTACTTTGCGTAATAAAGCAGGTAAAACGGAATTAATTACCAAAGAAGACGTCGATATGGTCGAGGTTCTCGGAGGTAAGTTCGCCGATGCGGGCGCCAAACTCTGCCGTGAGCTCGATATCAAGGGCGGCGTGCAGGTAGTCGGCATCAAGGCCGACGGAATTCTGGCCCGTGCCCGTGTTAAGCAGGGATTTGTGATTACCCACATCAACGATCGTCCGGTCTACTCGCTCTCCGACATGGAGCGCTTGACCGACAAGGTACGTTCGATCGACGGCATCTATCCCAACGGCCGTGCTGCAAGCTACGTGCTTGTGGAATAGCAGGACGACCCGGGCGGGTTTTGTTTGAGAAGCTAATTTTTTAGGAAGTTAAATAAGAACATGCGTCAATTAAAGATTACCAAGTCCATCACCAACCGCGAGAGCGCTTCGCTGGACAAGTACTTGCAGGAGATCGGCAAGGAGGAGCTCATCACGGTCGAAGAGGAGGTGGAACTCGCCCAACGAATCAAGAAGGGAGACCAGGAAGCCCTGGAGAAACTGACCAAAGCCAACCTGCGCTTCGTGGTCTCCGTAGCCAAACAATACCAGAACCAGGGACTGAGCCTTCCCGACCTGATCAACGAGGGCAACCTGGGGCTTATCAAGGCTGCCGAGAAGTTCGACGAAACCCGCGGTTTCAAATTTATCTCGTATGCCGTATGGTGGATTCGCCAGTCGATCCTCCAGGCTCTGGCCGAGCAGTCGCGCATCGTGCGCCTGCCGCTCAACCAGGTGGGGTCGCTCAACAAGATCAACAAGGCGTTCGCCCGCTTCGAGCAGGAGCATGAGCGCACCCCGTCGCCCGAGGAACTGGCCACGGAGCTGGAACTCCCCAAGGAGAAGGTCACCGACACGCTGCGTGTCGCCGGCCGCCACGTCTCGGTCGATGCCCCGTTCGCCGACGGCGAGGACAACTCGCTGCTCGACGTGCTGGTGAACCCCGATTCGCCCAATGCCGACAGGGGGCTGATCAACGAGTCGCTTTCGACCGAGGTCGACCGTGCGCTCGAGACCCTTACGGAACGTGAGCGCGACATCATCAAGTATTTCTTCGGTATCGGGACGTCGGAGATGACCCTCGAGGAGATCGGCGAGAAATTCGACCTGACGCGCGAACGCGTGCGCCAGATCAAGGAGAAGGCGATCCGCCGCCTGCGCCACTCGTCGCGGTCGAAACTGCTGAAATCCTATCTTGGGTAAACGGTGTTGTGATCGTAAAATCCCGGACTAAATCAGTTAGTCCGGGATTTTTTTGTGCCTTTCGCTTCCCTTTACAGCAACAACCCGAGCGTGAGCAGCAGTCCGAACAACAGGATATTGCGTGACGTGGCGCCCAGGACGGTGTTCAGTTCGCGGCCGCGGCCGATCCGTACCATGCGGCGCCATGCAGCGACATGCGGCGGCAGGTAGAGCAGCGGCAGGAGTGCCGCCCATGTCCGCCCGTCGCCCCAAAGCCCGAGGCAGAGCGCTGCGGCCGCGAATCCCGACAGCAGGTAGAGCCGTTGTCCTGCCCGTTCGCCCAGGCGGACGACGAGCGTCCGTTTGCCGCTGCGGGCATCCTGCTCGCGGTCACGGTAGTTGTTGACCATCAGCAGTGTGTCGATCACCAGGCCGCAGGCTGCCGCGATGACCGCCACCTGCCATGTCCAGCCGCCGCAGAGGACGTAGTACGTGCAGCCGACGGGGACGAATCCGAAGAAAAGCAATACGAGCATGTCGCCCCAGCCGTGGTAGGCCAGCGGGTAAGGCCCGGCCGTGTAGAGGAATGCGAAGAGGACGCAGGCGGCGCCGACGGCGATGAGCCACCAGCCCCCGTAGGCGATGAGCCCGCAGCCCGCGGCGCAGGCGGCGAGTGTGGTTGCGGCGATGCCCAGCCGCATGGACTTCGGGGTGATCCACCCCTGGGCGCAGGCGCGTTCAGGCCCGAGGCGGTCTTCCCCGTCGGAGCCTTTCAGGTAATCCCACAGGTCGTTTATCAGGTTGGCGTCGATCTGCATCAGGAATGCGAATGCGAAGCAGAGTACCGCGGGCAAGAGGACGAACCCGCCGTCCGCCGCCGCAAGGCCGCAGCCCAGCATCACCGGGACGGCGGCTCCGGTCAGTGTCTTGGGACGTGCCGCAAGCAGCCATGCCCGCAGGGAATCGGTGCGTATCTCTTTTGTAGCCATCGTTTCGGTTTGTGGGCGCGGGCGCGGCGGCAGCGGGCGGCGAACTTGGGCAAAAGGCAAAGCGGTTTATGGATAAGCTGGAATATTACAGGCAGGAGGCCAAGCTGCTGGGCGCAGAGGCGCTGATAGGCATGCTGCTGGACGAAACGGGATACGGCGAATACTGCGCGGCGATGCCGGGCGGCAGGCAGCGGCAGGCCAATTTGGAAGCGCTGTGCGAACGCGCGCGGGGCTGCGCCGCGGCGGGAGTAAGGAGCCTTGGCGGGTTCCTAAGCTACATGGAAAAGGTATCCGCGGCCAATGTTTACGGCGCGCCGCAGACGGGCGGGGCAAACGTTGTAAGCATAATGAGCATACACGCAAGCAAGGGCCTTGAATTTCCGTATGTTATAATAGGCGGGCTTAATTCGGGCTTCGTGCGGGAGGGCATGGACAATTTGGTCTGCGAAAAGGAGCTTGGCATAGGCGCGCGGCTTATATCGGGCGAGATAAAGCGAAAATCCTTTCTGCACGAGGCCATAACCGCGTCCCTTTCGGCAAAGGCCACGGCGGAGGAAATGCGCGTGCTTTACGTTGCCATGACGCGCGCGAGGGAGCGGCTGATAATGCTTTGCGCGGCGAAAGACGGGGCAAAGCTTGTGAACGGCGCGCTTGCGCCGCAGACGCAAAGCAGCATAATTATGCAAAAAAGCTTCGCCGCATGGCTGCTCGGGCATATACTAAACTCCAAAAGCGGCAACGAAATACGCGCGAAATACGGGCTGAAGCCCGTGTTTGAGCCGGATGTGCATATTTATGCGCGCTGCGAACCCGCTCCGCTGGCGATGCCGGGCGGCGGAAGAATGGACGAGAGCAAATATAACGAATTTGTGCGGGACGCACTGGCATATGCCGATAAAAAGCCGGGCGGATTCTTCATGCGGACATATGCGCACGCGGCGGACGTGGAGCTGCCGACAAAGCTATCCGTAACATCATTGAGCGGCGGGGAGCATACGGAATTGACCGATGCGCCAAGCTTTGCGCGGGAGGAAAACGTTGCCCCGGCGCAGTTCGGCACGGCCCTGCATGAAATAATGCGGCGGTTGCCGCTTGATAAGCCCATCACGGAGCGCAGCGTCGCGGAGTTTGCACAAGGCTTGGTCAAAGCCGGACTTATGGATGAGACCGTTGCCGATGCAGTGCCTGCGCGGAGCATTGCGGCGTTCTTTAACGGAGAGCTTGGGCAAAGGCTGCTGCGCGCGGAAACCGTGCGGCGGGAGGTTGAGTTCAATCTGCGCATAGGGGCGAAGGAGCTGCTGGGCGCGGACACGGGCGAGACGGTGCTGCTGCAGGGCATTATAGACTGCTGCTTTACGGAAAACGGCGAATGGGTGCTGATAGACTACAAGACGGACAGAGCTGCAGAAAATTACAGCGCATACGATGTTGCAAAGAAACATTTTGCACAGCTTAGACTGTATAAAACCGCGCTGGAGCGGCTCACGGGGCGAAAAGTGCGCCAAAGCTACATATATCTGTTCAGCATAGGCAAAGCGGTAGAATACAGCGAGGATTTTTTAGCATGGAATACCGGTATACGGTAAATCGGATATTGCGCCAAACGGCGGATGAACTGCGCCCCGTGGCCCACGAGGAGGCGGATATTGAAGCGCGCGAGCTTGTTATGCATTCATTGGGCGTTGAAAGCCGCGCGGAGCTTGCGGCAAATGTAAATAAAGAAATGAACGGCGAACAGTATACTGAATTGCGGGAATATATTTTACGCCGAAAAACGGGAGAGCCGCTGCAATACATACTGGGCTTTTGGGAATTCATGGGGCTCAGGTTCAAAACGGATGCGCGTGCGCTGATACCGCGGCAGGATACGGAGACGCTTTGCGAGGAAGCGATCGCGCTGATAAAGCGGCGCGGATACAAAACCTGCCTTGATTTATGCGCGGGATCGGGCTGCATAGGCATAAGCATTGCGAATATCTGCGGCACAAAAGTTACCCTTGCGGACATAAGCGAAGCCGCGCTGAGCCTTTGCCGCGAAAACGCGGAGGCAAACGGCGTAAGCATACGCACGATAAAAACCGACATGCTTGATGAAATTACGGATAGGTACGACATAATTGTATGCAACCCACCCTACCTTACGTCGAGCGATATGGCGTCGCTTCAGCGGGAGCTTACGTTTGAACCGGCAAACGCGCTTTACGGCGGGGAGGACGGGCTGGATTTCTATCGCCGTATCGCGCGGAACTATGCACAAAGGCTTAACGGGGGCGGGGCGCTTGCGCTGGAGGTTGGAATACATCAGGCGAAGGAAGTGGCAAAAATGCTTGGCGGGGCGCGGATGGTTAAGGACGTTTGCGGCATAGAGCGGGCGGTGATAAAGGAATGGTAAAGCGAAGCTTCATTATAATTGCGGCGCTTGTATTGGCGGCGGCAACGGCGGGCTGTGCGGCCGGGCCGCAGGAATACGTTACCATACCCGCGCCCATGGCAACACAGGCAAACGAAACAGCCGCGCCGGTCGAATCAACTCCTATGTCCACGCTTACGGCCGAACCCACGAACGAACCAACGCCAGAGCCTACGCCGGGGATACAAATGTCGAACCGGGGATACAGGAGGCTATTGTCGGCTTCGTTGGGGACATACTGATGATGACACGGCAGATAGCGGACGCGAAAACCGAAACGGGCTACGATTTTACGGAAAGCTTTTTGCCGATGAAGAGCGTGTTTGAATCGGTGGACATAATGTGCGCGGACTTTGAAGGCACGTTCGGCGGGGAGGAGGCGGGCTATACGCAGCCGCGCGAAACGATTGCGCCCGCGACGGAGGAAAACCCGAACCCCACCAATCCGCCAATGCAAAGCTTCAGCGCGCCGGACGAGCTGGCGAAGAACCTTTTTGACGCGGGGATAGACGCCGTTACCACCGCCAACAACCATGCCATGGATCGCGACGACGCGGGCCTTTTCCGCACGATAAACGTGCTTAGGGCGGCGGGAATAAAAACCGCGGGCACGGCGCTTAGCATGGAGGACTTCCTTACGCCGTGCATAATTGAAAAAAACGGCATAAAAATAGGCCTGGTCGGCGCAACGCAGATACTCAACGGCACCGCGCCCAAGATAGACGCCGAAAACAGGGACTTTGCGCTGACGCGGCTTGACGAGAAAATGGTAAAAAGTCAAATATCGGCTTGCACGGGGGCGGGTGCGGAGTTTATAATCATAATGGTGCATTGGGGCTATGAGCATCAAAGTATGGAGGACGAATCCCAGCGCCGGTTTGCGGCGAAGCTGATAGACTGGGGCGCGGATGCGATAATAGGCGCGCATTCGCATTGCCCGCAGCCCATGGAATGGATAGACGCGGAGCGGGACGGCAGGGCGATAAGGGTGCCGGTGGTATATTCGCTTGGGAACTTCATATCCAACATGTCTCAGGAGTATGCCAAAATAGGCGTATTCGCGCGGATAAGGATAACCAGGGACGAAAACGGGGTAAGGTGCGAAGAGCTTGCGTGCCTGCCGCTGTATTGCTGCCGTGCAGTGCCGGCGGACGGCGGCAGGGAAATTCACAGGACGCTGCCATGCTTTATTGAAAACGGAACCGTGTCGAACGACGCGGGCATGGACGAAAGCGTGCTGAAGGCGATGCAGAAGGCATACGACCACGTTGCGGCGGTATGTATAGGCGAAAGGGAAGATATACACATGATTGAACGGAGCGAGATTTATGCTGGAGAAGCTTAAGGGAATAAAGGAAAGATACGAGCAGCTTACGGCGCTTTTGAGCGACCCCGCGGTTATAGGCGACCAGAACCGCTACCGCGAGTTGAGCAAGGAGCAGGCGGGGCTGACGGACATAGTGAACGCATACGACGAATACATGGCGGCGGATGCGGAAATAGAAAGCTGCAAGGCCATGCTGGAGGAAGCGGACGACGCAGCAATGCGCGAAATGATACACGAGGAGCTTAACGGGCTGAGCGCGAAGGAGCATGAACTGAGCGAGCAGCTTAAGGTTATGCTGCTGCCCAAGGATCCCAACGACGACAAGGACGTTATAATAGAAGTGCGCGCGGGCACGGGCGGCGAGGAAGCGGCGCTGTTCGGGGCGGATCTTCTGCGCATGTACACCCGCTACGCCGAGCGGCACGGCTACAAGGCCGAGCTTATGAACGAAAACTACACGGAAAAGGGCGGCGTGAAGGAAGTTGTGCTCTCGCTTCAGGGAAAGGGCGCATACAGCCGCATGAAGTTTGAAAGCGGAGTGCACAGGGTGCAGCGCGTGCCGGAGACGGAATCGCAGGGGCGCATACACACAAGCGCGGCAACGGTTGCGGTGCTGCCGGAGGCGGAGGACGTGGAGGTTGACATAAACCCGAACGATTTGCAGATAGACACATACCGAAGCGGCGGCGCGGGCGGTCAGCATGTAAACAAGACCGAAAGCGCAATAAGGATTACGCACATACCCACGGGGCTTGTGGTGCAGTGCCAGGACGAGCGCAGCCAGCATAAGAACCGCGACAAGGCCATGCGCGTGCTCAAAAGCAGGCTGCTTGAGCTTTACCAGAGCAAGGCTGCGGAGGCCGAGGCGGACGAGCGCAAGAGCCAGGTAGGTTCGGGCGACCGCAGCGAGCGCATACGCACATATAACTTCCCGCAGAGCAGGGTTACGGACCACCGCATAGGGCTTACGCTATACAAGCTGGAGGCATTTCTTGACGGGGACATGGACGAGATGATAGACGCGCTGATATTGGCGGAGCGCACAGCCCAGCTCACCGGGGAGGCGGAATAATTGGATACTCGGTACTTCAATGCCGTCAAACAGCCCGAGGCAGGCACAAAGCTGGGAGGCAGCGTAATACGCTCAGGGGGCCTGGTGGCCTTCCCTACCGAGACCGTCTACGGTCTTGGGGCCAACGGCCTTGACGGTGAGGCGGTAAATAAGATATTCGAGGCCAAGGGCCGGCCCAACGACAACCCGCTGATACTGCATATCGCAAAAAAGAGCGACCTGAAGGATCTGTGGAAGTCGGTTCCGGAAAGGGCAAGGCTGCTGATGGACGAGTTCTGGCCCGGGCCGCTGACCATGATATTCAACAGAAGCTCCATCGTGCCGGACGAGGTGACCGCGGGGCTTGACACGGTTGCGGTGCGCATGCCGCTGAACAAAACCGCGCGCGCGCTGATAAACGCGGCGGGCGTGCCCATAGCCGCGCCGAGCGCGAACCTGAGCGGTAAGCCCAGCCCCACCACGGCCGAACACGTTCGGCAGGACATGGACGGCAGGGTTGATTTGATAATAGACGGCGGGCCGTGCAAATACGGCCTTGAATCCACGGTGGTCAGCCTGATAGGCCGGCCTACCATACTGCGCCCCGGTGCAGTAACGAAAGAGATGCTGGAGGCCATGATAGGCCCGGTGGACGTGGCGCACGCGGTGCTTTCCCCGCTGAGGGAGGGCGAAACGGCGGCAAGCCCGGGCATGAAATACCGCCACTATGCGCCCGATGCGGAGGTGGTGGTCGCCGAAGGCAGGGAAAGGGAGATAGCGGCAAAGATATGCCGCGAGTACGACGCACGCGAAGCCGCGGGCGAGGATTGCATTATTTTTGCAACAAAGCAGACGCAGCCCTTTTATAGGGGGCGCAACTGTGTTATAATAGGGGACAGGACTGAACCGGCAACGCTGTGCGCATCGCTGTTTTACAGCCTTAGGGAATACGGCGGCAGGGCGGACGTTATATTTGCCGAAGCTTTGCCCAACGACGACATGGGCCTTGCATATATGAACAGGCTGCTGCGCTCGGCCGGATTCAACATAATTTAATACAAAATGAACCGCAAAACGCACGCAAAGTGTATCGAACGGTTTAATTTTATAATTTGATCAAAACAAGGAAGGTTGGTATAGGATGGATCGAAGAATTGCCATAGGCTGCGACCACGGCGGATTTGCTCTTAAAAAGGAGTTGATCCCGTTTATTGACTCTCTTGGCTACGAAACGATAGACATCGGCTGCTATGATGAAAACAGCGTTGACTATCCGGACGTAGCTTTTTCTTTAGCCGAAAAAGTCGGCTCAGGTGAAATTTCCCGGGGAATAATAGTGTGCGGCACGGGCATAGGCGTTAGCATATGCGCCAACAAGGTGCGCGGAGTGCGCTGCGCGCTTTGCACGGACGAAACTATGGCCCGCCTTACGCGCGAACATAACGACACGAACATGCTGGCGCTGGGCGGCAGGATAGTGGGCACGGAGCTTGCCAAGGGCATAGTAAAAACCTGGCTTGAAACGGAATTTTCAAACGGGCAGCGGCACATTAACCGCATAGCCAAAATAACCCAATACGAGAACAAATAAATTTATATAAGGAGACGCAAATGAGTATAGTACACGTTATCGATCATCCCCTTGTGCAGCACAAGCTGACCTTCCTCAGGGACAAGAACACCGGTTCAAAGGAATTTCGCGCGCTGGTGGAGGAGCTGGCAATGCTGCTTACATACGAAGCTACCCGCGATCTTCCCCTTGAAAAAGTGCAGACGGAGACCCCCGTTGCCATGGCGACCACTGAGGTGCTTGCCGGCAAAAAGCTTGGCATAGTGCCCATACTCCGCGCCGGTCTTGGCATGGTTGACGGCATGCTGAGCCTTATCCCCGCGGCGAAGGTGGGCCACGTCGGCCTTTACCGCGACCCGGAAACGCTCAAGCCCGTTGACTATTACTGCAAGCTGCCTTCCGACATAGAGGAGCGCGACATAATAATCGTTGACCCGATGCTGGCCACCGGCGGCAGCGCCGTTGCTGCGCTGGACATCCTGAAGAAGGAATACGGCTGCAGGTATCTCACCCTGATGGATATCATCGCTGCGCCCGAGGGCGTGAAGGCCGTGACGGAGGCGCATCCCGATGTCGACCTCTATGTCGCTGCTGTCGATGACCATCTGAACGAGCATGCTTATATCGTGCCCGGCCTCGGTGATGCGGGCGACCGTATCTTCGGCACGAAGTAAAACAGAATAAAACGGCAGCCGCTGCGCAGTGCAGCGGCTGTTTTTTCGTAAAAAAAACGATGCTCTCTCCAAAGGAATTGCAGCAGCTTGCGAATTCGCCGGGGCTGCCCGATTATCCAACAGGGTACTGCGAGATTGCCACGTCGGCCTGCGGACTCCTCGCAATGACAATTCGGGAGCGTTTGCCATTTTGACGGCGGTTTGTACGGACTGCAAGTGCGTCGCCGGGAGCGGCATGCCGCTCCCCTACATTGGCCGGTACCGTTTTAACGGTGGCCGGTACAAATCGGCAGTGCCGGGCCGGGCTGTCCCCTCCCCAACATTCGCTCCATCTCCATCGGCTAATCTCGCTGAATTCAGTGGTGTTTTTCGAACAAAATGCAGTGATTTTCCCCACTTGATTTCTCTTTCACCTGTGTTATAATGTTAACGGTAAAACTCTGCGGCGGCGCATTTTCGGGAAGAAAACACCGTGCCCCGCAACGATAGCGGCATGCGGCCCTTCCACTGCCCGCACTGCCGAAAATACAAAAAAGGAGTGTTTTCACAATGGCTCTCGTTACCAGTACCGAGATGTTCAAGAAGGCCTATGCCGGCGGCTACGCCATCGGCGCCTTCAACGTCAACAACATGGAGATCGTGCAGGGCATCACCGAGGCCTGCGGCGAGCTGAAGGCCCCTGTCATCCTGCAGGTTTCCAAGGGCGCGCGCGCCTATGCCAACCACATGTCTGAAAGCTGTTGGACAGTAACTATTTTACATAATCGCGCGCGCCTATGCCAACCACACCTATCTGGTGAAGCTGGTCGAGGCTGCCGTCATCGAGAACCCGGATATCCCCATCGTCCTGCATCTGGATCACGGCCCCGACTTCGAGACCTGCAAGAGCTGCATCGACGGCGGCTTCACCTCCGTCATGATCGACGGCTCCTCCCACAGCTTCGAGGACAACATCGCCCTGACCCGCAAGGTCGTCGAGTATGCCCATGACCACGGCGTCGTCGTCGAAGGCGAGCTCGGCACCCTGGCCGGCATCGAGGACGAGGTCAGCCACGCAGTCGGCTCCTACACCCGTCCGGAAGAGGTCGAGGAATTCGTCACCAAGACCGGCGTCGACTCTCTGGCCATCGCCATCGGCACCAGCCACGGCGCTTATAAGTTCAAGCCGGAGCAGTGCACCCGCAATGCCGACGGCATTCTCGTGCCGCCTCCCCTCCGCTTTGACATCCTCGAAGAGGTCTCCCGCCGTCTGCCGGGCTTCCCGATCGTCCTGCACGGCTCTTCCTCCGTGCCCCAGGAGTATGTGAAGATGATCAACGAGAACGGCGGCAACATGCCCAACGCCATCGGCGTGCCGGAAGAGGAGCTGCGCCATGCCGCTCAGCTGTCCGTCTGCAAGATCAACATCGACTCCGACCTGCGTCTGGCCATGACCGGCACGATCCGCGCCTACTTCAACGAGCATCCGGATCACTTCGACCCGCGCCAGTACCTCAAGCCCGCCCGCGCCAACATCAAGGCCCTCGTCGAGCATAAGCTCAAGGACGTCCTCGGCTGCGCCGGTAAGGCCTGATCGAACCCAAAAAATCTCCGGG
>OKSA01002104.1_pt1 | contig 16807 bp, 7 predicted proteins | sample 1601181 | NCBI WGS metagenome assembly OKSA01 (sample SAMEA3541538, study PRJEB24748) | human gut metagenome | biome: human gut; feature: human-associated habitat; material: faeces | place: China | collected 2012
CTTGCAGGCGTTCATATTGAAGATAACGCTGCATGGTGTAAAGCTCATAAGGTAGGAAACGCCACGCCATACTTCCTTTCGTCCGTGGTCTTGGCGTAACCCCCTCCAGAACCGTGCTTACACCTCTCGATGTACACGGCTCGCCATCTTTCATAGTTTAAGTGATTTTGTCTTTGCTTCTTCGTAGCATTTCGGGCAGAGAGCCAATGACTTCCGCCTTTTCAGTAACATCAGTTCATCAAATTCATTATCAGCGTTCAAATCTTTTAAGCGCTTTACATGGTGCATATACACTTTCACGGGGTTTGCTCCGCACATCTCGCATTGTCCGCTTTTTAAACGTCCTGCAAGACTATTCGGTTTTATCTGCCCTCTGTATTTCGGCATAATGTCTACAAATTCAGGTGCGATATTGTTATTACGCCTAAATCCTTCATTGTAAAACTCACACCGCTTTGTTCCACTCTTGGTTTTGTAATCTGCGCCAAAGTCGCCCTTTACGCTACGGTATTTCTTATACATCTTCATAACAGAAGAATTATATTTTGCCGCCAACGTCTTTAAACAGCTTCCACGCATGATAGAATGAAATTTCCCCAGATTGCATACATTGATTGCTAACCTGTAATAATTGTACAATCCTCTGATTTCAGAATTATATTTACTGATGATTGCCACATCGTCTAATGGCATAAGCGCCCCTCTGTGGAGTGGCTTCCAAATCTCTTTGCCGTTTTCGTCTTTTTTGATTTTAAACGCACCGTATTCGTGCAGTTTCGCAATCCCTTTTTCTTTCGGCATATATAACTGCACTTTTCCATACCACACCCGTTGCAGACCTTTTTTCGTCCGCTTTGTGTCCTGACTTCTTGATATTCTTATGTCGTATCCAAGATACCGCACCTTTTCAGAGGAATGGGTAACGTGAGTTTTCTCCTCCGACATTGTGAGATTTAGCTTGTCTTTTAGAAATATCTTTACCTGTTCCTTGATATTTTCAGCATCCTGCTTTGAACCTGTTATTGAAATCAGGAAATCGTCAGCGTAACGGTTGTATTGAAGTCTTTTGTAATTCTCATCCATCTCGTCTAAATGTGGTGTGGACAACATCACTTTCCTTGCTTCTTTAAATGCTGCTAGGTTTGCTTCTGTGCGCTCTATTTCCAGATTTTTCTGCGCTTTCCGATAAGCCCAGCGTACCTTATCATGGTCTTTGTGGACTTTACGGCTTCTTGTATCGCCTTTGTCAAAACTCTTTTTCATCCTTGCCATGAACTCATCAAGTTCATTCAGATAGATGTTGGCAAGTATCGGACTGACACCGGAGCCTTGTGGACTGCCGGAGTACGTTTCATGGTATGTCCACTGTTCCATATATCCTGCCCTTAGAAACTTCCACATCAGCGATATGAACGCTTCATCTTTTATGCGCTTTCTCAAAAGCTGTATTGTGATATGGTGGTCGAAGCTGTCAAAACAAGCCTTAATGTCTCCTTCGATTATCCACTTTGCACCAGTGAACAGCGTTACGATTTCTTTTAACGCTGTGTGGCAACTTCTTTTCGGTCTGAAACCATGTGAATTATCAGAGAATGTCGGCTCATAGATTGCTTCAAGTATCATACGGACAACTTCCTGTAACAGTTTATCGTCCGTTGACGGAATCCCCAATGGGCGCTTTTTACTGCTGTTTTTCTTCGCAATATAAACACGCCTTGCAGGGTTCGGCTGGTATGAGTGGTCTCTCAGCTTCTGAATGAGCTTTTCAATGCGCTCCATGCTCATACCGTCAAGAGTGAATCCGTCTGCACCTGCCGTCATGCTCCCCTGAGAGGTCGCAATATTCTGGTATGCAAGCAGATAGAACTCTGGGTTGTACAGGTTACGGTATAATCTCTCGTACCTGTACTCTTTGTTTTTTGCTTTTTCACTTAAACTTTTCAATACATTTTCGGGACTTCTCATAATGCCTCACGCACCTTTCCTTATTATTTGTATTGAAGAAAGACTGTCTCCCTTCGCCATGTGGACGGCTTTCCCGTCCTCGGACTACTACGGAGACTCTGTTGCCATAGTAAATATTCAGAGTCACTTTTCTCATAGCACTCATAGCCGATTTTCGGCATTTTACCTTAGGCAATCCCCGTTTAGAACTGTAATAACATAAGCCTGTTATGATTTCGGATGTGACGTTCGTCGTTTTCCATTATCCTATGGCTGATTTACTCTGGGTATCTTGTGGATACGCATGGCCGACTCATATCCACCAGAGTACATGCGAGTATAACTTCCTTACGCATGGAGCAACATTTTGCCCAATCTCCGACTGTCATTCAGGCAGTTTAGCTTTCATCCTTATTCATAACTTTTCGCCACTACCACGCAAACACTTTGGAAGTTTCCGTGTTTCGTGCCCTCCGACATGCTACACTCCCCATCGGGTTTCCCCTTTTGGATAAGTCGGGTGACGATAGGGTGCGGATTATTCCGCTTTGATACCTTGCCCTATTACTTGCTCAAGGTAAGATTATTACAGCCCCTTACGGGCGCACGGTCATGCTGTTCGATACGGGGGTGCCAGTGGCGAAAATCACACCACGGTTTCCGGTCAGTTCATCCATATAGCGACACTTTGCAAACATATCGCTGGACTTTTGGGCATCGCTTGTGGAGAGACCTGCCACATTCCGCATCTTGGTGTATAAAAACAGGTTTTTATAGTTATGCGCCTCATCGACGAACAGGCGGTCCACACCCAACTGCTCGAATGTTACCACATCGTCCTTGCGGCTCTCGGCCTGCAATTTCTCCAGCCGGGCTTCCAGGGACTTCTTGGTGCGTTCCAACTGCTTGACCGTGAAACGCTCACCGCCGCTGTACTTCACCTCGGCAATGCCCTCGGTGATCTCGTCGATCTGCTCCTGAAGGAGCCGTTCCTGACGCTCTCGGCTGATGGGGATTTTCTCAAACTGGCTGTGTCCCATGATGATGGCGTCATAATCGCCGGTGGCAATGCGGGCGCAGAACTTCTTGCGGTTGTGGGTCTCAAAGTCCTTTTTGGTGGTGACAAGAATGTTGGCGGAAGGATAGAGCCGCAGAAACTCCGACGCCCATTGTTCGGTCAGATGGTTCGGCACCACAAAGAGGGATTTCTGACACAAGCCCAGGCGCTTACTCTCCATGGCGGCAGCCACCATTTCAAAGGTTTTGCCAGCGCCTACCTCGTGTGCCAGCAGCGTATTGCCGCCGTACAGCACATGAGCGATAGCGTTTTTCTGGTGTTCCCGCAAGGTGATGGCCGGGTTCATACCACCGAAAGTAATGTGTCCGCCGTCGTATTCACGGGGACGGGTGGAGTTCATTTCCTCATTGTACTGGCGGACCAGAGCTTGGCGGCGGTCCGGGTCTTTCCAAATCCAGTCTTTGAAAGCGTCCCGGATCGCTTGCTGCTTTTGGGCGGCCAGGGTGGTCTCTTTGGCATTCAACACCCGGCGCTCTTTGCCGTCTGCATCCTCTATGGTGTCGTAGATACGGACATCCCGCAGGTTCAGGCTGTCCTCCAGAATCTTGTAGGCATTGGCACGGCTGGTTCCGTAGGTGGTATAGGCTGCCACATTGTTCTGGCTTACAGAGCTTTTGCCGGTGATCTGCCACTCAGCGGTGAAAGAAGAATAGTTGACCTCGATATTGCGCTGGAGATAAAACGGCGTGTCGAAGGTCTCATACATAAACTGCTGGATGTACTCTTTGTCGATCCAGGTAGCGCCCAGGCGCACCTCAATCTCCGACGCATCCAGGTCTTTGGGCTGGGCAGCGGTAAGGGCCTCCACATTGACTGCAAAGGAAGGGTCCTGCTGTGCGGCCCGCTGTGCCTGACGCAGCTTGCGCCGCACATTGCCGGACAGGTATTCGTCGGCTGTTACATAATGGGGAGTGCCGTCTTTCTCCAACTGCCCAGGTACACGGAAGATCACGCCTTTTAGCTCGGCGGCCAGTTCGTCGCCGGTCTTGCCGGTCAACTCCGCCATATACGCCATATCGACAAAGGCTTTTTCGGAAATTGATACGGCCAGAGCTTCACTTGCGGTATCCACAGTGTCCACCGCCTTGTGGGGCTTGATGGTGCGCTTGGTGAACATATCCGCCTTGCGCTCCAGCTTGCCGTCCTCGTCAATGACTTCCAGCGCGCAGAGCAGATAGTAGCTGGAATCATCAGCAAAGGCCAGCCGGTTCGCCCGGTCATTGATAAGACCATATTTTGCAGAGAAGCTGTCATAGAGCCGGTTCAGTTCGGCCTGTTTGTCCTGGATGGCGCTGTCCGGTGTGGCGGCGTCCATTTGCAGATCAATGAGCTGCTGGACACATTCTCGCAGACCCACCAGTCCTTTCACACGGGCTTCGGCGGTGGCATTCAGGTCAGGCCGTACCATACAGCTGTTTTCACGGTAATACACATCGCCGTCCACAACGGTGTAGGAGTAATTTTTCACATTGGGGTCAGCAGGGATAGAAGTGTCGATGGCTTCGCCCTCGCCCAGCTCCGGCAGCTCGGCCTCCTGGTAGGTGCCGCGAATGTACTTCACGGCATCATGCAGCTGATCGGCAAGCTCCAGCCCCTCGATGGGGTTCACGGTGTAGTCCATGCCGTGGGCGGTGCTTTCCGGTTCCTGTCGGCCCAGCACCATTTCCGGGTGGTCCAGGAAATAGCGGTTGATGGCAAAGCCGTCCTCGGTCTGCCCGGTCTGCGTCCACTCCGGCACGATGTCCAACGGACGGTCACGCTTTTGCAGGAAGATGATGTCCGAAACGACCTCGGCACCTGCGTTCTTTTTGAAAGCGTCATTGGGCAGACGGATGGCCCCCAGCAGTTCGGCGCGCTGAGCAAGATACCGGCGCACGGTGGAATCCTTGGCGTCCATCGTGTAGCGGCTGGTGACAAAGGCCACCACGCCACCGGGACGAACCTGATCCAGAGCCTTGGCGAAAAAGTAGTTGTGAATGCTGAAATTCAGCTTGTCATAGGCTTTATCCCGAACCTGATACTGGCCAAACGGTACATTACCCACCGCCAGATCGTAGAAATCCCGCCTGTCGGTGGTCTCAAACCCTGCCACGGTGATGTCGGCCTTGGGGTAGAGCTGCTGGGCAATACGCCCGCTGATGGAATCCAGCTCCACGCCGTAAAGACGGCTGTTTCGCATTTCCTCCGGCAGCATACCGAAGAAATTGCCTACACCACAGGACGGCTCCAGGATGTTGCCGGTCTCAAATCCCATGCGGCCCACAGCCTCGTAAATCGCTTTGATGACCGTAGGGCTGGTGTAGTGCGCGTTGAGGGTGGAACCTCTGGCAGCAGCGTATTCCTCCGGGGTCAGCAGTTCCTTCAGCTGGGCATATTCCTTGCTCCAGCTTTCCTTGTCGGGGTCAAAGGCATCGGCAAGGCCGCCCCAGCCCACATACCGAGAAAGGATTTTCTGCTGTTCCGGCGTTGCCTGCTCGGTGGTTTCCTCCAGGTATTTCAGCAGCTTGATTGCCTCGACATTGGCCTGGAACTTAGCCTTGGGGCCGCCTTCGCCCAGGTGATCGTCAGTGATACGGAAATTCTCGGCGGTGCGACGCAGATTGGCCTTGTATTCCTCATAAGAGGCTTCCTCGGCAGCTTTGACATTGGGGAAGGTCTGCCACTCGCCGTTTACCTGAATGGAAACGGGGTGTTCGTCCAGTACCTCATCCAGAGTCTTTTCCGGCTCGACAGCAGGCGTGGGCGGCTCCGGCTCATTGGTTCGCAGGGTCTGAACAACCACATCATAGGGCAGATTGTTCTTATCGCCCGGATAGACAGCCACAGTCTCGGCTTGGAAGGCCGGGGTTTCGGCAGCCGGTTCGGGGCGTTCCTGCTCAAAACCGTCCAACTGACGGGCATACATCCCGCGCAGCAAAGGCGCAACCTCGCTCCACTGGAAGAACAGCATGGCCAGACGCTTTTCATCTGCATCCAGCACTTCCAGCTCGATACCTTCCGGCATCGTGCGGTAATCGGCGGTCTCGCCGGTCTCCAGCTCCATCGTTTCCACGATGTTGGGATAGGCCCGGCTCAGCCACAAGGCTACCTCCTGGTTACTCTTGCCGTTGCGAAGAAGCTCGGAAAGCTCCGCCTTGTCCGCCTCACCAATCAGGCCATGGGCCAGCACATCCCGAAGGTCCTGGTCCACCGTATCCAGATTTGCAGGCAGGAATTCGGTATAGAAGTCGTTGCGGTTATCCTCCCGCAAAAGCTGCTCAAACCGTTCCCGGCTCTCAGCCCGGTAGATGGGATAGCTCATGCCGGTGGGCAGCAGCTGCACCGTGTCATCCCGCAGCTCTGTGATCTGATGGGGCCGGTCATCCAGATAGACAATATCACCCACATTGTAAGGAGGAACCGCTGGATCGTAGGAGGTTCGCTCCCGGAGTGTGCCACGAGCCGCAGCGTATTCCTCATCTGAAACCAGAACACGCAAATTATGGGGAGAAGGCTGTTCCGGCTCATCTGCCGGGACGCTCTCTCTGGATATGGCCTCCACATCCGCCATAACACGCTGGATGAATGGGTCATTATCCAGTTTTTCCTCATCCACCAGTTCACCATTCACAATGCCGCGCTCGGCCAAAGCCTCCCGAATGGCGATGGGGTCGATGTTGTCGAACCGGTCCTGTTCCGCTTCGGTGTAGAACCGGTCCTCCTTGATAAGCTGAGCGATCCGGCGCTGTACCTTGGGCCAGGGCAGCACCGTTCCTTCGGGGCTTTCCGGGCGAACCGAAAACGGGGTTTTGCCATCGCCGCCGTCAAACTCATGGGCCAGCCATGCAGCGGTATCTTTTTCCCGCCCATGTTTCTCCATGTAACGGACAACGGCGTGTTTACTTTCGATTTTGCCGTTCCAGTCCTGGATAGCCTTGTCGATGTCATTGTCCGTGAGAGGGTGCAGCAGCTCATGGAGCTTGGGATAGGTCTCGTCGATGATTTCTCGATGAAGGCGCTGGCGGAACTCCGGTGTGTCGGAATAGAGGCGGAGCAGCTCCATGTTGCCAGATCCCAGGACAGCACGGCGAATAGCGGCATTGCCCTCGATCACGGCGTTCTCATGGTCACTGTGACCGCAGGCATTGCGATATGGCACATCTTCCATAACAGCGGCAAGTACAATGGGCTTGTATTGCTCATGCAGTTCTCGAATCGTAGGGGCTGCGGCTGCTTCGGTCTCCTGAAATACTCTGGTCCCGTCTGCGCCAAACTCCGCTTCCTGGGCATTGATGTGCTGTTCCGCCTCATGGTCGATAGAGGGCATGGAATACTCCTGCCGCTCCCTGCCGCCCTTCGGGACAGCGGAAATGGTCACATCATGCTTATCACGCAGCTGCTCCACAACCTGCTCCAGCCGGTTTGCCGGGAAGCCGCACATTTCCACATGGCCGCCTCCGGGAATGGCACGGAGAGTGAGATTGAGGTCCAGTTCGGTAGCCGCAGTTTTGGCGTCCTCGCCGTATGGTTCAAAGAAATCGCCCATCTGATACAGGACCATATCATCCGGGTGGCGCTCTTTGACGCCGTTATATTCCCACACAGTCGGGTTCGGTTGTTGGGCTTCCATGGTGTCCGTGTCTGCCAGAACCTTTTCCTCCTGGCTCTTATCGAACTCAGCCTGTTCCTGATCCAGTTCCTCCATCGGTGCAGGAGCATCTTCCACCCTGAAACCCTTTGGAGGTGGGTCCAATTCTGCCAGGAAATCCTGGGGAATGGTGTTCCCATGGGTGTCCCGATACAAAACCACAGTGATAGGAACCCCATAGTCTGTATCTTCCTGGATGGTTCTGATGAACTTCTCTGCATCCGTGTATTCTACACTCTCACCCGGCAAACCATTGGTTCCCAGGTATTCAATCCGGCCCACGTCCTCCAGTTCCGGTTCCGACTCTGCCAGGGCCTTTTCTGCCTGGATTTTGTCATACTCCGCCTGTTCCTGTTCTGTGAGATAGCGTCCCTTCTGGATCAGGTCGGTAATCCGTTTGGCGACTTTCTCCCAGGTGAAATGCACATCCGGGCAGCCGTCTTTTTTGTAGTGCAGACCTTTTCCGTCGTGGCTTTCATCGCTTTTCATTGCACCGGACAGGGCATGGGAGTGACCGCCAATACCATACTTATGTTTGAGAAAATCCACCTTTTCCTTATCCGTATGGGGTTCCTGGAAAAAGGTGAAAACTCGGCCCTTACCGCCCTCAAATCCGCTGCCTCTGGTCATGGCGGCGTCGATCTCGTCCTCAGAGATAAACTGCTTGACCGAAGGTACTTCCGTCAACTGAGAGGTAAAGGTGGTGCGAGGCAAGGACAGATCTTGCAGGTTCTCCCAAATTTCTTTGGGTTTATGGTAGTGGAAGCGCAGCAAATCCCGATCCTGCTGGTAGGCCGTCCAGAAGGCAGCATATTCTTCCGCAAGGTTCTGGCGAAACTCCGGGCTTTTCAGCTGTTCGGTGAGCCATGCAGATTCCTCCGGGAAACCGCGCCCCGGATTGTTGGAAAGGATGGGCAGATACCCAGCTTCTCTGGCTTCCTCGCTGAAATCGTGGTACAGATTCCAGAACTTTTCCGCGAGGAGGGAGCGTTCATAGCCCGCAGCCTCAGCCAGCTCCACATTGGTGGCAAACTGGCCGTCCTGCAAAAGCTGGCCGATACGCTCAGCGGCACTCTCCCAGGAAATGACCTGGGCGGACTTATCGTAACGGGCAGTTTTGCCGTGGGAAAGATGGATTCCATCCTCGGCATACCATGCAGTGATGCTGCCAATCCCGTTGCCGCCATGGTACAGGGTTTTCAGGGTGTCTGCGATCTCGGTGGTGGACTTCTGCTCCTCAAAGGCCGCGACAATGCGCTCTCTCTGGCGATAGGTGTTGCCGCCCAGCCGCAGCACATGGTCGATGTCAGCCTGGGCAAAAGAAAAAGCAGAGGATGTTTTCACATTCTCTGCTTCATCTATGATTCTGATTTGTTCTGCTTCGGAGAGGAAGAAACTCAGCTGTGAATAAGCTCCGCCATCAGAATCTCCTCGGCCTGTGCTTTGCAGGTGTTCATCAGGCCCACCCAGCGCATCGGGTCGCTGGCTTTCAGCTGCTCCGTCGCGCCCGCGTCTTTCGCCAGCTGGGGCATCATCTGCTCCAGACGGCTCTGCGCTGTCTCGTCGATCTCGATGAGGTGCGGGTACAGCTTCTCGGTCAGCAGCAGCTGATTGTAAATCAGGGGCCGGTGTTCCTTCAGGTACGCTTTCCGCATCCTGCCGTACTTGCCCAGGGGCTTCTCCGGCTGTTCGGTCAGCTTCAGGTCGGGAATCTGATAATCTCCGTTCATCGTGTAAGTCAGGCTGTTCTCCATGTGTAACGCTCCTTTCCGCGAGTTGCTCGCGCTCATAGATCTGGATGGTGACGCCGATCTGCCGCAAAACCTGCTGGTTAATCTGGCTGACCGCCGCGCCCAACGCCCCAACCGTGGCCGGGGTATTGAAATCGAAAATCGGCATGAAGTCCTCATGCTGGAAATATTGTTCCGTATCCAGCCCACAGCGAGACATCAGGGCATAGGCGATACTGACGGTGGCGGCGGACTTAAATTGGACTTCGATGTTGTAATCATCGTACTCCGCCAGGAACGAACCGTCAACGATATAGCGGAAATCTCTCTGATGATCGTCCCAATACTCACTCGCCAGCTTTCCGGCTACATCCGTGAGCTGCTGGGCGAGATTGTCACCGGCAACGCCGTAGTTTTGCTCCAGCATGGCCGACACAGGCCCAATGTGCTGTTCTTCCAGCTGCCACAACCAGGGTGTACGGGAATGTTCACGGGTGCCGGTATCGGAAATATCGAACACATAGCGCAGGCGAAGCTTGTCGCCGGAATCGTCCACCAGGGCAATACCCTTGGAGCCACGGCGCACATACCGTCCCATTTTTTCATTCCACAGGTCATACTCGGCGCAGGCGGTGGCATCCGGGCGCTGGGCGTAAATCATCATTTGCTCGTGGAATGGGTATTTATAAAGGCGGGCGGCGGTGGTGAGAAAAGCCGTCCACTCCTTCCAGCTGCCTACAAGCTGGGTCGATACCTGTTCGGCCATCTGCCGGTAAAATTCAGCTTTGGATGGCATGGTTTTCTGTCCTCCCTTCATGTTGAATAGAAATGGGACGGCATATCAGGCCGTCCCATCAGGTCTTTATGTGTGTTTTTTACTCGTCGAAATCTGGGTACAGCTCCAGTTCGGCAAACTCGGTGTCGTTCATAGCTTGGAGTTTACCCAGGGCGCTGTCCGTCAGTTCCCGCAGCTCGGCTTCCTCCGGCGAAAGCTCACCGCGCATCTCCGTCAGAGCGTCGATCAGCCCGGTGCGGCTGCCGGTGTTGTAGATGCAAAGAAGGTTCGTTTCCTCAAAGGTGAAGTTGTTCATATCAAAGCTCCCTTTCCGCGCTCTTTTTTTGCGCTGTCTTTTTGTGTTCCGTCTTGGGCTGGCTTTTCAGCTGCTCCATTACGGACTTTTTCTTTTCCCGTTCCTCTCGATGGACGGCTGCTGCCAAGTCCATAAGAGAAATGGGCTGACCACTGCGGGCCTGTTGTTCCAGCTGGGCCACTGTCGGCTCCTTTGGGCCGTTATTGATGATACCGTCGATCATGCCGTAATCATCTTCCACCGTCATTTCCGCATTTCTCAGCGAATTTTCCGGCAAGAAACCTTGCACCTGGGTGAAACCAACACTGTCGCAGTAATGACAGGATACCTGACCATTCTGCTTGATGGCAACGATGTCACTGACGCTCATAGACGGGCTGTGAAAATCCACCGGCTTTTGCAGATTGAACTGCTCATACAGCCTTTCCAGCTGCTCCATAGTGCTGCCGGAACCGTCCAGAGGGGCGGTATAGATAAGGTCATAGTTACTCCGCTCTACGGACAGATTGTGCGATTGCAGCCAATCCAGATTCATAAAACGCACATTCTGCGGGTCATCCTTGCTCACCTGATAAATAGCAAAACAATTTCCCTCATGGGAAAGAAACGCCTGTTCCCGTTCCAACTGCCGATCCTGTCGTTCCAAAACTTTTTCGTGAAAGTCCGGGCTTTGCTCCCATTCCTCGCGGGACACAGCAAAGATACCGTCATGGGCGTCCAGGTCGGCAGTGTCAAAGGCCATTTCCGGGTTTTCACCCTCCTGGACGATATAAACGGTCAGGTCTCGCTCCATCAGCTCATAGGCTCGCTCTTTGGAGAGGGGCAGAAGGTCACCGTCCAGGTAGCCGCATTTCTCCAGATCATCCTGAGTCAGTGCCGGGTCCGGCATGGGATACTCGTCCAACGCCTGCTCCTGGGCATCCGGCAGCTGGGTGGCGGCAGCTTCTGTGGTCTGCTGGCTGACCTGTTCCTGCATCTGGTGGTAAGCCGCCTCCTGCAAAGTCTCGATCATGGACAGCGGCGCATACTTGATGGACTTGCCGCCCATCCCCAGGTCCTCGCAGATATGGCTAACCGCTGTGGAACGGCCCATATCCGGCCCGTCCAACTGGCCGCCGTCCATCTGCTTCATGGTTGCCACATCGTAGAGCGTGTAGTCCCAGCCGGTGTCGCAGGGCTGAACATGAAGGTAGCTGGTATCATCCAGCACCAACAGGGCCTCCCGGTACTCGGCGCTGGGCTGGACACTTTCGGTATTTTCCGGCTCGGTCAGCTGTTCCGGTTCAGTCATCGGCACCAGCTGATCCAAGCGTCCCATAAGCTCGGCAGCTTTTTGGGTGGTTTCATCCGGTTCATCCTCGTTCACGATATTCTGGAGCCATTCGCGTACACCGCTGGCATCTCCGCTTCGGAGTGTGGCAGTCAGTTCGTGCAGTGCGTCCTCACGGCTATCTGCATTGTTCCGATACTCATAAGGGTCATAATCGAAAGTGAACTGGTCGATGTCTGCTGCCAGCTGCTCGATAGAGTCCTGCTGCGGTTCCGTGGCGGCAGTCAGGTCAATGCCGCGCTCCTTGCAGATTTCCTTGTAGTTGCGCTCGATGTCGTTAATCAGCTCGCAGGAAGTCTTGTTGATGGTCTCCAGACTGGCCCGCAGCTCCTTCAGCTCCTTGTCCTTCGACCAGGAAGCGATGTAGCCAAAACTGTTCTCGCCGGTCTGGATGCCGAAATACTGGCAAACCGCATAAGAAATGCTCTCGGCCTCCACTTCCTCGGTGTTGCGGTTCTTGGCGGCCTGTTTCACCGCCGTCAGATCTTCCTCCACTTCCAACCGCCACTCAAACCGATTCTCGTCCACATAGCGCCAGCCTTCCTCGGCGGCGGCCTGTTCCGCCTCTGCTTCGGTGGCGAAGTCCAGACGGAAGTCATGCTTGGTGCCGCCCTCGCTCACCATCACGATCTTCCAGGTCGGCTCCGCTTCGTACTTTTTGGGGTCGTGGAGCTTACTGTGCGCGGTCTCATGGACAGCGGCGGAAACAGTCTGCACCTCGCTCATGCCTTCCCGGATGGCGATCCGCTGCTGGTCAGAGGAGAAATAGCCGTCCATGTTCTCGGCCATCGGCTCAAACTCGATGGGAACCGGAGCCGAGCGGCGCAGAGCTTCCATGAAAGCCTCATAGTGCGGCACCGTCCCGGACAGGCTGGAGGCCAGCTCTGGCAGGGGCTTTCCGTCCGTCTGGCTCACATCGAACACCTTCACCGGACGGAACATGGGGATTTCAATTTCTTTTTCCTCCATGACCGCCTTGCCATCCGCGTCCAGGATGGGTGCATGAGTATCCGGGTCGCGCTTCATTTCCTCGATCTTCTTTTTGTAGGGCGTGGGGGCAATGATGGTGATACCATGCTCACCCTTTTTCACATGGCGCTCAAACTGATTTTTCCACTTGTTGAACCCGGCCACCAGGGTGGCGTCCGGGCGCTGCATATAGATGAGCATGGTGTTGTTGACGGAGTAGCGGTGGAACTTGGACATGACGGACAGATAGCGCATATACTTCTCGCTCTCAAACAGTTCCTTGATACCCTGTTCAATGCCCGCTGTGATCTCTTGTAACCGTTCTCGATTGGTGGTCTTATCAGCCATGAATTTCACTCTCCTTTCCAATTTGGCTATTTCTGATTGATGTTCGGCAATCCACAGCTTTTGCTCCTCCGGGCTGTTCTCCAGAAAAAAATCCAGCAGATAGCCCACATAGTCCTTTTTCTGGATTGCCTCCATGAATCGGGGATGTGGATTTTCCTCCGGTGTTTTGGGTGTGTAGTCCGTTTCCCACTTGCGGAGCAAATGAAAGTAGTCGGCCAGGACACGAAAGGCATGGTCTCGGTCCTCCTTGAATTTCTGCGCCTCGGATTTCTGGCGGACATGGCGTCGCCGGGGAGGGGCCTGACTGTCATAAGCCAGGCCAAAATCCTGGGCCAGCTTCTCGGCGGCCTCTTTGGGGGACAGATTGTAGAGCCTCGCTGTGAAGTCAATCACATCGCCGGTGGCTCCGCAGCCAAAGCAATAAAAATATTCCTCGTTCAGCTTCATGCTGGGATTTTTGTCATCGTGGAAGGGACAACAGGCCATGCCGCTCCGGTTGACCTCGATTCCGTACATCTGCGCTGCTTCTCGGACGGTGATGGACTGCTTGACAGCCTCAAAGACACTTTCAGCCATGCTTACTCATTGCCTTTCTTGGGGGTGGGCGGCCTGTATCCGGCAGCCTTGGCCAGTTCACTGGCTGCCTTACGGCGCTCGGCGCTGTAAGGTTCCCGGACGGACACACAGCGTTTGGGAACGAGAAAGGTCTGGCGGTCCTTTTTCACAATCTGGTCCGGGTATTTCTCTGCCAGTCGCCGCAGCTTCTCCAGCAGCCGGGGGTCATGGGTATAGACCTCGGCGGTGGCTTCGGCCTGGTTGTAGAGGATGATGGTTTCCTGTTCATAGCGTGAGAGCTTCATCGTTTGCCACCTTTCTGCTGGTCAAACTCCAGCTTGAAGTTGGCGTACTGCCCATCATCCGCCAACACCACAGTGGCATCGTAGGTCTTGCCGGTTTTCTCGGAGTACAAGCCCCTCACATGAGCGCGGCCATCTTTGAGCAGTGCCGTTACGATGGCTTTGGTAGGTTGCTTGTGCTTCATCTCCCACCACTTGTTGTTTTTCCAAATTGCAAATTTGCAAGATTCTGTCTGACAGAAGAAGCCTTTTTGCATTTCTGCAACCTCTCCGCCACAGCGGGGGCATTTGCCCACCACTTCGTGGGAAGGGCTGAACAAATACTCCGTTCCCTTGATAGCTTGATAGGTTCCCACAAGTTCTTTGAGCATGGCACTAATCCCAGCCATGAAATCCTCCGGGGCCAGCTCGCCACGCTCGATCTCACCCAGCCGGTACTCCCACTCAGCAGTCAGAAGGGGCGATTGCAGCTGCTCCGGCAACACGGTGATAAGGGATACCGCGTCATGGGATGGCATGAGCTGCACGGTTTTCTTGCTCTTTTTGCGCTCCAAAAAGCCGGTGGAAACCAGCTTTTCCAGAATCCCGGCGCGGGTGGCCGGGGTCCCCAGGCCCTTGCGCTCGGCATCCTCCGGCATATCGTCCTTCCCGGCAGTCTCCATTGCGGAGAGTAGCGTATCTTCGGTGAAGTGCTTGGGCGGGGTGGTCTTGCCCTCCTTGACGGTAGCACCAGAAAGGGGCAGCGTCTGACCTTCAGACAGCTCAGGCAGAGCCTTGTCCTCGGGTTCTTTGTCCTGCTCCACATTCTTCAGCCCTGCGCGATAGGCAGCGTCCAGCGCCCGCCAGCCGTAATTTTTCACTGTGCGGCCTTTGGCAGTAAACTCCGCTCCGGCGCACTCGACAACAACGGCGGTTTCCGCAAAGGTATAGGGCTGGGCCACGGCGCACAGCAGGCGCAGAGCCACCAACTCCAGCACCGCCTTTTCGCCCACCGGCAGGCCGGACAGGTCCGCGCCCTGGAGGTTGCGGGTAGGGATCACTGCATGATGGTCGGTCACTTTCTTGTCGTTGACAATCTGGGCGGCATTGCAGGCAATCTCCATGCCATTGGAAAAGGGCATCGCCCCGGCAGTGAGCTGGACCAGCTCCGGTAGACTCGCCGCCATATCCGAAGTCAGATAGCGGCTGTCCGTCCGAGGGTAGGTACAGAGCTTCTTTTCATACAAATTTTGCAGGTAGTCCAGGGTTTGCTGGGCGGTGAACCCCAGCAGCCGGTTGGCGTCCCGTTGGAGGGTGGTCAGGTCATAGAGGGCGGGCGGCTTCTCGGATTTGTTTTTGCGCCCCACTTTTTTCACTGTGGCAGCCGCACCTTGGCAGGCCGTTTTCAGCTGTTGGGCGGCAGCCTTGTCTGCCATGCGCTCCCCGGAAACGGTGAAACCGGGCAGCTCCAGTGTGACCGTGTAGAATGGCACCGGCTTGAAGGTGTCGATCTCGGCTTCTCGCTGGACAATGAGGGCCAGCGTCGGGGACATGACACGTCCGATGTTGAGGGTCCGGTGGTACAGCACGGAAAACAGCCGGGTGGCATTGATACCCACCAGCCAGTCCGCTTTGGCGCGGCAGAGGGCCGCATCCCGCAGGCCGTCATAGTCTGCACCGGGGCGCAGGTTTGCAAAGCCCTCCCGGATGGCGGAATCCTCCATTGAGGAAATCCAGAGCCGCTTCATGGGCTTCTGGCAGCCCGCCAGCTCATAGACGCTGCGGAAGATCAGCTCCCCCTCGCGTCCGGCGTCGCAGGCGTTTACCACTTCGGTCACATCCGGGGCGTTCATCAGCTGCTTCAGCACATCAAACTGTTTCTTCTTGTCCTTGCTCACCACCATCTGCCAGGGTTCCGGCAGAATGGGCAGATCGTCATAGCGCCACTTGGCGTAGTCCGGGTTATAAGCGTCGGCGTCGGCCAGACCAGCCAGATGGCCCACACACCAGCTGACCCGCCAGCCGCCGCCCTCCAGATAGCCGTCCTTGCGGGCGGTGGCCCCAATCACGGCGGCCAGACTTTGGGCAACGGACGGTTTCTCAGCGATCACCAGCTTCATGGTTTTTCATCCTCCTTTCCCGCAGCCATGCGGTCAGCTGCCGGTGGCAGAATCCCACGCAGGGCTGACCGTCACGGTAATTTCCGCAGCCATAACAGGGGTGGCCGGGAGATAAAGTAGGAGGACGGGAAGTTTCCTTCCCGCCCTCCGGCCTGCGTGTCATCATGCGTTCATAGGGACTGTCTGTGAAACGGGTCATTTCACACTGTCCTCATCATCTTCTTCTGCGCTGCCCCCGTCAGCATCCGGTTCTTCCGACTCCTCATCCTCGGTTTCCCATTCCTCGGAATCTTCCTCTCCATAATCATAATCGTCCAGACTGTCATTGCCCTTGGTCTTAGGCTTATTCTTAACGAGCTTCAAGTAGGCAAATACGCCACCGCCTCCCAGCAGAGCCAGCAAAAGGACTATCGCAGCCGGGTTCAATCCGGCAGGCTTCTCTTTTTCCGGCTCCGATGTTTCTGCCGGAGGTTCTGGTGCTTTGCCCGTACATTTACTCTTATCAGTTGCGCAGACCGGGCAGGCCGTATTGACTGCCCCTGCTTCACATTTTGTTGAACAGCTGCATACCGCAGGCATCTCCTCTTTGGGTTTTCCATCTTCCATCAGCGCCGCAAGGTCTGCATCGTCCACCTGATTCAGAAAGTGAACAGCAGTCTCCTTGTCCTCATTCGCCCTATCAATCAGGATGTAAAAGTAATTTCCAGCTTTGGTCGTAACAGTAATAAGCTGCT
>OKSA01002115.1_pt1 | contig 16746 bp, 16 predicted proteins | sample 1601181 | NCBI WGS metagenome assembly OKSA01 (sample SAMEA3541538, study PRJEB24748) | human gut metagenome | biome: human gut; feature: human-associated habitat; material: faeces | place: China | collected 2012
ACGCAGTGATATCTTTACATTTGTTATGGTCTATTCTTTTTATTTTCGTCTGTTTTCTCCTAATGAATCAGATAGTTACTATGTAAGGTGTTTTGGTGTTCCCACCTGGGCATATACCGATATTTTTTCGCGTTCTCTTTTACGAATCCGTTCCGCACATTCCTTAATCTTATGACAAATCCACATATAGGCTGTTGTTCCTTCTTGATAGTCCGCTTCTGCATACATATTGATTCGTCCATCCACGCGCATCTGCTCTACCTGCCGCATGGCTTCCATATCTCCATGTGGGTAAATAGCAAAGGTTGCACCATGATTTTTATTCACGAGGGAAAAAGCAGGAATATCGCTTGGTCCATCAGCCACATAGATGATATTTTGAAAAGGAACTCTGCGAAGTTCTTCTGGCATCTTGGTATTTACTTCGACCCCTTCATGACGGTTTACACCTTTATTAATCTCAAACAAAGCTCTCGTTTTACTGGTATTATCAATTGTATAGCCGATTTCACTGATTATCCTGCCACCATCTTCTGTCTCTTCCTCAATCAGTTCACAACCCCAGATTCCCTGCACATATTGTGCAACGACAGAGCCTTTTATTACCTGGCTTAATCCTGTGCTTACGATATAATGTTCTACTTTAATATCATATTCCTGATAAATAGAATCTTCTTCAATCAGCTTCCTTGTTTCTTCAAAAATTTCCGGAATTCCTTCATAAAAATGAAGATTCTTTCCAAAATCATAGAGCATCGCATTATTTAAACCTTTAAAAATTCCTTTTTTCGCACAGTGGATAAAATGGTTTAGATAAATAGTATCCGGGTTCACCCGGACACCCTGCTCTACTCTATATTTTTCCGGAAGAAAATTAACTTCTCTCCAAAAGTCGGAAGAATCCACTCCATAATACTCAAAAATCGGTTCTTCCATATATCCATTTACTAATGTTTTATCAAAATCCCAGACAACTGCAATAATATTTGCCATATCTTACCCCTTATTAAAAATCATCCACATGGATGTTTTTCTTTGCATCTTTGAGCTAAAACAAGAAAGTCTCAGCATTCCTGCTACGATACTATTATATCTTATTTTGTAAATCTATGTCAACGAACATAACTCCCATACTTTTTTAATTCTTTTCCAGTTCTTTTTCCACTTTAAAAAACTTTATAAATAACTATAGCACAAATAAAATCCCAATTACTGCATATATGATGTGCAATAATTGGGATTTCATTTGTGTGTTTTACTTTATTCTTATATATGTGTTTATATGTGTCGTGTGTTATTGTTTATTTATATGTTTATTTATATTTCTTTGTGTTTACGTTCGTATTCTTATTCTCCAAATACAGCTTTATAATCTGCCTGGAATTTTTCGATTCCCTGGTCTGTTAATGGATGCTTTGTCATCTGTTCGATTACTTTGTAAGGAACAGTAGCGATATCAGCGCCTGCAAGTGCACAATCTGTTACATGGATCGGATTTCTTACAGAAGCTGCAATAATCTCTGTGTCATATGCATAGATATCAAAAATTTCTGCGATCTGTCTGATCAAATCAACTCCTGGCTGGTTAATATCATCTAATCTTCCAATGAATGGGGAAACATATGTAGCGCCTGCATTCGCAGCAAGGATTGCCTGATTTGCAGAGAAGATTAATGTAACATTCGTCTTGATTCCTTCTTTAGAAAGAACTTTCACTGCTTTTAATCCTTCTACTGTCATAGGAATCTTAACAACCATGTTCGGATGGATTGCTGCGATTTCACGACCTTCTTTAATCATTCCTTCCGCATCTGTTGTTGTCGCTTTTACCTCGCCACTGATTGGTCCGTCAACAATAGAAGTAATTTCTTTAATTACTTCTGTAAAATCTCTTCCTTCCTTTGCAATTAAAGAAGGATTTGTTGTAACACCACAGATTACTCCAAGATCATTAGCTTTCTTAATGTCTTCTACATTAGCAGTATCCACGAAAAATTTCATTTGTTCAACCTCCATTTATTTTTGTTTATTTGATACTACCAATATAACATGTAAAGAAAGAAAATGCAAGCATAAATAAAAGAAAAAATAAATAAAAATAAGTAAATAACGTTTTTCATTTTCTTTTTGTCCCGTTTTTTATTTTTTTCTCTTTTTTTACTGGAATAAATTTATATTTCACGCTATAATAATTGTGCTGTTTAGATTATAGCGGCAAACTACTTTTACAAAAATTCTAAACAGAGATACATAATGTATTTTTGGAATCTTTTTGTGCTTGATTTTGTGAGAAAGACTCTAAGAGTACATACATACTATATTGGAGGATCTTGCCATGATGCAGTTAGAACGCCAGAAGAAGATTCTGGATTACTTAAATAAAAACAGAAAGGCTACAACTAAAGAGCTGAGTCAGCTTCTTGATGTGTCTGCTACTACAATCCGTACAGATTTAAATCAGATGGATAAAGAGAAACTCATTACAAAAACGCATGGTGGTGCAGTTTATAATGATAGAAGTCTTGATAATATTGAATTAACCGGAAGAGCTTAAATTTTTGATGAAAGAGCTTTGGAAAACCGCAAGGAAAAGGAAGCAATTGCAAGCAAAGCAATAAAATTAATTAAAAATCATATGTGTATTTATCTGGATGCCAGTTCCACCTGCTATACACTTGGTATGAAGTTATCCGGCTTTACAAAGCTTACTGTTATTACAAACGGAATCAATCTGGCACTGGCATTAAAAGATGTTCCCGGAATCACCGTAATCTTAACCGGAGGAATCGTCACTTCTGTTTCTTCTTCCATTGAAGGCTTGCTTGGAGAAGATCTGCTCACAAAGATTCACACAGATATCGCTTTTGTATCTGCACGAGGTTTTTCTGTAGAGAATGGTTTGACTGATTTTAGTATTTATGAAGCAGATTTAAAACGACGCTGCGTAAAATCTTCCGCTAAAACGATTGCCCTAATCGACCATACGAAATTTAACACAACATCGATTTCTAGTTATGCATCATTAGATGACTTAAATATGGTCATTACGGATTTTGGTCTCTCAGAACATACAAAGTCCATCTATGAAAATGCCGGAGTAAATCTTGTACTGGCTAAAGAAGTCTAAGCCGAAGCCTGCTACTGATACTACTTCCTCCTTTTCTTTTGTGATCTTATTGTATTTTAGAAAATAATAAAAATATCCTGGCAAGTACAATTTTTTTCAACTTTGTAACATGTCCAGGATATTTTTATATTTTAAATCAGATGCGTGTCTTCTAATTTTTCCATAAATGCATCATTTAATTTTATGATCGGTTTTCTAAGTACCAATCCAAGTATAAGAGAAAGTATCAGGAAAATGCTCATTTTACCAAGAGAAGTCCAATACGTCATACCGTACATTCCCCCTATCGTCTCTCGAATCGCTCTCATGCTATGCACAAAAGGAAGCAATGGATATACTGCCTTGAAAAATGCCGGTGCTACTTCTATCGGAAAGGTACCTCCAGAACCCGCAACCTGTATAACAAGAAGAATAACCGATACCGCTTTTCCAATATCACCAAAAGAAACGGTCAGGGTATATATAATATTTACATACACAATACTGCTAAACCAGCCTGCCAGCATAAAGAGAAATGGATGTTTACACTGAATCCCAAGATAAAACAAATCACCAAGACAAATCAGCGTACTTTGCAATAATCCTACAATGAGAAAAATAATATAACGTCCAAGATATATCTGATAATTCTTTACTTTTTTAAGTCCTTCCACTGCTGCTTCTGAAACACCGACTTTTAACATAGCAACTAGCACGATTCCTCCTACCCATATAGAAAGCGTAGAATAAAATGGTGCCATAGAAGAACCATAATTTTCTATTGGATATAACTTCGTTGTATTTAAAGAAACCGGTGCAGATAAAAATGTAGAAATGTCTTCTGTATTATCTGATAGCAATGACTTTATATCGGATAAATTGCCGGCATCTTGAAGCTTTGTAAGTTTATCCGTAAGTTTTTTTATCTGTTTTGCTGATCGATTCAAAAGATCACAAGAAGTAGTTATTGCTGCTTTTATATCTGTAAGATCATCTGCTGCATTTTCAGCGGTCTTACTGACCTTATCTGTTCCTGTATCTAACTTTTTCAGTAGTCCGTCAACATCTGTTCCTGTATTATTTAAAGAAGAGGATAAATCTTCAATGCTGTCTTTCAGATTATCTTCATATTTAGACTGTACCTCAGATAAACTCTTTTTACTATCCTTTAATAACGAATCAATATCTTCCTTCCCACTTTGTATATTTTCTGAAGAGTTACGAAGTTCATCCGCGTTTGCTGCTAAACTTTCACTTAATTGTTTCTGAATTGCAACCGACTCATTTATTTTGGCAACAACTTCTCCTGTATAGGAAGATAATTCTGGATGATCTGTTCCCAGCGCAGAAATACTTTTTCCTAAAGAACTATAGGATGCTGCAATATTATCCATTTTTTCGGATAATGTCTCCATTGTATCTGCTACTTTATCTGCATCTTTTGCCTGCGATTTAAAAGCATCATCAATAAGCTCTGATGCATCATCATAAAAAGAACTTCCGGCCGTCAAAGCTTCATTAATGCCATTTGTTGCCCCGGATATTGTTTCCTTCACACCAGATAAAGAGGATTTTGTATTTTCCAGAGAAGTCAGGCTTTGCTTTGACTGCGTTTTAGACTGTTCAAGATATTTTGATGTTGTTTCTAATAATTTCTGTGCAGACTCCACCATACCAGAAAATGTCTGCAGGGTACTTGCTGATGCAGATAAATCAGAAGTAATACGTTTCAGATTTGTAATCAAATTCGAAGTAATTGTTTCTGTTCCTGTTTTATCAGCCGCACTTGAAACCGTCTGCAATGCTGTCAGAGCAACATTAGATATCGTTTTTATAAAAACTTCATTTATCTGCGTCTGTATCGCTGTCGCTCCCTTATCTGTAACCTTTGGTGCAATCGCATTTTCTTTTGCATTAGAATAGTACATAATCTGCGGTTTTTGTACATCCTCTGTAAAAACACTCATCATATTTTTACTAAACTCTTTCGGAATGACAATCGCAGCGTAATACTTACCGGATTTCACGCCGTTCACTGCTTTCTTTTTTGTTGTGAAAATCCAGTCTAACTGTGTATTTTCATGTAATGCAGAAATAACCTGTTCTCCAAGATTTAAATTAACAGAAATCAAGTCTCCTTCGTATCCCTCATCCACTGTAGCAACCGCAACCTTTAATCCCCCTGTATTTTCATAAGGATTCCAGCTTGCCGCAATATTAAACCAAGCATAAAGAGAGGGAACAACAATAATACCGACAATAACGATCATTGCAATGACATTCTTTCGGATACGATTTACATCGCCTTTAAAAATGGCCCATATATTTTTCATTATTCCTCTTCCTCCTTTTCCTGTTTTATCTCTTTCTTTTTCTTTTTCATTCTTTCTAATAATTCTTCCGGTGATAAGCCGGTAAGCGCAAGCTGTTTTATCATTTTATCATGAAAATATTCCAGACAGATCAAATAAAGGCAAAGTATTACTAAAGAAGTGATCCAAAGGATTAAAAATACCAGTTTGGAATTCAAGCTAAACATCAAAATCAAAAAAACAAGAGGAATGATCAACATACATAAAAATCCACTTCGAATCATTACCGGATATCGTTTTTCAAATTTAACGGCACTATTTACAAATTCTTCCTTTAACTCTTCATCCCGCATAAGAACTTTTAACATTACAGAAAGATTTCCTTTTTCATTTACACCTGTTTCTGTTTCACATAACATTAAATCTGTCTCTGCAAGTTTTTTATCAAATAAATGGTTGAGATTCATAAGTAGCGGGCGAAGCACAAGTCCAATAAAAAAAGCGATCGGTATAAATATTGCCAGAATCAGCAGATTCTTTATATAGTAGTTACTGTACATTCCGGCAATACATTCTCTCATTGCATTAATTCCATAAGTAAATGGAAGTAATGGATGCAGAACCTGAAAAAATCCTGGAGTCATCTCTATTGGGAATGTTCCGGAAGAACCTGGAATCTGCAGAATAATAAAAAGAACACAAAGCGCTTTTCCTATATGCTTTAACGTAATCGCCATCGCATAAATTAAACTGACATATACAAAAGAACAAAACATACCCGCAATGATAAATAAAAGCGGATGAACGCATTGCACTCCCAATAATATAATGTCACCAATACATACGATGCATCCCTGAACAAGTCCTACAGTAGCATATAACAGCCATCGTCCCATATACGCACTTGTCGGGCTAAAATGATGCACTTCATCATCTTTATCCACTTCCTGTTTAAAAATAGAAACAAGAATCAAACCACCAACCCATAAGGCAAGATTCGTATAAAACGGTGTCATACCTGAACCATAATTTTTTACAGAATACATTGTCTCTGACTTAATTTCTACCGGAGAAGACATAAAGTCAGAAATAGAATCCGCATCAAGACCTCTTAAAGAAAGTATTTTTTCATAAGCATCCGAACTTTGTAATGCTTTTAAATCTGAACTAATATTTCCAAGTTCTTTATCAAGTGTCACCAAAACCCCACTTGTATCCGTAAGTGCAGAGGATGTGTCCGTTAAACTAGCGCCCAATTGTTTTAAAATTAACTTCATCTGGTCAATTGTTGGTGAAATATTTGATAAGGTAGACGATAATGTTCCACTTAATGCCGAAAGACTATCCAGTGAATTATTGATACCTGGTAAAATTGTCTCATTCAAACGATCTGTATATTGATTTAATGCTTTTTTATTTTTAGAGGATAATGTTTTTAACTTTTTTGTTGTATCTTTTGCCGTTTTTAATGCGCTTTCCAGTCCGGCGCTTCCGGATTTTAAAGAAGTAAGTAATTCCTGCAAAGAAGCATTCTGCTTTTGTAATTTAGAAATTTCTTCATTCACTGTCGTTAAAAGCTGATCATCCCCATTTAAATTTGTATTTAATTCTGAAAGGTGATTTAAAATTTGTGCATTTTTCTCTGTTAAATCTTCAATCGAATCAATGCCGCTTTTTATCGTTGTATCTGCCTTTCCGGCTTTCGCTTCAAAATCACCTAATTGTTCTGAAACCGATTGATAAATGTCTCCAAAGACTGTTTTCCCATCTGAAAGATTCTCACTAAATGTACTGGAAAAATCTCCTGCATACGATCTGCTTTTTTGCAAAAGAGTGGAAGTATCCGATAATGCTTTATTTCCGGAATTTGCTGCAGTTTTTACTTCATCTAATGTTTTTACTGTATCATTGATTAAAGAAGATGATTGTTCTGTTGTATTCTGGAAATTCTTTAACACTTTCTGATATTGTGCAATATTTTTCTTCACTTCTGCAAGATTACTATCCATCTTAATATTTAATTGATTCACATCGCCTGTCAGATCTTTTGCCGAACCCTGCACAATTTCTGAAATAGTCTGCGCTGCTACAGAAGAAAATGTATCATTAATCTCCTGCTGTACAGTTGTTGCTCCCGTATCCGTAAACTTTGGGGCTATCGCGTTCTTTTTCTCATTAATATAATAATCCAACTGAGGAGCTTCTATTTTTCCAGATAAAACACTGAGCAGGGAGCTGCTGAAATCTTCCGGAATTATGATCGCTGCATAATATTCCCCTGACTTTACACCCTTTATTGCCTCTTGACGTGCAACAAACGTCCATCCCAGCTTATCATTCTCTTTTAAATTACTTGCAATGGTATTACCCGCATTCAATGACAGCTTTTCATTATCTGCCCCACTGTCTTCATTTACAATTGCTATTTTAATTCCCGCCGTATTCACATACGGATCCATATTCGCTGCAATATTAAACCAGGCATAAAGAGAAGGGAGTATACATACTCCCACCACGATCAAAAGTGCTGCTCTATTATGAAAAAGTCGTTTTATATCCCGTCTGAAAATCTGAAATGCCTTCTTCATCGACTATCCTCCTGTTATAAATCTTTTAACGTATAAAAGTATATCAAAAAACAATTCAAAAATCTACTTTAAAAAATGACGATTAGTCATTATTTTTTATTCATAATAACCAAAAAACAAGGGACTAAAATTTTCTGCTTTTTGCAATTCATCCTCGCAGAGCGTTTTTTTAATTTACAGGAACACAAGTTTCTGCAAAACAAAAATATAGCAGGGATTCCATATCACAAAGGAATCTCTGCTATATTTTTTAACAGGAAAATTCACAGGACTTCGCTGTTACACTTTTTATCTTGTGTCCACTGGAGTAACCACAGGCTCTTAGTCCCAATTGTACTACCTGATTCCAGCTCTTTCCTGAAAGTTCAATAATCGTATCATCGTCAAATTCAATCACACAGGCATTCTTTACTTCACATTCAGGACCACATGCAATCTTATACATATTTTTACGGCTTAATGCACCGATTTCTTCTAGAATATTAATCATGCGGTATACTGTAGCTGTTCCGATTCCGGAATCTTTCATGGATGCTTTATAATAAATTTCTTTACAACTAGAACAGTCCTCATTCAAAATCACATCTAAAAGCATCTTTCTCTGTCTGGTAATCCGACAGCCACTCTCTTTTAACTTTTGCAATATCATATCTTTCTGCATCTGTGTTCTGTGAATTCCCACATCGTTAATCGGAAGATTCTGATTGGATTTTTGCAGCATATCCACACTTCTTTCTTTATCTAAATCTAATAGAAAATAATCTAAATGGTTATTCATTTTTGTTAGAAGGAGTGTTCACAGGGGCAGAGCAATGTCCTGCACAGTGTGAGCAGTTTCCTCCACATTGAAGTGACTTTCCACTTTTTTTATCCTTCACCATGCTTCGAATAATCAGCGCAACGATTAAAACGAGTATCAGTCCTACAATTATTGTTCCCATCTGCCACACATCCTTTCTATAACAATTTTACTAAAATAATCTAACTAAGTATCAATATATATTGCTGCATCTATCCGAAACTGATTATACCATATCATCCCGGATAGATACATCATTTTTAATCATCTTATTTCACTATCTTGCTTTTACAACGTTCTTAACATTTACATTTAATGTATTACTTTCTTTGTACGGTCTAAACAGAAGATAAAGGAATCCGATAATGAGTACAAAGGCTATTACTGTACCAATTCCAAATGTACCTGCTGTAATTAATGTACCAATCTGGAAAATACAAAGACTTACAACGTAAGCAAGTAAGCACTGGTATCCAATCGCAAAGAGGAACCACTTTGTATTGTTCATCTCTCTCTTAATTGCACCCATCGCTGCAAAACAAGGAGCACAAAGTAAGTTAAACACTAAGAAAGAATATGCTGCTACCGCTGGAAGGCTGTTTGCAAGCTGTCCCCAGAATTCGCTACCATCTTCTGCAACTTCTGCAAATCCGAAGAGAATACCGAATGTACCTACTACGTTCTCTTTCGCGATTAATCCAGTAACGGCTGCAACTGCCATCTTCCAGTCTCCCCATCCAAGAGGTGCAAAGATTGGAGCGATTACATTACCGATAGTTGCTAAAATACTGTCATTTAACTGTTCTGCCTCAAGCATTCCAAAGTTTCCGTCAACCCATCCAAAGTTCATAAGGAACCATAAGATGATTGTAGATAAAAGAATGATTGTTCCTGCTTTTTTGATGAAAGACCATGCTCTTTCCCACATACTTCTTAATACGTTAGAAACAGTTGGCATATGATAAGCTGGAAGTTCCATAACAAACGGTGCAGGTTCTCCTGCAAACATTTTTGTTTTCTTTAAAATAATACCAGAGCAAATGATTGCTGCAATACCAACAAAATATGCGCTTGGTGCAACCCACCATGCTCCATTAAAAAGTGCTCCCGCAATTAATGCGATAATTGGAAGTTTTGCTCCACAAGGAATGAATGTAGTTGTCATGATCGTCATTTTTCGATCGCGGTCATTCTCAATCGTTCTTGAAGCCATAACACCAGGAACACCACATCCTGTACCAATTAACATTGGGATGAAGGATTTACCAGAAAGACCAAATTTACGGAAAATTCTGTCCATGATGAATGCAACTCTGGCCATGTAACCACAAGACTCTAAGAATGCAAGGAATATAAATAATACGAGCATCTGAGGTACAAAACCAAGTACCGCACCAACACCGGCAACAATACCATCAAGGATTAATCCTGATAACCAATCTGCACACCCAACAGCATTTAAAGCACCTTCTATAATACTAGGAACACTAGGGATGAAAAGAGACTTAATACCAAAGAGATGCCATCCGTCACCAAACACTCCATCATTTGCCCAAGTCGTTGCCCAGTCACCTACCGTAGATACCGATACATAATACACAACGAACATAACAACCGCAAAAATCGGAAGTGCAAGCCAACGGTTTGTTACAATACGGTCAATCTTATCAGATGTTGTAAGCTTCTTCGCTCCATTCTTCTTGCAGCTATCTGCTACTACAGAAGAAATATATACATATCTTTCATTTGTAATAATACTTTCTGTATCATCATCAAATGCATCCTCAAGAGCATTGATCTCATTAGACACATCTGGAACTGTACTAAGCTGTTCTACAATCTTATCATCTCTTTCAAGAAGCTTGATTGCAAAGAAACGCTTCTGTTCTTCCGGAACCTGAGAACCTAACATTTCTTTTACAACAGAAATAGCATCTTCTACCTTTTTATCAAAACTATGTACAACCTGTGCAGATTGTTTAGAACGTGCTAATGCAACTGCTTTCTCTGCTGCTTTTTTAATTCCGGTTCCTTTTAATGCGGAAATCTCAACGACTTCACATCCAAGATCCTTACCAAGCTTTGCAATATCAATCTTCTCTCCGGACTTTTCTAAAAGATCCATCATATTGATTGCCATGATTACCGGAATACCAAGCTCCATAATCTGTGTAGATAAATACAGGTTACGTTCGATATTCGTACCATCTACGATATTGATGATCGCATCTGGTCTTTCTCCAATAAGGTAATTTCTTGCAACTACCTCCTCTAACGTATATGGAGAAAGGGAATAGATACCCGGCAAGTCCATAATGACAACATCTTTATGGCCCTTTAACTTTCCTTCCTTTTTCTCTACAGTAACACCTGGCCAGTTACCAACAAACTGGTTAGAACCTGTCAGGGCATTAAATAATGTCGTTTTACCGCAGTTTGGATTACCTGCTAATGCAATTTTTACTGACATTTTTTTCTCCTTTTCCTCAAATTCTAAGCTTACTAATATTTTTAAAACAAAACTAAAGTTTATAGTTGCTTATTTTAAAACGCTGAAGCTAACATGATAATGTATTTACTAATATTTATTAGCACTTACTAACTCATAGAGCAAAAAAAAGAGGGGCTATTCTACCTCGATCATTTCTGCATCTGCTCTTCTTAAAGATAATTCATATCCTCTTACCGTTACTTCTACAGGATCACCTAAAGGAGCAACTTTTCTTACATAAATTTCAACACCTTTTGTAATTCCCATATCCATGATACGACGCTTTACAGGACCGACACCCGTAAGCTTTTTCACTGTTACTGTCTGACCAACAGCGACTTCTTTTAATGTTTTCATGTCTTTATTCTCCCTTTTTATTCATACTTATTCATCGGAACAAAAAACCTGCCTTAAACAAGAATTTTGTTAGCCATATCTCTTCCGATAGCAACTCTGGAATCTTTAACATTCACAATGAGACTGCCATTGATTTCCGATACTACAGTCACAAGACCGCCAACGACAAAACCGAGATTTTCAAGAAACTTTTTCGTTTCTGACCTGCCTCCTACTTTTTTAATAACGTTAGGTTCTCCTGCTCTCACCATCGACAATGGCATACAATCATCTCCTTTTCTAAAGCAAATTTCCCGACAGCACCGAAACACCCAGTGCGTTTGTATGAATTTCTTTTCTACGCAGGTTAGTATACCCTAATTATAATTAGAAGTCAATATATTTATTGAGAAATATTATCAATAATATTGATTTGTAGATTTGGTACAGACGAAAAAAGAAAATATACGCTATCCCATCTGCTCTGTAGTCACTGTATTTAAGAAGCTCGCCCGCATCTTAAATACACTCCCAAGCCGCATCTGGGATAGCGTATATTTTCTTTTTTCTGACTACTCTAAATCCACAGTTAGTGAGAATGGGGATTCTCCAGAAGGTTAAGGATTATCTCCTTACAATTCAGCAAAAAGTTCTATTACAGCAGCTGTCTAACCTCATTCTACAAATCAGTTAAAAAATAAGAGAGAGGGGTTTGTCCAGAAATCTACGATTCTTATTCAGATAAAATCTCCAGAAGAAATGCGTCAATCCTTTAGAATTTAATTTCCTGGAAAGTCATATCCTTCTGGTATATTCCACGTTGCCCAACTATAGATTTAGAGTAGTCAGAAAAAAGAAAAAGTGCCCTATCCCAGATGCGGCTTGGGAGCGTAGTTAAGATGCGGGCGAGCATCTTAACTACAGCGACTACAGAGCAGATGGGATAGGGCACTTTTTCTTTTTTCGTCTATTATCAAATCTGCAAATCTTTATGTAATCTTAATATGGTAGTCGATATATTTACACTATCTTTGAATGCGGACATATATAATGAGGGGAAACATGCCGGATGAAATAGTAATAACAGGAGGGATTTATGTCAAGGGACATACATAAAAAGAAGCATTTGTCTTCTTTTCAATTAATTATTCTGGGATTTGCAGGTGTTATTTTATTTGGGGCAATTATATTAATGTTGCCAGTTTCTTCTGCCGAGGGAGTGATGACTCCATTTAATCAGACGCTTTTTACATCAACTTCCGCAGTATGTGTAACGGGACTTGCTGTCTTGGATACAGGAAGTTACTGGTCTGTTTTTGGACAGGTGGTGATTTTGCTTTTGATACAGATAGGAGGACTTGGTGTAGTTACTGTTGCCGTTTCTGTATTTATGCTGTCAGGCAGAAAGATTTCTCTGATGCAGCGCAGCACGATGCAGAATGCAATTTCTGCACATAAAGTAGGAGGAATTGTCCGTCTGACAAAGTTTATTTTAAAGGGAACATTATTTGTTGAGATGGCAGGCGCATTAGCGTTGCTGCCGGTTTTTTATCATGATTTTGGCAGGAAAGGGATATGGATGGCAGTATTTCATTCCATATCGGCTTTTTGTAATGCTGGATTTGATATTTTAGGTACGCCCACGAATCCATTTCCATCCATTACGGCTTATGCAGGAAATCCGATTGTAAATGTAGTGATTATGTTTTTAATTATAGCAGGTGGTATAGGATTTCTTACGTGGGAGGATATTTGTATTAATAAAATCCACTTTAGAAAGTATCATATGCAGAGTAAGATTATAGTTGTGACAACCGCACTTTTGATAGTTTTACCAGCTGTTTTTTTCTTTTTTTCTGATTTTACTCATCTGTCAGTGGGAAAACGGTTGCTTGCATCGGCTTTTCAGGCAGTAACTCCAAGAACTGCCGGATTTAATACTATGGATATTTCTAAAATGACAGAAGTTTCAAAAGCAATGATTATTATACTTATGCTTGTCGGAGGTTCGCCAAGTTCTACGGCAGGAGGTATGAAGACGACAACTTTTGCAGTACTTATATTGAATGCATTTGCTACATTCCGGAGTCAGGAAAATGTCGAAACATTTGGAAGAAGAATCGAATGCAGCGTGATAAAGAATGCATCAACGATTGCTATGATGTACTGTATGTTATTTTTATGTGGAGGGATTACGATCAGTGTATATGAGGGGCTCCCGCTTTTGGAGTGTCTTTATGAAGCAGCGTCAGCGGTTGGAACAGTAGGGCTTACATTAGGAATCACACCAAAGCTTCATATAGTGTCACAATTCATACTGATCATACTTATGTATCTTGGAAGAGTAGGAGGACTTACTCTTATTTATGCGGTCCTTTCAAAGAAAAAGAAGGGAAATGCAAGGTTACCGTTAGAAAAAATAACAGTAGGATAAGTGTTAGGATCATGTATGGTATCCGTTAGATAACACAGAGGGAGAATCGAATGATGAAAAATATATTATTAATCGGACTTGGGAGATTTGGAAGACATATTGCAATGGAGCTTAATGAATTGGGGCATGAAATTATGGCGGTAGATGTCAATGAGGGCAGAGTAGATAAAGTCCTTCCCTACGTTACAAATGCCCAGATTGGAGATAGCACGAATGCGGAATTTTTAGAATCATTAGGAATTGGAAATTATGATATCTGTTTTGTTACGATTGGAGGAAGCTTTCAAAATTCATTAGAGACCACATCTTTATTAAAGGAACTTGGTGCAAAAATGGTTATTTCGAGAGCAGAGAGGGATGTTCAGGAGAAGTTCCTTTTAAGAAATGGTGCAGATAAAGTAATTTATCCAGAAAAACAGGTGGCAAAATGGGCTTCAATCCGTTATACCGATGACCATATCCTTGATTATATGGAAGTAGATGCTTCCCATGCAATATTTGAAGTGGAAGTACCGAAAGAGTGGATTGGAAAAACGGTTGGAGAGCTGGATATTCGAAGAAAATATGATATTAATATCCTTGCAATAAAAAATAATGGAGAGCTTAGCATGGCAATATCTCCAGATACATTTTTTACAGGGGATATCACTCTTTTAGTAATCGGAGAGCATAAGGCAATTAAAAAGTGTTTCCATATTTAAATTAAAGAGGGGATAAATGATGAAAGAAGTAATTTTACTCTTAACAGTATTGGTAATGTTTATTGTTTGTTTTTTTGTTATGGGAAAGATTGGATATTTCATCAATGAAAATTACAAAGCATTTATTATAGGTGAGAGGGAAAATACGCAATCCTGTAAATTTATATCTTTGGATAAAATTTCTGATGAAGAGTTGTTAAAAGAAATACATGATTATCAAAAGAAATGTGGTAAAGCAAGTATGATAATTTATGATTCAAAAAAGGAAGATAAAAGGCAGTGTTTTGACGGTGATAAAGCAGTGTGATATACTCTAATATACTCTTGAATTCAAATAAAAGGCGGGAAATTAAAATAATGGAAGAAAATGAAAGAAGAGAAGGCGTATTAAAGCAGCATTTTGCATTATATGCAAAGAAACCGTCAATGAAAGATTGTTTTGTGACGGTTTTTATATTTATGATATGTACTATTATTGGTCTTTTATTTCAGAAACTGCATTTTACAGATACGAATATCGTTACGATTTATATCCTTGGTGTATTGATTACTTCTATTTTGACAGACGGTTATCTGTGCAGTATCGCAGGTTCCTTTTTAAGCGTTGTTTTATTTTGCTTTTTTCTTACGGAACCGAGGATGTCTTTCCAGACATATGCAGTTGGATATCCAGTAACTTTTGCGATTATGCTGGTATGCTCTGTGTTGGCGGGAACTCTTTCCGCTAAATTAAAAATGCATGCAAGGATTTCCTCTCAGCTTGCATTTCGAACTCAGGTATTATTCGACACAGACCGCCTGCTGCAAAAAGCGAGGAGCAGTAAAGAGATGCTGCGAGTCACCTGCACGCAGCTGGTTCGTTTACTGAACCGGGATATTGTTGCATATATTGTAGAAGAGGGGAAATTGTCACAGGGACAGGTGTTTTATCAAAATAAGGAAGAAACGAATCAGCAATTTTTAATACCGGAAGAACAAAAGATTGCCAGATGGGTCTATGAAAATAATAAGCGTGCAGGAGTAGGAACGAATTATTTTAAAAATGCAAAATGTTTATATTTAGCGATCCGCATTGGTGATCACGTATATGGTGTAATTGGAATCCCGGCGAACAAAGATGTTCTTGATCCCGTTGAGTATAGCATTTTACTTTCTGTAGTAAATGAATGTGCGCTTGCTATGGAAAATCTGCGCAATGCAATAGAAAAAGAGAAGAATGCTGTTTTGGCAAAAAATGAACAGTTGCGAGCAGATTTACTGCGTGCGATTTCTCATGATCTAAGGACGCCGCTTTGTTCTATTTCCGGCAATGCGGATATGCTTTTAAATAACGGAGCGTGCTTAGACAGTAAAACGAAGCAGCAGATTTATGCGGATATTTATGATGATTCTGAATGGCTCATTGGCGTGGTAGAGAATCTGTTATCTATTACAAGGCTTAATGATGGGCGGCTGAAGTTTAAATTTACAGATCAGTTACTTGATGAAGTCATTGCAGAATCTCTGCGTCATATCAGCAGGAAGCATGATGAATATACAATTGTGACAAAGTGTGAAGAACTGATTCTTGTCCGGATGGATGTGCAGCTTATCATACAGGTACTAGTGAATCTGATTGATAATGCTATAAAATATACGCCGAAAGGTTCAAAAATCTGTATCCGGGGAATGAAATGTAATGGAAAAGCACAGATTTGTGTGGAGGATAATGGACCGGGTATTGCAGATGAAATGAAGCCATATATCTTTGAGATGTTTTATACTGGGAAAAGTACGATTGCAGATAGCCAGAGAAGTCTCGGTCTGGGTTTGTCACTTTGCCAATCTATTATAGAAGCACATGATGGAAGGCTCCTTCTTACAGATAATACACCACGAGGATGTATTTTTACTTTTACTTTACCACTTAGCGAGGTGACATTAAGTCAACTACCCACGACCTAAAGGTCATGGGCTTGTAACTGCCCAGTCGTACTAAC
>OKSA01002116.1_pt1 | contig 16740 bp, 12 predicted proteins | sample 1601181 | NCBI WGS metagenome assembly OKSA01 (sample SAMEA3541538, study PRJEB24748) | human gut metagenome | biome: human gut; feature: human-associated habitat; material: faeces | place: China | collected 2012
ACTTGGGAAAAACGAGTCCCAAGTTCCTATGGTCAGAATTCCATAGCGCAAAGTCGCAAAATGCAATACTTATAACAATTCTTTTTTCTTTATCGTAGTTCTCTTACAATTCAGCATAAAGTTTTATTTCAGCGGCTGGATAGTTTTGATAGCAAATTAGCAATTCATGAAATCTTTTTAAGAAACAAAAGGAAGTACATATGTTACCCAGAGGTGACTTAATGGCATGGCAAGTATCATTGCCGGTATCATATCTGCTACAGGAAATTCTTTCACCTTCATCATTCGGAAGCCAGTTGCTACAAGAAGTACTCCGCCACAAGCTTTGAAATCACAGATCATAGTTTCTGTGCAGAATGGATAAATCGTCCCGGCAAGTAAAAAAAGCAGCATGAATACGATAAACTGAGGGATTGCAATTACACAGGTTACAAATCCAAGAACGCAGGCAAAGATTAAAGCGGTTGGAAGATCAAGAATTGTCTTGGCTAAAAGAATGCTGTGATCACCAGTCATTCCGGCTGTGATACTTCCGTAGATTCCAGTACCGCTTGCACAAAATAATACGATAGCGGTTACCAGTACACTCTGATATTCTGCATCCTTTGTTCCCTGACCGGGAATGATTTTAGAAATAATCTTTTCCATTCCCATCCCCATGTTTTGTATTATTGTACCTAGATGAATAGCAAGTCCTATTACTGTTCCTAAAATAACAGAAAGGATAACAGCAGGCATGTTTTTCATCAGGGCAATGGAACTAATGCCCATGGTCATCGCACAGGCACCAAAAACTAAATTGAGATTTGTCTTGAAAGATTCACTTAATCGTGGTCCGATAAAGGTACCTAAAATTCCTCCGATGATAATTCCAAGACAGTTCACAATAACTCCAATTGGCATAAAATATATTCTCCTTCCAGTATAAAATGCTGTTAGGGGCAAAATATCTTTTGCCCCTAACAATGTAGTATACTAGAAAGGAACATTTTCTGCAACGTCTGCAAGTGGTTCAACACCCTCTTCTTCTCGTTTAGCGAGGAAAGCCTTTAATTCCTGAGCAGGCATATCAAGTCCGGTATATAACTTAAATGCACCGGCTCCCTGCCATAAAAGCATACCTTTTCCACCAATGACATTCTCTTCTTTGCATCCATTTGCAACAGCATCTGCCATAAGCTTAGTTACTAGTGGATGGTAAATAACATCGTACACAACCATGTCTTCATGAAATACACTCATATCAGTAATAAGAGACTGCCCATCAAGAGCCGGAGCCATTCCTACACAGGTTCCGTTAATGAGAATATCGCAGCTGCGTACTTTTTCATGCATAAAATCTGTGTCACTCAGTGGATGGAACTCCAATTTACACTTTACGCCATCTTCCATCATCTTCTGTCCGATAGATGCAACGTGCTCAAGTCCTTCGCTGCTTCTGTTAAATACAGTGATGGACTTCGCTCCATCTAAGGCACACTGTACCATAATGGCAGTTGCGGCTCCACCTGCACCAAATAAAACAATATCTTTATCTATAATTGATACGTTATGATCTTTTAAATCTAAAACAACACCCATACCATCTGTGATATGACCTGTTAAAACGCCGTTATCGTTGACAATAGTATTAACAGCCCCAACGAATCTTGCAGCATCAGATAATTTATCCATATTGCGGCATACTTCCTGTTTACATGGCATAGTAACGTTGGCACCACGCATATTCAGTCGTCTCATGGCAGCTAAGGAATCTTTTACCTGGGATGCATCAGTATCAAAGGCAAGATAAGCACAATCAATTCCGTAATAATCAAAGCAGAAGTTGTACATAATCGGTGAGCCGGAGTGTTTGATCGGGGTGCCGAATACACCTAATAATCTTGTTTTGCCTGAAATTCTTGTATCCATAATAATTCCTCCATAAATATAATATTAAGCACACTACAATACTTTAAAAATCAACACTTTAAAGCATGTAAGTGCCTGCTTGTTAAAATACCATTTTCTTACGATAATGTCAAGATAAATTATGTAATTTTTAAAAATTCAAGAATGTCCCCAGCAGTCTTGCTGCGAGATGCGCATCATGCATTAAAAAACAGATAATCAGAAATTACTATTTTCTTGCGCATCAACTTTTGGTTTGGTATTATAAAGCCACAGAAAATAGATAGAAAATACAATGAAAAGATATGGAGATTATTATGATAAAGTTAGGTTGCCATGTTGGCATGAGTGGGAAAGAGATGTTTCTCGGATCTGTGAAAGAAGCTCTTTCTTATAATGCAAATACATTTATGATTTATACCGGTGCACCGCAGAATGCGCGTAGAAAGCCAATAGAAGAGCTTCGAATAGAAGAAGGATGGGAATTAATGAAGAAAAATGCGATTGATGAGTTTGTAGTGCATGCGCCATATATTATTAATCTGGCGAATACGGTAAAGCCGGAAACATTTGAACTGGCTGTAGACTTTTTGCAGTTAGAACTTGAGAGAACACAGGCTTTGGGATGCAGGACACTGGTTTTACATCCGGGTGCGCATGTAGGTGCGGGAGCAGATGCAGGAATAAAACAGATTATTAAAGGGTTAAATAAAGTATTTGATGCAGATAAAGACGGAACAGTAAATATTGCACTGGAGACAATGGCTGGGAAAGGGACAGAGATTGGGAGAAGCTTTGAAGAAATCGCTGCTATTTATGAGGGCGTAGAGCATGCAGAACGATTGAGAGTCTGTTTTGATACCTGCCATACAAGTGATGCCGGTTATGCAGTAAAAGAAGATTTTGATTATGTTATAGAGACATTTGATAAGATTATTGGAAAAGAACAGATTGCGGTTTTTCATATAAATGACAGTAAGAATCCTCAGGGAGCTCACAAAGACCGTCATGAAAATATAGGATTTGGCGAGCTTGGTTATGAATGTCTGCAAAAAATCGTTTATAATAAAGAGTTTGAACAAGTACCTAAAATACTGGAAACTCCCTATATACCGAATCCAGAAACGAAAAAGAGAGCATATGCTCCATATAAATATGAAATTGCCATGTTAAAAGAAGGTATATTTCAAGCCGATTTAAAAGAAAAAATTTTGGAGGGAAAATAAAATGGACAAAGTAACAGTTACGTATATTAAACATAGTGGCTTTCTTGTGGAAACAAAAGAAAGTTATTTATTATTTGATTATTGGGAAGGAAAGCTCCCAGAACTGCAATACGATAAAGAACTTTATGTTTTTTCCAGTCATGCGCATCATGATCATTATACGAAAGATATTTTTAAATTAGAAAATAAATGTAAAAAAGTTGTTTATGTTTTATCTTCGGATATTAAAAGAGCAAGTAGTTTTTGGAAAAAAGCAGAGAATGTTCTATTTATGAAGCCTCATGAAGAAAAAGTCATAGATGCATGTACAGTGTCTACACTAAAATCTACAGATGAAGGAGTTGCATTTCTTGTAAAAACAGAAGGAAAGACAATTTATCATGCAGGAGATCTTCATTGGTGGGATTGGCCGGGAGAGCCGGAAGAAGATAATAAAATGATGGAACGGCAATATAAAGAAGAATTAGAATCTTTAAAAAAAGAAAGCATCGATTATGCATTTATTGTTCTTGACCCAAGACAGGAAGAGTCAGAAACTCTTGGAATAGATTACTTTATAAAAAATGTCGGAGCACGTTTTATTTTTCCGATGCATTGTTGGGAACAGTATGATATTATTGAAAGGTACAAGAGAAATAATGACAGGAAGTTTCTTACAGGACAGATTATAGATATTACAGGGCAGGAACAGCAGTTTATCCTAGAGTAAGTTTTGCCTGTTAAAAAGTCCTAAAAGAAATAATACAATGTAATATAAAGATAACAATTACTATATCAGGAAGAACAGAAAGGAAAAATTTAATTATGGAAAAGAAAGTTATCGTATCAGAAAAGTCCCCCGCTGCAATTGGACCATATTCACAGGCAATAGAGTATAATGGTCTTATATATACATCAGGAGTTATTGGTGTGAATCCGGCAACAGGTGAAGTCGGAGCTACGATCGAAGAACAGACAACACAGGTTTTTGAAAACTTAAAAGGACTTCTTGCAGATGCCGGAAGCAGTCTGGATCAGGCTATTAAGACAACAGTTTTCATTAAAAATATGGATGATTTTGGAAAAGTAAATGAAATTTATTCCACCTATTTTACAGGTGCATTTCCGGCACGTTCTTGTGTAGAAGTAGCAAGACTTCCAAAGGATCTGTTAATTGAAGTTGAAGTGACTGCAATCAAAGACAGATAATTTTACCGTACCTCAATTTATATAAAGAGATTTTTTGTTGGATTTCAGCTAGAATTGCCGATGCTTTGATAATTGAAGACTACTCTGAAATGTGATAAAATAAAACTAATAGAAATAGCTTTTTTCTTAATTGAGAAGGGGAAAGTTAAACATATCAGGTATAAGTATGGAGGAGGAGTAGAAACATATGGTACACGCGGAATTGACTATTATAAATGAGCAGGGAATCCACCTTGGACCAGCGAATAAGATTGCCAATTTGGCGGATCGTTATGATTGTCAGATCCATTTCAAGACAGAATATATGGATGTGAATGCCAAAAGTATTATTAACTTGATTAGTGGAACATTCCGACAGGGAGATGTTATACAATGTGTGTGTGACGGACCGGATGAAAAAGAAGCATTAGAAGCAATGAAAGAAATATTAGCAAAAGATTTAGAAGAATAAATACGAATTTCCATCTGGAGCCGAAAAGCAGAAAACCAGAAATTCCATATAGAATTTCTGGTTTTCTGCTTTTCGGTTATTTATCTTTAATTCTTTAATGAGTTTTTTCATAATTTTTTAAGGCTGTTAAGGCTTTTTTTGATAGTGGGTACAGCATTATGATATTAAAAATCGTCATCAATCCGATACCTACATCACCTAAATCCCATACAATAGTATAAGTAGCAAGTCCTCCGACAAAGAGCATTACAAGTGCGAGAACTTTGTAAGCAGTCTGAGAGAACCAGTTGTCTCCGAATAGATAAGCAACATTAGAACGGGCATAAAAGAGAATACCGATAAAAGTGGAGAAACTGAATAACCATAAAGTGATGGCAATAAAGATTACTCCAAATGTACCTAAATGATATTCCATTGCTTTTTGTAACAAATCCATTCCAACAAGTCCTTTTGTAAGACTAGTTGGTGTAAGAAGCATAATCATAGCAGTACAACTACAGATCATAAGTGTATCAATAAAAACTCCTAATGCCTGTGTTAATCCCACTTTAACAGGATTATCAGAAACAGCAGCGGCTGCCGCACAAGGGGCCGAACCTGAACCGGCTTCATTAGAGAAAAGTCCTCGTTTGATTCCGTTCATGAGAACGGCGCCAAAGCCGCCACCGGCTACCTGACGGAGTCCAAAAGCTTCAGAAAAAATACGTGAAAATACTCCGGGAAGCTGTGTGATATTTGTGATAATGATAAACAATGTAATCAATAAATAAAATCCTGCCATAATCGGAACGATGATATCTAAAACCTTTACCGTTGCATTTTTTCGAAGAACAATAATCGCGGCAAGTGCTACGAGAACAATAGTGGTGTAAAGCGGTGGAATATGAAATGCATTTTTGAATGCAGATGCTACAGAATTACTTACAACCTGGCTGATACCACACCAACATATTAAACCGGAGATGGCAAAAAGTACGGAAACAAGAACATAACGTTTTTGTTTTCCTGTTTTTTCTTCGAAATAACGGTGAATGTAATAAGCCGGACCACCGCGGTATCCTCCGTAAAGAGGATCCTTTTCGTTATAGATCTGTGCTAAGGTTGCCTCAATGAATGCTGTGGATGATCCGATAAGAGCTGTGAGCCACATCCAGAAAACTGCACCGGCACCTCCGGCAGAAATTGCGGCAACGACACCGACCAGATTTCCCATTCCAACGCGTGTTGCCGTAGAAACGATTAGTGTCTGTATGACAGAAAGTGCACTTTTCTCATCTCCTTTTTTTTCAAAAAGAGCTCCTACCATATCTTTAAAAAGACGTATTGGCAGAAATCTTGTCCGGATCGTGAAATAAAATCCGGTAGGAATTAGTAAAATGACTAAAAGAGAAAGGGAGAGAGTTCCGCCGCCAGGTAGAGGCAGTGTGAGTAAATCTCCCCATAAAAAATTGTAGACTGTTTCAATTATTTTGACCATATTCGTTTATATCCTCCTAAAAATAGTATATAATTTCTCGTCTGTTTTGTAAATAAATAGTTGACAGAATATGAAAAATGGAATAAAATGTAAAATAAATATATAAATAGAAATAAAATACTTAATTGGAATTAGAAGGAATGAAAAATACAAAGAACTTTAGGAATCTTTTTATAAAGAAAGATAAGGCAAGGAAAGATGAGAAATAAGAAAGGATAGGGATAAGAATAAGAACAACAAAGTCAAGCAAGAATGCTGCGGTATTCTTGAGAAGGAGGAGCGGATATTGAGATTAGTTACAGTACTTGTTATTTTTGGAATCTTGCTGCTTATTTCAATCGTGGATTTTAAAATTCACATGATTCCAGATCAGTTGAATATGTTATTATTTTTGGCAGGAATATGGAGTAGTTTTATATTTCAGAAGATTACAATAACAGGAAGAGTATTTGGGATTTTTGTAGTGAGCATTCCATTTTTTATTATTGCCGTACTGTCTTCCGGTGGGCTGGGTGGAGGAGATATTAAACTAATGGCAGCAAGTGGGGTGCTGTTAGGAGTAACAGGGAATGTTTTTGCTGCCTGTTTTGGTCTGTTGTTAGGAGGTTTTTGTGGAGTGTTTCTTTTGCTCACAAAACGTATTGGGTATAAAGAGTGTTTTGCGCTGGGACCTTTTTTGTGTCTGGGAATTGCGATTGTATTTTTTCAGATAAATTTTTTACAGTGATGCTACTGTATAATTTTCTCTGAGTTGTTGATTTGAGTGAAAAATTGATAGCTGCAAATTACCTTTTGACCCTCCAATATCTTATTGATAAAAATAGACAAATTAAGAGATAAGAAGTCGGTATAATACATTGTTAGTTTCGAGACGAAATTAACATAAAATTGTACTCGAAAAAATACGCTGTCAAGGGGAAATTTTGGCATAAAAAGGCTGTTTCGGACAAGATTTTGTATTTTAGAAGGAACAGTTCCGAATAAGCTTTACATTGCCTCGAAAAAATGATAATATTATGTCGAATTTAAAATAAACCACAACTTTTGACAAGGAGGAATAATCAATGCCTAGAGCAAAACAGTCTATGGATGGAAATACCGCAGCAGCTCACGTAGCATATGCGTATACAGATGTTGCAGCTATCTATCCTATTACACCATCCAGTCCAATGGCAGATTCCGTTGACCAGTGGTCAGCAGCAGGACAGGAGAATATTTTTGGTAACCAGGTAGTTGTTAGTGAGATGCAGTCTGAGGCAGGTGCAGCAGGTACTGTTCATGGTTCTCTTGCAGCTGGTGCTATCACAACAACATTTACAGCATCCCAGGGTCTTCTTCTTATGATCCCTAACATGTATAAGATCGCAGCTGAGCAGCTTCCATGTGTATTTGATGTATCTGCACGTACAGTTGCTACACAGTCCCTGAACATTTTCGGTGACCACAGTGACGTATATGCATGTCGTCAGACAGGATTTGCTATGCTGGCAGAAACAAACCCACAGGAAGTTATGGACTTAAGCCCTGTAGCACATCTTGCTGCAATCGAAGGTAAAGTTCCATTCATCAACTTCTTCGATGGTTTCCGTACATCTCATGAGATTCAGAAGATCGAAAAGTGGGATTATGCAGACTTAAAAGAAATGTGCAACATGGATGCAGTTAAAGCTTTCCGTGAGCATGCTCTTAACCCAGAACATCCAGCAATGCGTGGTTCTCATGAAAATGGTGACGTATTCTTCCAGCACAGAGAAGCTTGTAACTCTGTTTACGAAGCTCTTCCAGCTGTTGTTAAGAAATACATGGGCAAGATTAATGAAAAACTGGGAACTAACTACGATTTATTCAACTACTATGGTGCAGAAGATGCAGACCGCGTAATCATCGCTATGGGATCTATCTGTGACGTAGCAGAAGAAGTAATTGATTACTTAACAGCAAAAGGTGAAAAGGTTGGTTTAATCAAAGTTCGTTTATATCGTCCTTGGGTATCTTCTGCATTATTAGACGTTATTCCTAAGACAGCTAAGAAGATTGCTGTTCTTGACCGTACAAAAGAGCCTGGAGCATTAGGAGATCCTTTATATCTTGATGTTGCTACAACTCTTAGAGAAGCAGGTCTTAACGACATCGTTCTTACAGCTGGCCGTTACGGATTAGGTTCTAAAGATACTCCTCCTTCATCTGTATTTGCTATTTATAAAGAACTTGAAAAAGACGCTCCAAAGAGCCGTTTCACAATCGGTATCGTGGATGATGTTACAAACTTATCCTTACCAGAAGTTAAACCAGCTCCTATCACATCTGCTCCTGGTACAGTAGAGTGTAAGTTCTGGGGTCTTGGTGGAGACGGTACTGTAGGTGCTAACAAGAACTCTACAAAGATTATCGGTGACCACACAGATAAATACATCCAGGCATACTTCCAGTATGACTCCAAGAAGACAGGTGGTATCACAATTTCTCACCTTCGTTTTGGTGACAACCCAATCAGAAGCCCATACTACATTAACCAGGCTGACTTCGTAGCATGTCATAACCCATCTTATGTAGTTAAAGGTTACAAGATGGTTCAGGATGTTAAACCAGGCGGAATCTTCATGATTAACTGCCAGTGGTCTGATGAAGAATTAGATCATCATATGCCTGCAGCAGCTAAGAAGTATATTGCAGACAACAACATTCAGTTATACACAATCAACGCGATCGACAAGGCTATTGAGATTGGTATGGGTAAACGTACTAACACAATCTTACAGTCCGCATTCTTCAAATTAGCGAACATCATGCCTATCGATGAAGCAGTAGAATTCATGAAAGCAGCAGCTAAGAAGTCTTACAGCAAGAAGGGTGATGCTGTTGTAGAGATGAACTACAAAGCAATCGATGCTGGTGTAGATGCTGTTCATAAAGTAGAGATTCCAGCTTCCTGGTCTAATCCAGCTCCAGATGCTCCTGCTAAAGAACTTGTAGGACGTCCAGAGACAGTTAAGATGGTTAGAGAAATGATGGAACCTATCGGAATCATGGATGGTGACAGCCTGCCAGTATCTACATTCGTAGATAACGCTGACGGACAGTTCGAGCTTGGTGCTTCCGCATACGAAAAACGTGGTACTGCTGTATCTGTTCCAGAATGGAATCCAGAAGCTTGTATCCAGTGTAACCAGTGTGCATTTGTATGTTCTCATGCTACAATCCGTCCTTTCTTAGTAAGCGAAGACGAAATTAAGGCAGCTCCTGACAACATGAAAGTTGCAGATACAAAGCCAAAAGCAAGCGAATATAAATTTACAATGAGTGTATCTCCATTAGACTGTATGGGATGTGGTGAGTGTATCACAGTTTGTCCTGCAGCAGCTAAGGGTGCATTAAAGATGGTTCCACAGGAAAGCCAGGCAGCAGAACAGCCAGTATTCGATTACTTAGTTGCAACTGTTGGAAGAAAACCAGGCGCTCCTGCAGATACTACAGTTAAGGGATCTCAGTTCAACCAGCCATTACTTGAGTTCTCAGGATCTTGTGCAGGATGTGCAGAGACATCTTACGCTCGTCTGATCACTCAGTTATTTGGAGAGCAGATGTACATCTCCAACGCAACAGGATGTTCCTCTATCTGGGGTGGTCCTGCAGCAACAGCTCCATATACAGTAAACAAAGATTCCAAACAGGGACCAGCTTGGGCTAACTCCTTATTCGAGGACAACGCAGAGCATGGATTTGGTATGTATCTTGGACAGAAGACTTTACGTAACCAGGCTATCGCTAAATTAGAGAAGATGGCAGCTTCCGATAAAGCAACAGATGAATTTAAGGCAGCTTTTGCTAAATTCATGGAAACAAAAGAAAATACAAAAGAAAATACACCAGATGCTAAGGCATTAATCGCTGAGGTAGAAAAAGCTGCAGCAGCAGGATGTCCGGATGCAGCAGACGTATTAGAGAAGAAACAGTATCTTGCTAAGAAGTCTGTATGGATCTTCGGTGGTGACGGATGGGCTTACGATATCGGTTTCGGTGGATTAGACCACGTATTAGCTTCCGGTGAAAACGTAAATATCATGGTATTCGATACTGAGATGTACTCCAACACAGGTGGACAGGCTTCTAAAGCTTCTAACATCGGTGAGGTTTGTCAGTTCGCAGCTGCTGGTAAAGAAATGAGCAAGAAGAGCCTTGCAGAAATCGCAATGAGCTACGGATACGTATACGTTGCACAGATCGCTCTTGGTGCTAACCCTAACCAGGCAGTTAAATGTCTTGCAGAAGCAGAAGCTTATGACGGACCATCCCTGATCATCGGATACGCTCCATGTGAACTTCATGGTATCGCTAAGGGTGGAATGAACCATTGCCAGGATGAGATGAAGAAAGCCGTTAAGGCTGGTTACTGGAACCTCTTCTCCTTCGACCCAGCTAAGAAAGCAGAAGGAAAGAATCCATTTACATTAACATCTAAAGAAGGCGACGGAACATATCAGGAATTCCTGAATAACGAATCCCGTTATACTCGTCTGATTAAGCCATTCCCAGAAAGAGCTGAAAGACTCTTTAACGAATCTGAGAAGGTTGCTAAAGAACGTTACGAGCACCTGCAGAAACTCGTTGAGCTTTATAAATAATAAAGCCTGAACTGGTCAGTCAGATTAGTTATACAAAAGATAAAACTTTATAAAATACAAAAGAGAAGCCATGTGTCAGCTATGCTGATGCATGGCTTCTTCTTGTGTGTTGAAAAAAAGAAGAGAATTGTATTATAATAAATCATAACAAATTAATGACGGATAGATGTACTGACAATGGTTTTGAAGAGGGACAGTAATGCTATATAAAGAAGATTTTGGAGAAGGAAAAAATATAGAATTTAAAAGAGAGATACCGAAAAGACATGAGAAGTTATTAAAAGATGTTATTGCTTTTTCCAATTCTACGGGAGGTAAAATTTTTATTGGAATTGAAGATAAGACGAATGAAGTTATTGGGATTGGAGAGAAGAATCCCTTTAGATTAGCAGATGATATTTCAAATATGATATTTGACAGCTGCACTCCAATAATTGATCCGGAAATTACAATGATAAGCAATGTTACTGCATTAAATATAAAGACAGTTATTGAAAGTTTTTCAGGGGAAGAAGTCTTTGGGCGAAAAGAAATTAAAGAAAGGCTTGGGTATAAGGACAGCAAGGCGGGGTTCTTGATTGAGAAGATGCAGGAATTTGAGTTGATTAAAACTGTGAGAGGACAAGGTAAAGGAAAATATTGTTTTGATATTTAATGATGTTAAGGTCAAAAGATATTTTGCCTCTAACTTAATGAATCAAAATCCACTTTATATATCTTTTCTGGGTTGTATGATGGGATGAAATTTCCTTTATAAAGAGAACTTTCTTCACTTAATTTTCTTAAGCTATCTTGTATACAATATTAATAAAATGCAGGATTTATATTTAAAAATTACATTTATAATTGTATGAATTGTATTTTAATATAAAAATAACGATGAATAAAGGGGGAAAATCACAAACAAAATTGTGCTTTTATAAGAACAATACGACCTAAAAAGAAATAAAAACCAAATAAACTAACTACAATAGTCTACAAAATAAGAGAAATAATCAGAAAATAATGTATTTAAAAATAAATAATCAAATTATTAGATAATTCGCCTTAATGTTTATATTTACAACCCATCCAAAATGTTGTAATATGATAACAACAAAAAGAAATGCAGGAAGTTATCGTAACTACTTCTGAAAATGAATTTGTTACTTTTTTAAATATGTAATTCTCCAGATACTTATAAATACTTTTTCAGAATCATAAAATCATAAGAGGATGAGATTATGAAATCATGAGGATTGATGAAGAGTTTCTGGCAATTACTAATTACAAAAATATAATTTACAACTAATGAATATTTACTATTTTATAGTGATGCAAGAAAGGGTGAGACCATGTATCAGGACAATATGCGACAGGGTCTATATGATTCAAGTCTGGAGCATGATAACTGTGGTATTGGTGCTGTAGTAAACATCAAGGGTCTTAAGAGCCATGAGACAGTATCGAATGCCTTGAAAATTGTTGAAAATCTTGAACATAGAGCCGGCAAGGACGCCGAGGGTAAAACAGGGGACGGAGTAGGTATCTTAGTGCAGATATCCCATAAATTCTTCGAAAAGACCTGTAGTACTCTCGGTTTTTCTATTGGCAAGGAACGTGACTACGGTATTGGTATGTTCTTTATGCCACAAGATGAACTGCAGAGAAATCGTGCAAAGAAAATGTTTGAGATTATTGTTGAGAAGGAAGGGTTAAACTTCCTTGGCTGGAGAGAAGTTCCGATTCAACCGGGCATTCTTGGAAAGAAAGCGGCAGACTGTATGCCATGTATCATGCAGGGGTTTGTAAAGAGACCATTTGATGTTCCAAGAGGACTTGACTTCGACCGTCGTCTTTATATTGTAAGACGAGTATTTGAACAGTCCAGCGATTCTACTTATGTTGTTTCTTTAAGCAGCAGAACGATTGTATATAAAGGTATGTTCTTAGTTGGACAGTTAAGATTATTTTACAATGATCTTCAGGATAAAGATTATGAATCTGCAATTGCATTAGTTCATTCTCGTTTCTCTACCAACACCGTACCAAGTTGGGAGAAAGCACATCCTTATCGATACATTGTTCATAATGGTGAGATTAATACGATTCGTGGTAACGCTGATAAAATGTTAGCGCGTGAAGAAAACATGGAATCTGATTATCTGAAAGATGAAATGATCAAGCTGACACCAGTTGTTGATCCAAATGGTTCCGACTCTGCAAGATTAGATAATACATTAGAGTTCCTTCTGATGAGTGGAATGCCACTTCCGCTGGCAATGATGATTACAATTCCGGAGCCTTGGGAAAATAACGAAGGAATGAGCAGAGAGAAGAGAGACTTCTATCAGTATTATGCAACCATGATGGAGCCTTGGGATGGACCGGCATCCATTCTTTTTACAGATGGAGATATCATGGGAGCAGTACTTGACCGTAATGGTCTTAGACCTTCCCGTTACTATATTACAGACGATGATCAGCTGATTCTTTCTTCTGAAGTAGGTGTCTTAGACTTTGACACAACACATATCGTAAAGAAAGAGAGACTTCATCCGGGCAAGATGCTTCTTGTAGATACTGTAAAAGGTGAGCTGATTGATGATGATATTCTTAAAGATTCTTATGTAAAGAAACAGCCTTATGGTGAATGGTTATCTGATAATCTTGTATTCTTAAAAGACTTAAAGATTCCGAACGTTGCAGTAGAAGAGTACAACTATGAAGAGAGCAACCGACTGATGAAAGCATTTGGTTACTCTTATGAAGAAGTAAAAGATTCTGTTTTACCGATGGCATTAAATGGAAGTGAAGCAATCGGAGCGATGGGTGTTGATACTCCGTTAGCCGTACTTTCTAAAAGACATCATCCATTATTTGATTATTTTAAACAGCTTTTTGCACAGGTAACAAATCCTCCTATTGATGCGATTCGTGAAGAAATCGTTACATCTACATCAATCTATGTTGGTGGAGAGGGTAATGTTTTAGAAGAAAAAGCAGAAAACTGCCATGTACTTAAGATACATAATCCTATTTTAACAAATACAGATTTATTAAAGATCCGTCATGCAAAGGTAAAGAATATTAATGTAAAAGATGTGCCGATTACTTACTACAAAGGAACACCGCTTGATAAGGCAATCAATCATTTATATATCGCAGTAGATCAGGCACATAAAAATGGTGCAAATATTGTTATCCTTACAGATAGAGGCGTGGATGAGAATCATGTGGCCATCCCATCGTTATTAGCAGTATCTGCGGTACATCATCATTTGATCGAGACAAAGAAAAGTACATCTGTAAGCATTATCTTAGAGAGTGGTGAACCAAGAGAAGTACATCATTTCGCAACATTGTTAGGCTACGGTGCATGTGCGATCAATCCATATCTGGCACAGTTCAGTATTAAGAAGCTGATTCAGGATGGCTTATTAAAGAAAGATTATTATGCGGCAGTAAATGATTATAATAACGCTGTTCTTCATGGTATCGTAAAGATTGCATCTAAGATGGGTATTTCCACTCTGCAGTCTTATCAGGGTTCTCAGATTTTTGAGGCAGTTGGTATCAGCAAGAAAGTGATTGATGAATACTTTACGAATACAGTAAGCCGCGTAGAAGGAATTACATTAGAGGATATCGCAGAAGATGTAGATTTCCATCATTCAAAAGCATTTGATATGTTAGGTCTGAAAAACGATCTGAGTCTTGATAGTGAAGGAGATCATAAATATAGAAGCGGTAAAGAAGAACATCTTTATAATCCACTTACGATCCATACATTACAGACAGCAGCATGGACAAATAATTATGACCTGTTCAAACAGTATACTTCCATGATTAATAAAGAAACTTCTCCAGTAAGCCTTCGTGGATTAATGGATTTTAATTATCCATCCAAAGGAGTTCCTATCGAAGAAGTTGAATCTGTAGATTCTATCGTGAAACGATTTAAGACAGGTGCTATGAGTTACGGTTCTATTTCCAAAGAAGCACATGAGACTCTGGCAATTGCGATGAACATGATTCATGGTAAATCAAACACTGGTGAAGGTGGAGAGGATTTAGAACGTCTGACGGTTGGACCGGATGGACTGAATAAATGTTCCGCAATTAAGCAGGTGGCTTCTGGACGTTTCGGTGTAACAAGCCGTTACTTGGTAAGCGCACAGGAAATCCAGATCAAGATGGCACAGGGAGCAAAACCTGGTGAAGGTGGACATTTGCCAGCAGGAAAAGTATATCCTTGGATTGCAAAGACAAGACATTCAACACCTGGTGTAGGTCTTATTTCACCACCACCTCATCACGATATTTACAGTATCGAAGATTTGGCACAGTTAATTTATGACTTGAAAAATGCGAACAGGGATGCTCGTATTTCTGTAAAACTGGTATCCGAAGCAGGTGTCGGAACAGTCGCAGCAGGTGTAGCAAAAGCTGGTGCACAGGTAATCCTTATTTCAGGACATGACGGAGGTACAGGTGCAGCACCTCGTAATTCTTCCATTCATAATGCCGGACTTCCTTGGGAGCTTGGACTTGCAGAAACACACCAGACATTAATTAAAAATGACCTTCGTAATAAAGTAATTATCGAGACAGACGGTAAGCTTATGAGTGGTCGTGACGTAGCAATGGCGGCAGCGCTTGGAGCAGAAGAATTCGGATTTGCAACTGGTCCGCTGATTACAATGGGCTGTGTTATGATGAGAGTTTGTAATTTAGATACCTGTCCGGTAGGTATTGCAACACAGAATCCAGAACTTAGAAAGCGTTTTAAAGGCAAACCAGAATATGTTGTAAACTATATGAAATTCATCGCACAGGAAATGCGTGAATATATGGCTAAGCTTGGTGTTCGTACAGTAGATGAGCTGGTAGGACGTACAGATTTGTTAAAGGAACTTCCAGAAGCAAAAGAGTATCACTTAGATTTATCAGCTATTTTGAACAATCCATATGTAGATAAGAAACATCCAATCTGCTACAACAAGAAGAATGAATACAACTTCGAATTAGAAAAGACATTAGATGAAAAAGTTCTTCTTACGAAGTTAAAGACAGCACTCGATAAAAAGCAGAAGAGAAGTATTTCTATCGATGTTGGAAATACAGACAGATCCTTTGGTACAATCTTTGGTTCTGAAATTACAAAGAAATACTATGATACATTAGAAGACGATACATTTACTATACAGTGTACAGGTGCCGGCGGACAGAGCTTTGGAGCATTTATTCCAAATGGTCTTACTTTGGAGCTTGTTGGTGACAGTAATGACTATTTTGGTAAGGGATTATCTGGTGGTAAGCTGATTGTTTATCCTCCAAAAGGAATCCGCTTTAAAGCAGAAGAAAATCAGTAGGGAGATGAGAATATGAAACGATTAATTAGTGCAAATCCTTCGGAAATTTTGAATATGACAGCCCAAGAGCTCAAGCAAAGCATCCAAGCGAGTGAACCGTTTCCGCAAGAACGACGGCGAAACGTCCGTACCGTGGCTGTGGAGCGCCGGGGTACGGTACGCCTTCGAAAGCGGACTGACGCTTGAACTTGGATACGGCGCATCCAAAGATCACCTGCAAAACGCGCATTTCAAAAGCAGCTATCGAACGGGAGGCGGCGCGGGCCCCCTCACCGTGGGTTACCATGCCTATTTCATGAACGACAGCGACGATTCAGGAAAAAGCGAGAACGACAATTTCGACGGCCTCGCCTCGCTGCATTATCTGTTCGGAAAATACGAGGTTCCGCCGTGGACTTTCCGGCTGGAGGGCACCTACGTCCGCGCTCCCATGTCCGGGCCTCAGAGCCAGGGGCAATTCGCGTACCGCCTGACCGACCGCAGCGGAAGCTCCAGCGGCGCGTTCGACGTGTGGTGGGATGCCCGTTCCGAC
>OKSA01002152.1_pt1 | contig 16554 bp, 18 predicted proteins | sample 1601181 | NCBI WGS metagenome assembly OKSA01 (sample SAMEA3541538, study PRJEB24748) | human gut metagenome | biome: human gut; feature: human-associated habitat; material: faeces | place: China | collected 2012
ACACTTCCCGCAAGGTGCGCAACGTCATCAAGCGGCGGCAGAACGACGGCGAGTGGATCTGCGCCGCGCCCTACGGCTATCTCGTCACCGAGGACAAGCAGTTTGAGATCATCCCCACGGAAGCCGAGACCGTCCGCAGGATTTTTGACCTTTACAGCAACGCCGGCTGGGGCTACAAGAAAATCGCCAACTATCTCACCGATCAGGGCGTTCCCACGCCGCGCATGTCCGAGCGGATGCGCAAGGAAGCGGCGGGCAAGAAAACGAAACGGGAAGCCAAAAACGCCTGGGCCATCGCCACAGTGCAGGGCATTCTGGACAACGATTTTTATATCGGCACGCTCCGGCAGGGCAAGTATACCCGCGCCAAGATCAACGGCAAGGAGATCAAGCGCAACGACGATGAGCATATCGTCATTGAAAACCATCATCAGGCCATCATCGACTACCGCACCTTCGCCATCACCAGCGCTCTGCGGGAAAAGCGCAGCCGCAATAACTATCGCGGCGTCAAAATCAACGACAATGTGTACTCCGGTTTTTTGCAGTGCGGCGACTGCGGCAGTCCGATGTTTGCCATGAGCCGGAGCGATTTGGCCCCCGCATACACCTGCGGGACGTATCACCGTCGCGGTCTGAAAGGCTGCACCAGCCACCATATCCGCGTCGATAAGCTGGACGAGCTGCTGAAAAGCTATGTGCGCAAGCTGGCGGACAGTTCTGCCGCCATGCTGGAACAGCTCAACGAGGAGCTGAAGCGCGAGAACGATCAGGTGGCGGAAACGGAGCAGTCTGCCGACAATCTGGCGGCGGTGTTGGCCGACCTCACCGAAGAATTGAAGGTCACAAAGCGTCAGCGCATCCAGGAGATTATGAAAAAGCCGGAGCAGGAGGCTTCCATCGAGGCGCTGTATGACGAGATGGAAGCAGACCTGCAAAAAAAGATCGACGGCATCCACCACCAGATCGACCTGCTGAGCGACAAGCGCAACACCATCATTCAGGTCAACCGCGTGGCAAAGACCGCCATCGACGTGTTCCGCGACATTCTGGAAAAGGACAAGCTGGAACGAAATGATCTGGAACTGCTGATTGACAAAATTCTCGTCTATGAAGATCACTTGGAGATCAAGCTCCAATCCGACATCGACACGCTGCTGCGCTGCGGAACCCTCCCCGCAGAAACGGAGGACGCCGCAAATTTTAATTCCAGCGCGGAAAATATCAAAAACACGCTGATCCAGTCCTCCAAAAACCACGAGGACAAGGTTTTCCGCGTCAGTGTTATCAGCAACGGTGACGCTTCGACGGAATACTGGACGAGGAAAAAGCCCCGATTATAATAAAAGACCTCACCGAGAGCTACATAAAAGCCTTCGGAAAAGACACACTCGACGAAGAGGACCAATAAAATTATCCGCCTTGCTTTCGCTTGGCGGATTTTCTGTTTCTTGCTTTTCACTGTTTAACTGTTATTATATAGCAGCCGGTGTTGTCCGGGGAGATAACTGCCGAGCCGAATGCTTTCGGCATCGTCACGCTCTCGCCGACAGTCTGCCTTGAAATCAAATATCCGTCGGCGGAGTACCACTCGCCTGTTTCAAACGAGTCGATATATTTTTCGAGCGTCAGGCGGTCGTTGTATATTATCGCCGCGTGGGGCTTGCCGACATAGCGAATGTGCCACGGTTCGAATTTTATACCCGTCGAGCTCTTGCCGTAGGACGGATAGCGGATTATAAATCCGTATTTCCACGACTCGGAGTTGACGAACTGCCCGGCTTGGCTTTTGACAAAGCCTTCGCCCGCGAAGTTTTTGACATAAACATCTATGCCGAGTCCCGTCTGGTGCTCGCTCGCGCCGGGCGCGGCGGCGGTCGAGGAATCGCTGTTGTAGAGCTCTTTCTGTTCGTCCGCGCTGCGGACACTGCTCATGACAAGAAGCTTGCAGTCGGTCTTTTCCATTACTGCGGCGGACAGCTCCGAAAAGCTCTCTGCGGCGCAGGCGTTCATTATGACGCCCGTCTTTTTGTATTCCGCAAGATCGGGCTTATCTTTATCATCCAGAGGATGCTCGGAATTCACGAGCATCAGGCTCTGGTCAAAAGTCACGCGCGAATCGGCGCGCAGGGCGTCGATATTTATTTTATCAAGCTCGGGCGAGATCTTTGCGACCGTTATCTTTCGGGTGTTCAGCCCGAGATATTCCCCGGCGACGAAGCGCAGGTGCGGTCTTATCGCAAAGACCGCGAGCAGTGCCGCCATAACCGTGAGGACTGAGATTATCAGCCCCGTGGAGATTCTTTTTCTCAGTTTCTTTTTCAATCCGGCACCTCTTTTACGCGTGCGCCTGAATATAGGGAACAAGCTCCGTTATGGCATACTGCGCGCCGGCAAGGCACATTGAAAAGAGCATGAGCACGCAGGTCATGATGCACGAGGGGACATCGAGCTTCGCCTTTTCCGCATCTTTTGAAAACGCATGTACGAGCATCTCAATGCCGAGAGATATAAAGATAACAGGCCAGAATTTTATTACATCGAGGTAGTTGAAGCTCTTAATAAATGCGCTGAGTAAAAACATCACGCCGAAAACGACGAGGGTCAGACCGAGCGTCACCGAGCCTACACGTTTTGCCGCCATGTTATTTGTCCTCCTCTTCGTTATTCTTTCTCTCCAGTTCACGCTTCTTGTGCGAGATGAGCTTTATTCCCACAACTATCAGTATGACAGCGACGGCTACCTGCGGAAGCTTATAGGAAATTTGGCTCAGGATCTCGGCGCCCGTATCGCTGAGCAGTCGGATAAGAACTCTGACTATTATCTGATCCCAGATAAGATAGGCTCCGGCTATTATCGCGACAATGCCGCCGACCTTTAAAACATTTGCGGAGGCAACTTTCTTAAAACGCGGATCAGAGCGAACATTTTCGGGCATGGCGTTCAAGAAGAACAGGAAGTCGTCCTGAACCTTGGCGAGCTTTTCCTCGGGCAGATGATATTTGTTCCATGCGTCGAAGAAGCTGTAGAACCACAGCACCGGAAGCACGAGCAGAAACGCCGGGGTGTCGGCCATCATGGCGAGTCCCGCACCCGCGACGCGCGCGAGCATTATAACAAGTCCGCGCTTGACGAGACCTATATACATATGCGCCGCGCCCGGAATGAGTGAAAACAGGAAAAAGAGTATCTTATTCTTTTTGTTCATTATTATTTCCTCCTAAGTCAGAGATTTTCTGTTTGAATTCGTTGAAGCTCTCGTCAATCGACTGGCTTATCGAGCGGCTCTTGTCGTTTATCTTCGACATGTCGATATCGTTTATCTTCGTTATGTGCCTGAACGCGCCGGAGAATATCATCACGAGCGCCGCGCATATTCCCGCGACCACTCTCACGGAATACATCAGCAGGTTATCCTGCCTGCGCTTCTCGCGGGTGTTCTCCCTTGCGGCGGCGGCGAGGATATCCTCGCTCATGCCGGCGGGCGGGTCGACAGCTGCCATATCGAGCGTCAAGCAGGCCATACGGTCGGCGCACTCGTCGCATTCGGCGATGTGCTCCATGACTTTTGCTTTTTCGCTCTCGCTCAAGCCGCCGCGCAGCAGGAGCGTTAATTCTTTATCGTCTGCGTGTGTCATTGCAGTATGACCTCCTTCAGATTTTCTCTGAGCATTTTCTTTGCTCTGTATGCCCGGGTCTGGATGGTTTTGAGCGGTTCGCCCGTTCTCTCGGCTATCTGCGACAGCGGCATATCCTCGCAGAAATATTCGACCGCAACGCTGCGATACGGCTCTCTCAACGCTTCGCACGCCGCTCTGACATCGCGTCCGAGCTGGGTGTTCATATATTCGTCCTCGAGTCCCGGTGAGGCGCCGGCTCTGAACTCCAGTTCGTCATCCTCGGCGGGGGTCGTCCTTGACGCCGCGCTCTTTAGATGATCGAGGCACTTGTTCGTCGCTATTCGGCTCAGCCACGCGCGCTCGTTGCGCCCGTCAAAACGGTCGAGCGAGGAATAGGCGGACAGGAAAGTTTCCTGGGTCAGATCCTCGGCGGTAAAGTAGTCGTTCGTCAGTCGGTAGCATATGCTGAAGACGAGCTTGCTGTAGCCGTCCATGAGCTCTTTTAACTTTTCTTCGCGATCTATCTTTACCACCTCCTTTGCGCTTTCGTCAATAATAACGAGCATAAAAAAAGATGTACTTCAAAAATTTTTCGGCATATGTAAAAATTGCCGCCGGACTTGAAATTGCCCGGCGGCAGTCTTATTTCAGGTTGCTTATTATCAATGAAAAGAGCCTTGCGCGGTTGCCGTCGCCGACAAATGAATTGTGCGGAGTTATCACGGCGTTCGGAAGATCCCACAGCTCGCTGTCGGCGTCCAGCGGCTCCTGCTCGAACACGTCGAGCGCGGCTCTGAGCCGTCCCGATTTGAGCTCGGTTATGAGCGCGTCGGTATCGATTATCCCGCCGCGCGATATATTTACTATGACCGCCCCGTCCTTCATCGCGGAGAACAGCTCGGCGTTCGCGATATGCTCCGTCTCCTTTGTCAGCGGCAGGCAGAATATGACTATATCGCCCACGCTCACGGCGGCGCGGATATCACCTATTGAATATATTTTATCGAAGCCGTCAACATCTGTCTTTCTGTCAACGCCGATTATCTCGCAGCCGAACGCCCTGAATCTGTCCGCGCAAGCGCGCCCGACGCTTCCCGCGCCGACTATCACAACGCGCTTTCCGCCCAGCTCCTCGAGTCCGCGGTGCTTCTCCCAGCGGTGCTCCGACTGAGCCGCCGAGAAAAATGCGCTCCGCTTATAGAATCCGAGCACCGAGTAGACGGCGAACTCCGCCATCGGCGCACTGTAGACCCCGCGGGCGTTGAACACTTTTACGCCGTGGGCGTCCATGTAGTCCATGGGCACGCGGTCGAGCCCCGCGCTCGTCAGCTGAACGGTTCTGAGCTTCGGAAATTTATCCGGAGGAGTATAGAGAAACAGCCCGTTGCAGATGATAGCCTCTATCTCTTCGCAGGGTATGTTATCCGGCACGGCGACCCGCTCATCGGGCATGAAATATATCTCATAGCCGAGATTTTCAAGCTCCGCCGCTTTCTCGGGCGTTATTCTCAATGCACCTGTTACAAGCAGTTTCATTTTTCCGCTCCCGTTATCTTTTTTATCTCGCGCACCACGCGCGCGACCGGCAGACCGACAACATTGAAGTAGTCGCCGCCGATACCCTCCACGAGCGTGCAGCCGAGCCCCTGTATGCCGTAAGCCCCGGCCTTGTCCATGGGCTCGCCGCTGAGGACATAGTCCGCTATCTCTTTATCTGTAAGATCGAAGAATTTAACTTTCGTCGCTTCGCTGAACACGGTTTCTTTTCCGTGCGCCGAGATGCAGACCCCGGTATATACCGTGTGCTCCCTGCCGGAGAGGCGGCGGAGCATATTTTTTGCGTCCTCTCTGTCGTGCGGCTTGCCGAGAATATCGCCGTCAACGGAGACGACCGTATCCGCGCCTATCACGCAGTCATCAAATCGGCGCGCCGCCACCGGACGGCATTTCTGCGCCGCTATCGAGCAGACTTTTTCCTCCGGCGTGTTGCCCTGAGGCACTTCGTCAACGCCCTCGACATCTATCTCAAAATCTATTCCAGCCGTTTGGAGCAGCTCTTTTCTGCGCGGTGAGGACGACGCAAGAACAATTTTCATATCTCGCCCTTTCTGCGCTTCTGCGCGACTTTGAGCACGGCGGCCTGCGTTTTGCCGTCGCGTATCTCGTTGTTCATTACCATCTCGACCGCCTTTTCAAGCGGTATTTTTTCGGGTGCAAGAAACTCATCGTCGTCGAGGTCGAGGGATGTAAAGGACAGCCCCTTCGCCGCATACATATGGATTATCTCGCCGCAGTAGCCCGGGGTGGGATAAAATTTTCCGAGGTCGATATAGTGCTCCGCCACGGCTCCCGTCTCCTCGCGCAGCTCACGCTTTCCGGCCTCAAACGGGTCCTCGCCGTATTCGAGCTTGCCCGCGGGCAGTTCGAGCAGGACTTCGGAATACGGATAGCGGAACTGCCGCACAAACATCAGTTCATCGTTATCAGTCAGCGCGGCGACCGTCACTCCGCCGGGATGCTCTACTACCTCGCGCAGAGCCTGCTTGCCGTTGGGCAGTTCGGCGGTGTCGGTGCGGACATTGATTATCCTGCCTTTGTAGATGTACTTTTTTTCAATTGTTTTTTCGTCGAGCTTCATATATAAGCCTCCGTTCAGGTCTTATCCCGCGGGGAAATAAATATTATTTTCCGGGGGTGATTTTTTTGAAATATATCTTCACGCCGAGCGAGCCGGACTACGCATATATAAAGAAAAGCGTATGCTCGCTCCAGGCGGAATATCCGTTTTTAAAAGTCGAAATAGCCGGGCGAAGCGCCTGCGGGAGAAAAATCTTCGCCCTGCGCTTCGGCAGGAGCGCAAACCCGGTGCTCATAGCGGCGTGCTTCCACGCGCAGGAGCGGCTGACGGCACTCGTCACGCTGAGATTTACAGAGCGGCTGTGCCTGAGTGCAAAGAACAGGCAGACAATGTGCGGAATCGACATAGGCGGCGCACTTAGCCGGCGGGAAATAATATTCGTCCCGTGCGTCAACCCCGACGGGGTCGAGATAGCCCTGCACGGCGCAGAGGCGGCGGGTAAATACAGAGACTGCGTTGAGCGCGCTATAAGCGAAAGCCGTGATCTCTGGAACGCGAACGCGCGCGGGGTCGATCTCAACCACAACTTCAATGCCGGGTGGGATCTCTCAAAAGCTCTGGAAATCGAAGCGGGAATAACTGCGCCCGCGCCGAGACGGTTCGGCGGATATGCTCCGCAGACCGAGCCGGAGGTGAACGCCCTCGTTCAGCTGTGCATGCGGCGAATGCCGCGAACAGCTGTAGCCCTGCACAGTCAGGGTGAAGAGATATACTATGAATACGGGGAGCACACGCCGGAGCGCGGCGAGCATCTGGCAAAAATTTTCGCCGCGGCGAGCGGCTATACGCTCGTGCAGAATGCGGGGCTTGCCTCACACGCGGGGTTCAAGGACTGGACGATAGAGGCACTCGGCATTCCGTCGTTCACATTCGAGCTCGGGAAAGGCAGAAATCCTCTGCCGCTGAGCGACTTCGAGAGTGTGTATAAGAGCATTGAGGAATCCCTCGTGCTCGCCTGCGTGATGTGAGTGATGTTGGGGAGCGCACCTTGCCGCCGAAAATATTGTCGGCGGCGGCACAGTGTGCAGCCGATAACAATCGGATTTTACAGTCCTTTTCTAACTTCGTCTATCACATTCTTGTTCTCTTCGCTTAAATCGAGATAATCGTCCGGCGCGCGCAGAGCCTCGTCGATTATGAATCGCAGGGACCAGCGGTCGGAGTAATCTTTTGCGCTGTCGTCGCGGTAGGGGTTGTTTTCGAGCAGGGTCAGAAGCTCTTGCGTCAGCTCCGTTTCGTTCAGGCGTATGAGCCGACGGAACAGGAAAACAAGGCTATATTTATATGTGTTGAGCTCGCCGAAAATCGCTTTTCGCAGACCGTCGTCCGTCTTGAGCGTGTCAACAAGGCGGCTCTTCATCTTTCTGTGCATCAGAAAGCGGCAGCAGACGCGCGAAACGGACGCAGACTGCGCGCGGTCGGATTTCGCTTCGCCGCAGTCCGATATCACGCTGTCGATAAGCGCGTGCGCGGAGTCGGGGTCGGTCATGCAGAGGGATTCAACCTCGGCGCAGAGTCCCTTTTCTTCGCTCAGAAAATCTCTCATGCTTTCTCCCCGCCCATCTCGGCATAGCGGCGCACTATATTCTTGAAATGGCGTCCCTTTTCCTCGAAATTTTTATATTTGTTGTAGCTCGAAGCGGCAGGCGAGAGCAGGCAGGTGCAGCCCGGGCGCGTTACGCTCATCGCCGCGCGCACTGCGCCCTCCATGTCCTCCGAGATAATTATCTTCTTTTCGCTCCCGTTCTGCGCCATGTGCATACCGATTTTGTGTCCCGTATCGGGCAGGCAGACGAGATTTCTTATACTGCTCTTCTCCAGCGCCTTTTCAAACGCCGAATAGTCGAGTCCGCGATCCATGCCGCCGAAAATCAGCGTGTCAACGTCGCCGAGAGCCTCGACGGCGCACATGACGGAATGGGGGATGGTCGCGATGCAGTCGTTGACGAATTTTATTCCCTTGACCGTCGCGAAATATTCCATTCTGTGCTCGATGCCCTCATAATTTTTGAGAGCTTTCATGATATCTTCGTCCGAAACGCCGAGCCGTCTCGCGGCCTCGGCGGCGAACATGCAGTTCTGGATATTGTGTTCGCCCAGAAGATGGCTGTTTATGTCGCGGTACTTCTCGGCGCCAGGCGTATGGACGCTGACTCCGACCGCTTCGCCCGGATATTTGCTCAGGTCGAAGAAGCCGTCGAGTCCCTGATCCGAGTTATATATAAATGTATCGCCCTTACTTTGGCTGCGGACTATATTGAGCTTCGCGCCGACATAGCACTCGAAGCTGTCGTAGTGGTCGAGGTGCTCGGGATAGATATTCGTCAAAACGGCGATATGCGGCGAGCAGGTAGTGAACTCCAGCTGATGCGAGGACATCTCGATAACGGCTATTTCGCCCGCGCAGTCCTCGATATTATCAAAAACGGGATAGCCCATGTTGCCTATCAGGCACGCCTCTTTTCCTGCGACGCGGAGCATGGAATAAATGAGAGTCGAGGTTGTCGTCTTGCCCTTTGTGCCCGTCACGCCGACGCAGGTAAAGCCGGAGAAGCGCAGGAAAAGATCGGTCTGGCAGGTTATCTCAACGCCCTGCGGTCTCTTGAAATGGAGGAGCGGAATGCCGGGGGTCTTTATGACAATATCCGCGCGGTCTATCGCGCCGAGGTAGCCGTCCCCGCAGACAAATTCGACATTCGGGTCATTATCGAGTTCGACCTGCTTTGCGTCCGCGATTATAAGTTTCTGCTCGGGCAGATAGCGGCGGATAAAATTATAGGTCGAGTGACCCTCGCGCCCCATGCCGAGCAGGACTATGCGCTTGTTTTTCAGATGGTCAATCAGCTGCTGATACATATTCAAACATCCTCTTTACACATTCATCAAATTTTTTCGGGATAAGATTTTCTTCGTTGAAGCCCGAGAGCAGGGAGTAATCCGCGCGGGCAGTGTTCTTTTCGCAGAAGCGGCGCAGGAGCGCGGGCATCCCGAGCCCGGATTTTTTATATTTTTCCGCCGTCAGCGTCAATGCAAGCACGACCTCGTCCGCCGTGCCGACGCACTCAAAGGGCTTGAGCCCCGTGAAACCGCAGAGCCCGTCGAAGTCGGTCTCAAGATTTGTTTTCGCGAGCATATCGCAGCCGAATATTGAGTTCAGCTCATCGGACGGGAGAAACGGCGAGAGCATTATCGCAACGAACAGGCACTTTGGGCATTCGCAGCACCAGATGTTTTTCTTGCTCCCTCTGTTGCAGCTGCGGAATATCGGATGATACTGCTTATACTGCGAAAACTGCTTTGCTATCTGAAGCTCGCAGAACGGGCGCAGGAGACTGAAATAAACCGTGCTTTGCGGGAAGTTGCGGCGGCGGAACTCATCGAAGTCGCGCTCGAACTCGAATGACTTTGAATACTGATGGTTGACGCTCTCTCCGCCGATATTCGACTCATTAGCGCTCGACTCGTTCGAGAGGATAACGTCGTTTGCGCCCTCGATAAAGCCCGCATACATTGATATAAACGCCACAACCGACGAAAACGGAGTGTGACCGTTCAAAAAGCCTTCGGCGTTGCGCTTTAGCAGTTCGGGATCTATAGTGCGGTAAATTTTTATTATTTTATCCTCGCTGTAGCCGCCCGCGAGAACGCACTGGGTGCGCGCAGGCTGGTCGTTGACGGTGAAAAATCTCAGCTTATCGCCGAATGGGTGCAGAAGCTCGGTCGTAACCGCCGAATCCTTGCCGCCGCCGACAGGGACTATCTCAATCCCCGATGAAACATAATCTTCGCACTGCGGGATATTTTTCGGCTCCGGCGCGTCTATACGCACAAAAGAGTCTATATCCGTCTTTATCCCGTTTCTGTAGAAAAACTCGCCGAGACCGTTAAACCAGAGCTTTTTGAAAAAAGCTTTGTCATCCTCGGACATTTCGCCGCACTCGACTCTGAAAACAGGCGGGCAGACGCATTTCCAGTAGCTGACCGCCTCCGCGAGACCGATGAAGAAAACCATTCTCTTCGCGTAGTCCGACACGGGGGAATTGAATATATCAAGACTTTTTCCGTCGAGCCTCGTCTGCGGATGAAACTCGCACAGACCGGGGATAGAAAAATCAAAGCTTAAGTGCAGCCCATCCTCATGTTCGCTGACTGAATAGCCGCTGTAGACAAACTGCGGATATTCCCGGCGAAGCTCATCAAAGCGTCCGCTCATAGCAAGACCTCTTTCTGCATAAATATAGCTTCGGACACCGCACGGCATCCTGATCCACGATAGATTATATCAGAACAAACGGCAAAATTCAATCGGATACGCTTGACAAAACTAAAGCGATGCGCTATACTGCCCGAAGCGATAGGGGAGTAATCGGCGCTGATTTGCGGCGCAGCAGGGTCAACATACTGATCTATATCTGGTCCTGCTATAAAGAGGCTTTCGCTTCTTTAATTGATGAGACTTATCTGCGCAAAGGGCGCAGGTGGGTCTTTTTTTGTTCCCTGCCCCGAAAAAAACGGAGGAATCAATATGGGTTTAGCTGAACTTTTCATTCTCGCAATCGGTCTTTCAATGGACGCGTTCGCCGTCTCGATATGCAAGGGCGTATGCCTGAAAAAGGCGAGCCTTGGGCAGAGCGCGATTGTCGGCGCGTATTTCGGCATCTTCCAGGCTCTTATGCCGATAATCGGTTATTTCCTCGGCACGGGCTTTGCCGACAAGATCGAGCGCTATGACCACTGGGTGGCTTTCGTGCTTCTTCTCATTCTCGGCGGCAAGATGTTCATCGAGAGCTTCAAAAAAGAAGATGTTGAGCGCGACGCCGCAGGCAACGACCGCGACGAGCTGAAATTCACAAAGATGCTCGTCCTCGCGATAGCGACAAGCATCGACGCGCTCGCAGTCGGAATCACGCTCGCTTTTCTCAAGGTCAACATCTGGGCTGCCGCTTCGTTTATCGGCGTAACGACATTTATTATCTCCGCCGCGGGAGTCAAGATAGGTCATGTTTTCGGCGAGAAATACACAAACAAAGCGGAGCTCGCCGGCGGACTTATTCTTATGGGCATCGGCGTCAAGATACTCCTCGAGCACCTCGGGGTCATAAACTTTTAATTATATAATAAAAAGGCATCAGCCGCAGAGAGTATAAAAGCTCCCTGCGGCTGACTTTATATTTCATCAGATATTGTAAAGCAGGTTGTTAAACAGAATTTAAACTGCGCAGAGGAAAATCCGCCCCGAGTGTACCGGGAGCGGATTTTTTGTGGAATGGAGGTGGTCGGAAGAGGTACACAGCAGGCAGTCTTCAGAGCGAATTTTATTCCCATGTAAAACTAATTTTGTGTCAACTCCGCCGACGCTGTGTTATCGCCGATTTACTTGCTTCTTCCAGAATTCAACCGCATCTTCAAACCACTTTGAAGCATCGGTTCCGACAGCAAGACCGACACCATGACCTATACCCTCGTAAGTTTCGGCTTCATACGGCACACCTGCCATTTTCAGCGCGGATTCCAGCGTCCGGCTGTTTATTGGGTCAACAACATTATCCGCCGTCCCGTACCACACAAATGTCGGCGGAAAAGTTGAGTTGATTTGCTTTTCAACGGAAAGTCGGTTGATTATTGACACGTCCGGCTTATCGCCCAGCAGATTTCTTTTGCTGTCCTCGTGAGTAAATTCGCCGAGCGTAATAACAGGATAGCTCAGAATCAATGCCGAGGGTTTGAACCTATCCTCCGCCTGAGTGCAGAAGCTTGCCGCTAAATGTCCGCCCGCCGAGCTGCCCCAAAGAGACCAGCCGTCAGTCTCGAGATTCCAATCCTCCGCGTGAGAAAAAGTATCTGTAATCGCCCGTTTCAAATCCTCGTGAGGATTTGGAAAGCGGGCTTTCTTCTTTGTCCTGTAATATGCAACAACTGCGTGATATCCGCATTTATTCAAAGCCTTTGCTATCGGCATACCCTCAACAAAAGAACACACCATTGAATATGCTCCGCCCGGGCATATAATTGCAACCGGGTGCTTTCTTCCGTCCTTGCATAAGTACGGCTTTATCCCGTATTTGTTGGGTCTCCAAAAGTCATAAGCCGCCTGAAGCATTTCCCACATTTTCATAATATATACCCTCCCTATCGTCGCTTATAAAAACTCCGGATTCATTGATCAAATTATATATTATCCCCGCCGCCATTTCAATCTCCGTTGCGCCGCTATGACCTGCGGCATAGAATATAGTGCCGAATAATCGGCAGAAACGACGGAGGAGAGGGGAAAATGAATATAAAACGCAGACTCACGGGCGCGGCGGCGGTGCTTCTCGCCTGCATCGCGGCGCTTGTCTTTGCCGCGCTCGTCCCGGCGCGGGCGATTCCGCCGTCGGGCGGGCGGCAGTACCGCGGGATAGATATAAGCGAATTTCAGGGCGAGATAGATTTTGAAGAGGTGAGACGCAGCGGGATAGAGGCGGTGTATATCCGCGTCGGCGCAGGGGAATATACCGACGAATACTTCGCCGAAAACTATGAACGGGCGAAGGCGGCGGGGCTGAAAATCGGCTTCTATCACTATGTCACCGCCCGCTCGGTCGATGAGGGGCGCAGGCAGGCGCGGTTCTTTGCATCCCTTGCGGCGGGTCGCGAGCCGGATATGCGCCTTGCGATGGATTTTGAATATTTCGGCTCGCTCTCTGTTTCGCAGATAAACGCGATATCCGAGGCTTATCTCGATGAGCTGACCGCGCTGACGAGGCGGGAAGCCGTGATATACAGCGACCTTTCAAACGCACGAAATATATTCAGCCGCGCGCTCGCCGAAAAATATCCGCTCTGGGCGGCACAGTACGGCGCAGACGAGCCCTCGGCAAACGGAAAATGGCGCGAGTGGGTCGGCTTCCAGTATACGGACGAGGGCAGAGTCGGCGGCATCTACGGCAACGTTGACCGCAACATCTTCACCGAGGGGATATTCCTCTCCGACTCGGGGCGCATCGACGGCGAGAAGCGAACCACCGTCCGCGCGCGAACACGGACGCTCACGGTATATGTCCGCGCAGGCGACACGCTCTGGGCGATAGCGAGGGAATACGGCACGACAGTTGAGGCGATAGTCCGAGAGAACAGGATAGTCGACCCCAACAGGATATTCGCGGGCGAGCGGCTGAGAATAACTCTGCCAGCGCGCGGCAGCGGCGAAGAAATATACACCGTCCGGCGCGGAGACACGCCGATATCGATAGCCGGAAAATTCGGCGTCACACTCTCTGCACTTGAGGACAGAAACGGGCTCGAACGCGGCGAAACGATATACGCAGGGGATAAGCTCTCGATACCCGGCGCCAGAATGTCGGGAGAATTTTATGTCGTGCGCCCAGGCGATACGCTCTTTTATATATCCCGCCGCACCGGCGTTCCGATAAGAACCCTCGTCGGGATAAACAGAATAAAAGACCCCGACCTGATATATGCCGGCGAGCATCTGAAGCTCAGCGCGCAGAAAAGCCCATTCTGATGAAAAAAAGTATTGAAATATACGGCTGAATAGTATAAAATAAATGTGTAAGTCTAAAATATCGGAGGAGACAATATGGTTTCAGCAGGCGATTTCAGAAACGGCGTGACGTTTGAGATGGACGGCGATGTCTATCAGATCATAGAGTTCCAGCACGTCAAGCCCGGCAAAGGCGCGGCATTCGTCAGAACCAAGATAAGAAACGTTATCGCGGGTTCGGTCGTTGAGCGCACATTCAACCCCACGGAAAAATTCCCCACCGCTTATATTGAGCGCAAGGAGATGGAGTATTCCTATAACGATGGCGATCTTTATTATTTCATGGATCCCGAGAGCTATGAGCTCATCCCGATAAACAAGAGCGACCTCTCCGACAACTTCAAGTTCGTCAAGGAGAACACCGTTTGCAAGATCCTTTCCTACAAGGGCAATGTTTTCGGCGTTGAGCCCCCCACAAGCGTTACTCTCGAAGTCACCCAGACCGACCCCGGCTTCAAGGGCGACACCGCGACAAACGCCACCAAGCCCGCAGTGCTTGAGACCGGCGCAGAGATCAAGGTTCCTCTGTTCATCGAAGAGGGCGAGATGGTCATCGTTGACACCCGCACCGGCGAGTATCTGAGCAGAGCGTAAGATTCCGTAATTCAAAAGCCGACGGCTGTTTTTGAAAGGAGAAAGCAAAATGACAGTTACTGAGAAAGTTGCTTATATCAAAGGTCTTGTCGACGGTCTCGACCTCGACGCAAAGAAAGACGAAGTCAAGGTCATCAAGGCTATCATCGAGCTTCTTGACGACATGGCTATGAGCGTTTCGGATCTCGAAGAGGGTCTCGATGTTGTCAGCGATCAGGTTGACGAAATAGACGAGGATCTCTCCGATCTTGAGGGCTATGTCTACGAGGACGATGACGACTGCTGCTGCGGCGACGACGATTGCTATGAGATCGAGTGCCCCAACTGCGGCGAGACTATCTGCGTCGACGACGGCATCCTTGAGGACGGAAGCATTGACTGCCCCAACTGCGGCACTCTGCTCGAGTTCGATTTCGATGACGATTGCTGCTGCGGCGATGACGACTGCGACTGCGATCACGACGACTGATAAAAATAAAAAAAGCAATGCCGCTGCGTGCCGCTCTTGCGGCGCGCAGTTTTGTTTTATCAGGCGAAAGTTTGCCGCGGCTTTATTTATATCGGCTGCACCGATAGCCCAAGCCTCCGAAAAGTTAAGGCGGGTAACATCGGCGAAGCGCCGCCGATAACGGGCAGCCGCAAGGGCTGTCACTACGAAGTGCGCTGTTTAAAATCACATAGATTTTAAAGACAAGCAAACAAGGTTCGCCTGCTTTCGGCTCCCCTGCAGGGAAGCTGGATTGGCGAAGCCAAGACTGAGGGGTTTGTTTCGCTTCGCTCAAAGTAATAGGTAAAAGTGAATAGTGAAAAAGTGTACGGTATGGGCGGATATCATTTGCCGACGAACCCCGTACAATTTTATTGGCGCGCATTTGTAGGGTGCGGCGACTCGACGCACCGATGCCGCGGCAGCGGCAAAAAAGCCCTGCAAGGATTCCATTTTACCGACCGTAGGGGCGAACTTCGTTCGCCTGCTTTTGGCTCCCCTGCAGGGAAGCCGGATTGGCGAAGCCAAGACTGAGGGGTTTGTTTCGCTTCGCTCAAAGTAAAATAGGTAAAAGTGAATAGTGAAAAAGTATGAGAGCACATCTATAATCTGCACATCAAAATCCTGTACAGATTTCGCGGGCAGATAATATCCGCCCCTACGATATAATATTGTTGGGTCACCGCGCTCTGCAAAGACACATTTTTTAACCTCAAACGAAAAATTTAACCTCGCAACTCAGTGCGCGTGGCGCACAGGATATATAATTTTTTATCAAAGGAGAGGATCAAATGAAACAAGGCACGAAGGTTTTTATCTGCCTGCTGTGTGTCGTGCTTGCGACGCTCATCACTGTCGCGTGCATTTTCTGCATCTACTATCCGCACTATAAGCAGAATCAGCACGCCGCGGTCATCGAGGATAAGCCGCTCGAGCGCGGGGAGATGCGCATCATGAGCTGCAATCTGCGCTGCGCGAACGTCATGGACACGGGCAAAAAGAGCTGGTTCTATCGCGCCGATCTCATCGTCAAGAACATCGAAACGGAAGCGCCTGCTCCGCCCCGACAGCCCTATCCTCAAGACCAAGGGCTACAACAAAGACTACCCGGAAGTGTACGGACATCCGGATGACGTGCGCGGCAAGACGTTCCTCATCACCACCATGTCCTCCCCCCACTTCACCCTGAGCCACTGGCTCCGCGTGCTCGGCCTCAAGGAAAGCGACGTCACCATCAAGAACATCGATCAGGCGCAGGGCCTCGCGGCGTTCGACAGCGGCATCGGCGACGGCGTCTGCCTGTGGGCACCGCACATGTTCTTCGGTATCGACAAGGGCTGGAAGGTCGCCGGAACCCCCAATACCTGCGGCGTGGGCCTGCCCACCGTGCTCATGGGCGACAAGAAGTTCTGCGACGCCAACCCCGAACTGGTCGCCAAGTTCCTGCGCGTGTTCCTGCGCTCCGCCAACATGCTCCAGAAGGAAACCCCGGAATCCCTCGCCCCGGAATACTGCCGCTTCTTTCAGGAATAAAAGTATTCTTCTATCCTTCTCCTGTGCATTATAAGATAGTTCCAGAGTTAGTTTATGATTCTAATGCTACAATTTTATGTGGAACTGATACATTTTTTAATGGATATGCTAAACAGGCTAATCCTTATGATTTTT
>OKSA01002182.1_pt1 | contig 16374 bp, 10 predicted proteins | sample 1601181 | NCBI WGS metagenome assembly OKSA01 (sample SAMEA3541538, study PRJEB24748) | human gut metagenome | biome: human gut; feature: human-associated habitat; material: faeces | place: China | collected 2012
GCAACCCTTCCACCGGGCGTATTACCGTGTGCTGGAGGCTTTTGCCGCCGGGCGCATCCGGCGTCTGATCGTCACCATGCCGCCCCAGCACGGCAAGAGCGTCGGCGCGACGACACTGCTTCCGGCCTACGTGCTGGGGCTCGATCCCGACCTGCGCGTTGCGATCGCCTCCTATTCCGGGGCGCTGGCTTCGAAATTCAACCGCCGCGTACAACGTATCATCGAATCGCGCGAATATGCCGCGCTTTTTCCCGCCACGACCATCAAACAGGGGGCGAAGCCGCCCGGTTATATCCGTACGGCCGACGAAGTGGAGGTCATCGGCCGCCGCGGCGGACTGCTCTCCGTCGGGCGCGAAGGGGCGCTCACGGGTAACCGCGTCGACTGCTTCATCCTCGACGACCTCTACAAGGATGCCCTCGAAGCCAATTCGCCCATCGTCCGCGCCAATTGCTGGGAGTGGTATACCTCGGTCGTGCGGACGCGCATGCACAACGCCTCGCGCGAACTGATCGTCTTCACTCGTTGGCACGAAGAAGACCTTATCGGCACGCTCGCCGCGCGTGAACCCGTCGTCGAGTTCACCCGCTGGGCGCAGCTCGACGGGCTGTCCCCCGACACATGGCTGCATCTGAATTTCGAGGCGCTGAAAACCTCGCCGCCTACCGAGGTCGACCCCCGTGTCCCTGGCGAGGCGTTGTGGGAAGGGCAGCAGGGGCGTGCGTTGCTCGAAGCCAAACGGCGGCTCGACCCGCTGCAATTCGAAAGTATGTACCAGGGGCATCCCTCGTCCCGCGAGGGTTTGCTCTACGGGCTGAACTTCGCCGAGTACGACCAGCTGCCGCACGAGATCGTCCGCCGCGCCAACTATACCGATACGGCCGATACGGGCGACGACTACCTCTGCTCGCTCTCGTATGCGGTCGATGCCGACGGGGTGGTCTACATCACCGATGCCGTCTATTCGCGTGAACCGATGGAGGTCACCGAGCCGCTCGTGGCCGGGATGCTCCTGCGCTCCGATACGCGGCAGGCGGCCATCGAAAGCAATAACGGCGGCCGTGGTTTTGCACGCTCGGTGCAGGCTTTGGCACCCTCCGTGCGCATCGAATGGTTCCACCAAGGCGCCAACAAGGAGGCGCGTATCCTCTCCAATTCGGCCACGGCGCTGCACCTCGTGCGCTTTCCCCGGGGCTGGAACCTGCGCTGGCCGGAGCTATACGCCCACCTGACGACCTATCGCCGCCGGTTCCGCGCCAATCGCTGGCACGATGCCGCCGACGTGGTGACCGGTATCGTCGAGCGCGAAGCCCCCGGCCGCAACCGCGCCCGGGTGAGAGGTGTCCGGTTCCTGTAGGTTGGGATCGGGTTTTTGCGGTCTAAAAGTAATATTTGAAACCGACCGTCGGGCTGATTCCGAGCTGGAAAGAGACCCCGTTCACACCCGTTCCCGAATATGACAGATAGCTGTAGTCCAATGTCAGGAGACCGATCGACAATCCGATATGGGACGACGGTCTGATTTCGAACGCTCCGAGCGATAACCCTGCATCGAAGCCGTATCCGCTGGTTCCGTCCGTCGATGCGAACGCGAATCCCACGGCCAGCTGCGGCGTGTAGTAGAAGCGGTCGCACAGTCTGACGTAATAGGCGAGGCTGGGACCTGCCGTCAGCCCGTGCGTCGTTTCGCCGTCGGATGAAATCAGTTGGTAGCCGATCGAGCCGCCGGCGCGCAGTCGGTCGGATGCGAAATAACCGAATTCGGGTGCAAATCCGAATGTCGTCTGCGATGCGGAGGAGCCGTCGATGCTGATCGACGTCGTCGTTATGCCGATTATTCCGCCGACATATTTGTCACCCCTGCTTTGGGCGGAGAGGGTCGGAATACACAGCATAAGGGCCAGAGCCGGAAAGAGAAGTTTTTTCATGCTTGTCGATTTAAAGGTTAGCGGTTGAGTGACGTTTGCGCTTCCAAGTTAGAAAAAAAAGCGATATCCGCCGTTTTTTTGCCTGTAAAAAATGCCGCTTTTCACTTCCGGACAGCCGGCCGGCCGCGGCTTCCCGCCCCGAAAAGGCGGCCGCTGCGGCGACGCAATGTGAAGCCTGCGTTAAATTATCTTCCCGTGCGGAACCAATCGCCCCGATTTTTCGTACCTTTGGCTCCATGGTTATTTAGTTTGCACTAATCCCAATTTAACATGAAAGCATTGAAAATCGGAAATTTGCTCGCTCCCGTCCCCATCGTGCAGGGCGGTATGGGCGTAGGCATATCGCTCGCAGGGCTGGCTTCGGCCGTCGCCGACCAGGGCGGCATCGGCGTCATTTCGTCGGCCGGCCTGGGAGTGATTTACAAAGACTATTCGAAAGATTACCGTACGGCCTCGATCTGGGGGCTGAAACAGGAACTGAAAAAGGCCCGTGAGGCCACGAAAGGCATCGTCGGCGTGAACGTCATGGTCGCCATGTCCAATTTCGCCGACATGGTCAGAACCGCCATCGCCGAGAAGGCCGACATCATCTTCTCGGGCGCCGGGCTGCCGCTCAACCTGCCGTCGTTCCTTACCGAAGGAGCCAAAACCAAACTGGCACCCATCGTATCGTCGGCGCGCGCCGCGAAACTGCTGTGCCAGAAATGGTTTGCCGAATATAAGTACATTCCCGACGCCATCGTGGTCGAAGGCCCCAAGGCGGGCGGCCACCTCGGCTATAAGGAGGAGCAGCTTGTCGACGAGCACTATGCGCTCGAGAGCATCGTTCCCGAAATCGTCGCCGAAGTACATGCGTTTGAGGCCGAGCACGGCTGCCATATCCCCGTCATCGCCGGCGGCGGTATCTACACCGGCGAGGATATCTACCGCATCATGTCGCTGGGCGCCGAGGGCGTGCAGATGGGCACCCGCTTCGTCACGACCGACGAGTGCGATGCCGACCCGGCCTTCAAGCAGAGCTACCTCGACGCCACGCAGCAGGATATCGAGATCATCAAGAGCCCCGTGGGCATGCCGGGCCGGGCCATCCACAGCTCGTTCCTCGACCGGGTGAAGGAGGGCCTGAAACGCCCCCGAAACTGCCCTTTCGACTGCATCAAGACGTGCGACGTGACGCACAGCCCCTACTGCATCATGCTGGCGCTCTACAACGCCTTCAAGGGGAAATTGCAGAACGGCTATGCCTTCTGCGGCGCCAACGCATGGCGGGCCGAAAAGATCCAGTCGGTACGCGACCTGATGGCTTCGCTCAAGGCCGAGTATGACAATTTTTCGCTGAAAGGGAAACTCTTCGGCGTAAAATAATCCGCTCCCCGGGAAAGCCCTCCCTTCCGACTTTTTCAGGGGTGGGGCGAAAAGATGTGACGACCTGATAAATCGGGTCGTCACATCTTTTTTTGAAGGAGAATGGGGGACGGGGGCAACGGTTTTGTTTCCGGTTTCCTGCACGAAAAAACACGCTTCAATTCGACCCGCAGCGAGTTGTGTGCGCTGCGGTCGTGTTGTATATTAGGTGCAGGGCTGCCGATTCGGCAACCCTGCTTTTTTACGCTTGATCCTGCCCTGCCACCCCGATCAGCCTGGAGCAAAGCTTAACAGATCCAATTTTGGTTGTTATGATAAGGAATGCTGTCTGAACCGAATGCGGTAAAGCAGACTGCATACCGGCGCCGCACAAGGCCGCACAAGGCCGTGCGAGGCCGTGCGCCCGGAAACCGGGATTTTCGCTTTGCCGGGACAGCCTAAAAGGTGCCGAACCGGAAGACGATCTTCTGGCAATAGAGTTCGCCGGGTCTGAGCAGCGGCGACGGGAAATCGGGGTGGTTCACGGCGTCGGGGTAGTTCTGGCATTCGATCGCCACGCCGTCGTAGTCGTTGTAACGTCCGCCGGTCTTGGTTTCGGGGCATCCGCCTGCGAGCCAGTTGCCGGTGTAGACCATCACGCTGGGCTGCGACGAAAGTACCTTTACGCAGCGCCCCGAACTTTTTTCGCGCAGTTCGCCGACCTCGCCCAGGATGTTGGGCTGCCACCCGTCGATGACGAAAGGATGGTCGTACCCCTTGAAATCGCGGATGTGGTTGAACTCCGAGCCGATGCCGGGGCGGAAGGGCCTGAATTGGCGGAAGTCCTGCGGGGTGCCCGCTGCGTCGAGCAATTTCCCGGTCGGGATTTGCTTGTCGTTCATTTCGAGCACCTTCGAGCTGTTCAGGCGCAGTTCGTGGTCGAGGATCGAACCGCTTCCGTCGCCCGCGAGATTGAAATAGACGTGGTTCGTGAGGTTCACGACCGTCGTTTTGTCCGTCTTGGCGAGGTAGGTGATTTCCAGGGCATTGTCGTCGTCGAAATCGAATACGGCTTCGACGTTCAGCTCGCCGGGGTAATTCTGGTCGCCGTCCTCCGACAGGAGCGACATGACGACGCGGTTGGTCTCGACACGGCTTTCCCAAAGACGGTTGGCGAAATTTTTCGTGCCGCCGTGCAGATGGTTGGGGCCGTTGTTGACCTCCAGCGAATATTCTTTGCCTTCGATGGTCATGCGTCCCGATGCGATGCGGTTGGCGCAGCGGCCGACGCTCTTGCCCGAGGCGGCCCCGTCGAAGAAGTAGCCTTCGGGGTGTTTGTAACCGAGCACCACGTCGGCCATGCGGCCTTCGCGGTCGGGCATCGTCACGGAGACGATCGCCGCCCCGAAATTCGAGATCTTCACTTCGGCGCCCTTGTCGTTGCGCATCGTGTAGAGGATGATCGCCTCTCCTTCGGGCGTCATGCCCCATACGTGTTGTTCGATAGTTACCATATTATTCTGCGGGTTTTAAGGTTGCCAGGATATGGTCGATGCGGCGCAGGGTCTCCTCCTTGCCGATGAACGACGTCACGTCGTACATGCCGGGGCCCTTGCCGGCGCCGACCAGGGCCAGGCGCAGCGTGTTCATCACCTGCCCCATGCCGTAGCCTTTCTGCTCGATCCAGCCGTGTACGATCCGCTCGGTATTTTCCAGCGAGAAATCGTCGATCGCGGCCAGTACGCTGCGCAGTTCGCGCAGGATTTCGAGGTTCTGCCCCTTCCAGTATTTCCTGGTCTGCTTCTCCTCGTATTCGGCCGGGGCCACGAAAAAGAACGACGTCAGATCCCACAGGTCGGTGATGAACGTGGCGCGCTCCTTCATGATGCCGGCGGCGCGGCCTGCGACCTCGTCCGCGACCTCGATGCCGTGCCCGCGCAGGATCGGCTGGTAGAGCGCGGCCAGTTCGGCGTCGCTCTTATGGTGCATGTACTGTGCATTGAACCATTTTGCCTTGTCGGGCTGGAAGCGTGCGCCCGACTTGGAAACGCGTTCCAGCGAGAAATTGTCGATCAGCTCCTGCATCGAGAAAATCTCCTGTTCGGTGCCGGGGTTCCACCCCAGCAGCGCCAGCATGTTGATGAATGCCTCGGGGAAATAGCCATCCTCGCGGTATCCGTGCGCGGTCTCGCCCGTCGTGGGGGATTTCCAGAAGAGCGGGAATACGGGGAATCCCATCTTGTCGCCGTCGCGTTTCGAGAGCTTGCCGCCGCCCGTGGGTTTGAGCAGCAGGGGCAGGTGGGCGAACGCGGGCTGCGTCGCCGTCCATCCGAATGCCTTGTATAGCAGGTAGTGCAGCGGCAGCGAAGGAAGCCACTCCTCGCCGCGGATGACGTGCGAGACCTCCATCAGGTGGTCGTCGACGATGTTGGCAAGGTGGTAGGTGGGCAGTGCGTCGGCCGATTTGTAGAGCACCTTGTCGTCGAGCGTCGAGGTGTTGACCTCCACGTGGCCGCGGATCAGGTCGTCCATTTCGACGACTTCGTTTTCAGGCATTCTGAAACGGATCACCCACTGGTCGCCGCGGTCGATACGCGCCCTGACCTCTTCGGCGGGCAGCGCCAGCGAGGTGGCCAGCTTTTCGCGCACGGTGTAATTGTAGGCGAATGCCTCGCCGCGTCCTTCGGCCTCCCTGCGCAGGGCGTCCAGCTCTTCGGCCGTGTCGAACGCATAGTACGCCCACCCGGCTTCGACCAGCTGCAGGGCGTATTCGAGGTATATCTCACGCCGTTCGCTCTGGCGGTAGGGGGCGTGGGGGCCGCCCGCGCCGACGCCTTCGTCGATCCGGATGCCGCACCACTCGAGCGATTCGAGGATATACTCTTCGGCGCCCGGTACGAAACGCTGCGAGTCGGTGTCCTCGATGCGGAGGATCATTGTGCCGCCCATCTTGCGGGCGAATAGGTAGTTGTAAAGGGCCGTGCGGACGCCGCCGATATGCAGCGGCCCCGTGGGGCTCGGTGCAAAGCGCACTCTTACGGGTCTTGCCATGTTATGATTCTATTTTGTTTTTGTCGTTTCGTTTCAGTTCGTCTTCCCTGTGCCGGGCGTAGGCGTCGTATTCGGGCGTATCCGGGAAATCGCGCCACGCCCTGCCGCACCTGCGCAGCCCGGCGGCCGCGACGATTGCCATGCCCGCGCAGGCTGTTCCCACGATTGCCGCCGTGATAATCCACATCGTGCGGTTACGCAGGATCGCAGCGGCGAGGATCAGGCCGAAAAGCACTCCCTGCGTCCGGCGGGAGAACAGTATGCTGCACAACGTGTCCATGTCCGGGGTGTCCTTATTGCGGGTGTCCGCTGCGTTTCGGTGTGCCGGATGGGGACGTCAGACGTTGAACAGGAAGTGCATGATGTCGCCGTCCTGCACGACGTATTCCTTGCCCTCGATGCCTATTTTACCGGCGTCGCGGCACGCTTTCTCCGAGCCCAGCGCCACGTAGTCGTCGTACTTGATGACCTCGGCGCGGATGAATCCCTTTTCGAAGTCGGTGTGGATGATACCTGCCGTCTGCGGGGCTTTCATGCCGCGCACGTATGTCCAGGCCCGCGACTCGTCGGCGCCCGTGGTGAAGAACGTTTCGAGGTTCAGCAATTTGTAGGCCGATTTTATCAGGCGTGCCACGCCCGATTCCTCGAGGCCGAGGTCTTCGAGGAACATCTGCCTCTCCTCGTAGCTTTCCAGTTCGGCGATGTCGGCCTCCGTCGCTGCTGCGACGACGAGCATTTCGGCTTTCTCGCCCGCGATGGCCGCCTTCACCGCTTCGGTATAGGCATTGCCCGTCACGGCGCTTTTCTCGTCTACGTTGCAGACGTAGAGCACCGGTTTGTCGGTCAGCAGGTTGAGGTCGGCGACCAGCTTGCGGTCTTCCTTCTCCAGTTCCACCGTACGGGCGCTGTTTCCCTGTTCGAGTGCGGCTTTGTATTGCAGGAGCAGCTCCACGGCACGCCTGGCGTTCTTGTCGCCGCCCGAGGTGGCCTGCTTCTGCGTTTTGGCGAGGCGGTTTTCGACGGTTTCGAGGTCTTTGAGCTGCAACTCCGTGTCGATGATGCCCTTGTCGCGCACGGGGTCGATCGACCCGTCCACATGGGTGATGTTGCCGTTGTCGAAGCAGCGCAATACATGGATGATGGCGTGCGTGTTGCGGATGTTGGCCAGGAATTTGTTGCCGAGCCCTTCGCCTTTCGACGCCCCTTTCACCAGCCCGGCGATGTCCACGATCTCGATCGTGGTCGGGATCACCCGTTTGGGATTGTCGATCTCCGCCAGTTTGACAAGCCGCTGGTCGGGAACCGTGATGACGCCCACATTGGGCTCGATGGTACAGAAAGGAAAGTTCGCCGCCTGCGCCTTCGCATTGGACAGGCAGTTGAAAAGGGTCGATTTACCCACGTTGGGCAAACCTACGATGCCGCATTGTAAAGCCATTCTATTTATTTGTCGTTAGATTTCAATAACGCCTGCAAAGATACGAAATTCTTTTCATATTGTCATCGCAGGCAGGGGGTTTCGCACGGTTCCGCCTGCGATTTCCCGCTTTGCAGGGCATCGCCGGACGGATCGCCCGCAATGAAAAGGCAGCGGCCTGCGCAGGCCGCTGCCTTTTGGGGGCAGGCTGGTTTATCGTGCGTAGATGCGGGCTGCATAGCCCCCGCCCGGGGCCATCCGGATCTTCAGCCTGCGATCCTGCGGCAGCTCCGATACGGTCTTCCTGAAGTCGCGGGCTGCCCGGTCGGCGTTGATGCCGTCGGCGAAACTCTCGACGTCGTAGTTGCCGTTGCCGATGAACGACAGATCCAGCTCCAGTTCGCGGGGTGTCCAGTCGGTCATGGCGCCGATGTACCACGTGTCGCCCGAGCGGCGGGCGATGGCGATATATTCGCCCACCGAACCCGTGAGGGCCACCGTTTCATCCCATACGGTCGGGACTGAGGCCATGAAAGCGAAGCACTCGGGTTCCTTCATGTAGTTCGACGGCGAATCGCAGAGCATCGTGATCGGCGACTCGAAGACCACGTACTCGGCCAGTTGGCGGCAGCGGGTGCCCTGGCTCATGGGTTCGCTGTGCACCGGGCGGTAGTTGCCGCGCGAGGCATTGCGCATGGCTCCCTGCGTATAGTCCATCGGCCCGGCGACCATGCGGATGAACGGCATCGTGACGTCGTATTTCACCATGTCGGTCGATTCGGCCGACCATTTCAGCTGTTCGAGGCCGAACACGCCCTCGTAATTGAGTACGTTGGGCCATGTGCGGTTGAGCCCCGTGGGCTTGAATACGCCGTGGAAATCGAGCAGCATCTTATGTTCGGCGCAGACTTCGGCGGCGCGGTGCAGGAAATCGACCATCCGTTGGTCGTCACGATCCATGAAATCGACCTTGAAACCCTTGACGCCCATGTCGGCGTAATGTTTCACGACGCGTTCCATGTCGCGCTCGAAGGCGTAGTAGCCCGCCCAGAGGATGATGCCCACATTGCGCTCGCGGCCGTATTCGACCAGTTCTTCCAGGTCGATCTCCGGCACTACCTGCATCAGGTCTGCCTGTTTGTTCACGGCCCATCCCTCGTCGAGGATCACGTATTCGATCCCGTGCTGCGAGGCGAACCAGATATAATACTTATAGGTTTCGTTGTTGATGCCCGCCTTGAAATCGACGTCGTAGAGGTTCGAGGCGTTCCACCACTCCCAGGCCACTTTGCCGGGTTTGATCCACGAGGTGTCGGCGATCTTCGAGGCCGGGGCGAGGCGGTAGACCAGGTCGTTGTCGAGCAGTTGGCTGTCGTCCTTCGATACGGCCATTACGCGCCACGGGAACGACCGGGTGCCTTCGGTCGCGGCGATGTAGGGTTCGCGCTCCGTGACCAGCATCTGCAACTGGTTGTGGCCGCCCTGTTCCTCTTTTTTGGGATAGGGGGCGAACACGCCCTTCAGCACGGGGGCCTCCGTCGAGTTGTTGAGGAAGAGGCCCGGATAACCCTGCAGGTCGGCCTCGGTGATGACCATCTTGCGGCCGCCGGGAAGTTCCACCAGCACGGGCAGGAAGATCAGTTTGCGGGGGTCGAGCTGCGTCAGCGGGAGACGGGTGTAGGTGTTCTCGAACGAATTGCGGAACTGCCCTTCGAAATCGAGCAGCCGCTTGTGTCCGACATAGGGGGCGTACGCCGTATAATCGCCCGGGAAGGTATAGGCGACCTGCTCGTTCTCGACCAGGATGCCGTCCTTTTTCCGGGTCGTGAAACGGTAGGCCAGCCCGTCGTCGTAAAGGCGGACTACCAGCCCGTAATCGCCGCGCATCGTAAGCTCGAGTTCGTTGTAGTGGTCGCGGACGCTGCTCTTCTTGTAGAACGGCGAGGCGATCCGTGCGTCGGCCGTGTTTTTCCTGGCCCTGGTGACTTTGGGGTTGCTGCCCAGCACTTCGCCGCCGCCGAGCGTCATCGAGACGGGCGACGGGGCGAGCAGCGTTTCGCCGTCGGCCGAGAGTGAGATCCGGAGGTCGGAGCCGGTGGCGACGGTGGCCTGCAGCGTGCCGTCGGGCGAGGTGAGCGTGTAGTTTTTCTGTGCCATGAGCGGCAGCGCGCACAGGGTGCATGCGAATAGGAATAGCGGTTTTAAGGACATAAATTCAGTTTGAACGGTTAATTTGCCCCGAAGATAGTAAATCCTCCGCAAAAAACGGCCGATATGCCTGAATTTTGATCTCCGTGCGCAATGCCCGGGGCGGGACACCTGTTTGCGGGACGGTGCTAACGCCTTTTCGGGGCAACCTGGCTGCGGTATTCCGACGGGGTGAGGCCTTTGAGCTGGCGGAACGTGCGCGAGACGTTCTTGATGTCGGAGAAACCCAGCTCGGCGGCCGCCTCGGATACGCTCAGCCCTTCGCACAGCAGCTGCATCATCTTTTCGATGCGTGTCTGGATGATGTAATCGTAGATCGAGGTGCCCATGCCCTTCTTGAAGCGGGTTTCGAGCAGGCGGCGCGACAGAGGCACCAGTTTCACCAGGTCGTCCACCGTGATCTTCTGGCTGATATTCTCATGGATGTAGCGCAATACTTCGGCGATGTGCGGGTCGTTGTTGGCATAGATGTCCGTCGATTGCCGGGTGATGATGTTGAGCGGCATCACCATGACGTCTTCCCATTCCGCTTCGGGGTTGCGGATCAGCCGGTCGATCAGCCGTGCCACGTCGTAGCCGCCCTGCTCGACGCCCTGGCTGAGCGACGAAAGGTTCGGGGCGGAGAGCTTGCAGATCGTCTCGTCGTTGTCTACCCCCAGGATGGCTATGTCGTTGGGGATGCGCGAATTTCCCCCCCCCTCGATCTGGAGGCACGCTTCGGTGATATGGTACGCCTGGTTGTCGTCACAGGCCATGATAGCCACCGGTTTGGGCAGCGATTGCAGCCACGTGATGAGCTGCGCCGTGTCATAGTACCACAGGTCGTTCTGGGCTCCGCTGCGCAGCGACGAGAAGGTGAAATCGGGGTTCGCCTGCTCGATGGTCTCGCGGAAACCCTGGCAGCGTTCGTCCGAGAAGTCGATGCCCCGCGTCCCGTAGAAGGCGAAGTTGCGGAACCCCTTTTTCAGGAAATACTCCGCGGCCATGCGGCCGGCAAGGTGGTGCGGCCCGGTGATGTTGGGGATCGTCGTGAAACGCTTCTTGAAATCCTGCGCGATGGCGATGATGCCGTTTTCGCGGAACAGACCGACGTTGTCCGTGTTGTAGAACTGCCCGATCACGGCGTCGGCCTTCATCCGCACGGCCCATTCGACCACCGCCTCTATGCCGAACTTGTCGCGTATCGACAACGGCAGCCGGCAAAGGCTCCACGCCTGCGCCGTGTCGTGCGCATAGCGGGCCATGCCGAGCAGCAGTTCGCGGGCATAGGCTTCGGAAAAATCGGTCAGGAAAATTACGCGTGCCATGGTCTGGTTGGGTCTCTTCGAGGGTAAAGATAGCTTTTTTTCGGGAATTTTCTGCCCCAGGACAGAATTTCGGGCGAAAAGGCACTCCTGCCGGGGTTTCGGCGCCGGATAGGAAGGTTCTGCGCGATGTGAGGATGTAAAAGCGCAAATAGCCACGGACGGGACGCTTCTCTTCTCTTATATTTGTATAACCTAAACTGCGACCGGTTCCGATGCTGCGCAGATACGGCTGCCGGGGTTTGCAATACCGCCCCGGAATCCTTATCTTTGATGGAACGCTTTACGGACGGGGCGCATACACCGAAACTGCCATGACCAAAAAACTTACCTTCGCCTTGCTGGCCCTCGGGCTCCTTGCGTGCGCGCCGCGACCGGCCGGCCCGGTCGATTATGTAGACCCGTTCATCGGCACGGGCTACCACGGGCATACCTACCCGGGCGCAACGACGCCGTTCGGCATGGTGCAGCTCAGCCCCGACACGCGTGCCGGGGACTGGGACGCCTGCGCCGGATACCATTACGACGATACGACCATCGACGGTTTTTCGCATACGCACCTCAGCGGTACGGGGTGTGCCGACCTGGCCGACATCCTGTTCCATCCCACCACGCGCGAAATCGTGTTGCACGACGGCGCCTGCGTCCTGCAGCCCTATTTCTTTTCGCACGGGGACGAGAAGGCCTCCTGCGGCTATTATGCCGTGGAGTTACCCGGTGAAAATATCCGGGTGGAGCTTACGGCGGCGCCCCGTACGGGCGTGCACCGCTATACCTTTACGGGCAAGGGGCCGCGGCAGGTGGTCGTCGACCTGATGCACACGATCGCCGAGGAGCAGGTCGACATGCGCGAATTGCGGACGACGGCGCCCGATGAGATCGCCGGGATGCGCCGCACGCAGGGGTGGGTGCCCGACCAGTATGTCTTTTTCTCCGCCCGTTTTTCGGAGCCTTTCGCCGACGTGCGGCTGCTGGGCGACAAACAGGCCGTGCTGACCTTTGCGCCGGAGACCGAAACGCTTACGATAGCCGTCGGGTTGTCGTCGGTCAGCGCTGAGAATGCCCGTCTCAACAGCATCGCTGAGGTGCCGGAGCTGGATTTCGATGCCGTGCATGCGCGTGCCGCCGCGCTGTGGCGCGAAGCGCTGGGCGACATCGTCGTCGAGGGCGGTTCGCGCGACGAAATGGTCAATTTCTATACGGCGCAGTACCATACCAAGCTGACGCCCAATCTGATGAGCGATGTCAACGGCGAGTACTGCCGTCACGACCAGCGCATCGCGCGTATGCCGCAGGGCGGTGCCTACTATTCGACATTCTCGCTGTGGGACACTTTCCGCGCGTGGAACCCGTTGCAGACGCTGGTGGATACGACGTTAGTCAACGACATGATCCGCAGTATGCTCGACATGTACGACATAACGGGCGAGCTTCCGATCTGGCCGCTCGCGTCGGGCGAGACGGGGACGATGATCGGCTACCATGCCGCGTCGGTCATTGCCGACGCCTACCTGAAAGGTATCCGCGGATACGATGCCGAAAAGGCCCTCGATGCGATGATCCGCTCGTCGAACATCAATAAGAAAGGTTCCGATTACTATGTGGCACAGGGGTTTATACCTTCCAATATCAAGCGCGAGTCGGTCTCCTGCACGCTGGAATATGCTTACGACGACTGGGCGATCTCCCGCATGGCCGGGGCCATGGGCCGGGACGACGTCGCCCGGGAGTATGCGCAGCGGGCGCTCAACTACGCCAATGTCTTCGACGGGTCGACCTGTTTCTTCCGCGGCCGCGGGACGGACGGCAACTGGTCTGAGCCGTTCGAAGAGTTCGCCACGGGGCGCGACTATACCGAGGCCACGCCGTGGCACTACCGTTTCTTCGTGCCGCACGACGTGAACGGGCTCGCCGGGCTTTTCGGCAGCCGCGAGGCATTCGTCCGTGAACTGGATCGGCTCTTTACGCTCGAATCGGACGAGATGCAGCTCGACGTAAGCGACGTGACGGGGCTCATGGGGCAGTATGCCCACGGCAACGAACCCAGCCACCACATGGCCTACCTCTACAATTATGTCGGGCAGCCGTGGCGGACACAGGAGCTCACGCGCAGCCTGCTGCACGGGATGTACGCCCCGACGCCTGCGGGGATCATCGGCAACGAGGACTGCGGCCAGATGTCGGCGTGGTACATCTTCTCCAGCCTGGGCTTCTATCCCGTCTGCCCCGGCTCGAACCAGTTTGCGCTGACCGCCCCCCAATTCCCGAAGGCCGTTGTGCGCCTGGCCAACGGCCGCACGCTGACCGTTACGGCAAACAACCCCCGCCGCAATACCTATATCGCTTCGGTGACGCTCGACGGAGTGCCCGTGACCGAAAATTTCATCACCTACGAACAACTGATGCAGGGGGGAGAACTGCACTTTACGCTCCGGCAGCGCCCTGACTTCACGCGCGGCACGGAGGCTGCCGCAGAACCCTATTCGCTCACGCGCGGCCAGGTCGTTTCGATCCCCTATACCACGCAGAACGTGAGCCTCTTCACCGAGCCTGTGGCCGTCGCCCTGGCCACGACGACGGCCGGGGCCGAAATCCGCTATACGCTCGACGGCTCGGAGCCGGACGAAACCTCGGCGCTCTATGCCGGGCCCGTCGTTGTCGACCGCTCGCTGACACTCAAGGCGCGGGGATTCAAACCCGGGGCCGCACCGAGCCGTACGCTGACGCTCCAAGCCGAGAAGGCCGTATTCCGCAAAGGGCTGTCCGGAGCGGGCGCGGCCATGCGTCCGGGCGTCGCCTATGCCTGTTACGAAGGCGTGTTCTCGCATGTGGACGAGATTCGCCGGGGGAAGCTCGTAGCGTCCGGGACAATGCCCGAGCCGTCGATTGCCGATGCCCCGCAGGAAGACCATTTCGGATATATTTTCAACGGCTGGATCCGCATTCCCGAACGGGGCGTGTGGGAGTTCATGACCAAGAGCGACGACGGCAGCGTGCTCGTGATCGGCGACCGGAAGGTGGTCGACAACGACGGGTCGCACGCTTCGGTCATGGCGACCGGGCGCGTGGCGCTCGAAGCGGGTCTGCATCCCTATACGCTCATGTATTTCGAGGATTACGAGGGGCAGGATCTCTCCTGGGGCTGGAGGGCGCCCGGAGCGGCTCTCTTCGAACAGATCCCCGCGGAGCGTCTGTGCGTCGAATTTCCCAATTGTCCCGGTGATTAAACTATAAAGTTATGAAACGATTGTTCTATCTTCTGGCGGCAGCGGCGTTCACTGCCTGCGGTTCGGCCACGACGCTCAGCGTCATGACCTTCAACATGCGTTACGACAACCCCGAAGACGGGGCGGACAACTGGCGTTTCCGCCGCGGGCGGGTCGCCGAGGTGATCGCTTCGCATGGCGTCGACGTTTTCGGTACGCAGGAGCTGCTTGCCAACCAGCTCGGCGACCTGAAGCGTTTGCTGCCCGGCTATGCTGCGGTGGGCGTCGGCCGTGAGGACGGTGCCGAGGCGGGCGAGTTCAGTGCCGTATTTTACCGGCGGGATCGTTTTACACCCCTCGAATCCGGGACTTTCTGGCTGAGCGAAACCCCCGACGTCGCAGGCTCGAAAGGGTGGGACGGCGCCTGCGAGCGCGTGGCAACTTGGGTCGTACTGCATGACAGGGAAGGGGGACGGGAGTTCCTCTTCGTCAACACCCACCTCGACCATGTAGGGCAGGTCGCCCGCGACGAAGGCGTGAACCTGCTCAGGGAGCGCATCGAAGCGCTGCGCGGGGATCGGCCTGTGATCCTGACGGGCGATTTCAATTCCGAGCCCGGCTCGTCGGTCGTGGCGCACGTGCAGAAAGACGGCGTGCTGCATGACGTGAAGGAGGTCGCCGCCCGTAAATCCGGCACGGAGTGGAGCTTTTCCGACTTCGGGCAGATACCCGAGGCCGAACGCCCGTTGCTCGACTACATCTTCGTGAGCGACGGCATCGCCGCCGACCTTTACGAGGTGCTGCCCGATACGCTCGGTGGCGGTTATGTCTCCGACCATGCCCCCGTGATGGCCATTGTCAAATTCGAAAAATAACATCCCGCAATGAAAAAGATACTCAAAAGCTGGCTGCTGTTCGCAGCACTGTGCACCTGCGCCACGGCTGTGGCCGAGCGCCCCATCCTGATCCATTCGCACAACGATTATTGCCGCCGTGCCCCCTTCTGGCAGGCGTACGCCCAGCAGGTCTATTCCATCGAGGCCGACGTGTTCCTGCACGGCGGCAAGCTGCTCGTGGGGCACGAGGTCGAAGACCTTTCGCCCGGCATGACCTTCGAGGCGCTCTACGTCGAACCGCTGGTGACGCTCTTCGGGCGTAACGGCGGGCGTGCATGGAAGGATTCCGGCGAACACCTTCAACTGATGGTCGAGCTCAAGTCTGCTACCGAACCGACTTTACAGGCCGTTGCGGCATTGCTGGGCCGCTATCCCGAGGACGGGCTGGCGCTGTACGGGCACTACCTGCCGCCGGGATGGGAAAAGAACCTTGACAGCATGTGCCAGCCTCTGGAATACTACGGCCAGAACATCTATAACGGCTATCCTGTCCGGGCCTCGGACGCGCCCGGCGGATGGGAGGAAGCCGCCTTCCCGCAGGGCGCGCCCCGCACCGCCGCCGGATGGCCCGTCACGCCCGAAGCCCTGTACTGGGGCCCGCGCTTTCTCTATGAGCGCTACCGCACGCCCATCCTCATCACCGAAAACGGCATGTCCTGCCACGATGCGGTATCGCTGGACGGACAGGTGCACGACCCAAACCGGATCGATTATCTTTCGCGCTATCTGGCCGCCTATCGCCGCGCCGCCCATGACGGCGTGAACGCGGCGGGCTACTTTGCCTGGTCGCTGATGGACAATTTTGAATGGAGCCTGGGGTATACCCAACGCTTCGGACTGGTGTATGTCGATTACCAGACCCTCCGGCGCATCCCCAAGGATTCGGCGCGGTGGTACGCGGAGACCATCCGCTCCAACGGGGAGCATGTGGGGCGGGTGGAGCCGGTTTCCGAGGAAAACGGCTGACGCGCTCCTAACGCCGGACAGACGGGCGCCCTCCTGCGGATGGGCAGCGCCCGC
>OKSA01002194.1_pt1 | contig 16312 bp, 19 predicted proteins | sample 1601181 | NCBI WGS metagenome assembly OKSA01 (sample SAMEA3541538, study PRJEB24748) | human gut metagenome | biome: human gut; feature: human-associated habitat; material: faeces | place: China | collected 2012
CTCGCCCGAACTGCCACAATCGGATTGCCTGCTGCCATTGCTTCCTCCAGAACAATCCCCTGTGTCTCTGATTTCGATGCGAACAAAAACAGCTCACTTGCATACAGATACTGCTTTACATCCTCATTCGATATATTTCCCAGAAAGACCACGGTATCGGACAATCCCATCTGTTCTGCCAGTACTTCCAGTTCCTTCCTCATACTTCCCTCACCCAGAAGCAGCACACGAAACGAAAATGGCAGCTTCTCTTTCAAACACCGGATTCCATTCAGGAGAAATATCGGATTTTTTTCTTCCTCCAGCCTTGAGACGGAACAGAATAAATGTCCGTTTTTCTCTTCCCCAAGATATTGTCTGCGGATCGTTTTTGTCTTCTCTTCATCCTCAATATAAAAACTGTCATCCAACCCGGTCGGCAGCACTGCCATGGAAACCTCCGTACCGTTTTCCCGGATCCGGTTCTGCATTCCAGGTGTCGGCGCAAAGATCAGATCACATTTATTCGTAAACCATTTCATATATCCCGGGATCACAGTCTCTTTGGCAAACCAGATCAGCTTTTTTCTCCACATCCCTGCCTGCTCTTCTCTGAAAAACGGAATATAATGCAGGTAGTCTTCATACCGTGTGTGATACGTATAAATAACCGGGATCTGATACTTTTGTCCAAGATACAATGCCTGCGTTCCCACAAACATCGGCTGATGCACATGAATGCAGTCAAACTCGTGTTCCTTAAATCCTTTCCAGATTTCTCTGCTGATCAGCTTCGGATATACCATGCCGTTTTCCATCTTCTGACGCGTCACCTGAAACCGGATGACATCGTCCTCTTCCACCTGCCCGTAGCGTGGATCAAATCCATAATCTGGTGCGAAGACCGTCACCTTGTGTCCCTGTTTTCTCAATTCTTTTGCCAGCCGCTCCACGGAAATTGGAACTCCGCCGACAAACGGCTTATAGTTATTTGTAAGCATCGCAATCTTCATGACGTTTCCCCCTCTTCTATGCCAAAACACGAATGGCTGCTTCTCCAAAGAAATATCCGGCTCCTACAAACACCAGATTCCAGATCAGAATCCCCAGACAGGAACTGATGGTATATTTCACAAAATCCATTTTTACCATCCCTGCCGGAATCGAAATGATCGTACGCACCATCGGAAGCAGTTTACTCACAAACACTCCCACACTTCCCTTTTCCCGAAGCATGTCGATCTTACTCTCCACTGCTTCCTTTTGTTTCGGAAATTTCCTGAAGTAAAAGCCCAGCACCTTATCTCCGCCTGCTCTTCCCAGCCAATACAGCGCCCAGCTTCCTGTCAGTCCGGCCGCCACCGTCAGTACCATAACCAGCGGAAAACTGATTTCACCCTGAGATGCCCAGATCCCGGAAAGCGGCATGATCACCCCCGCCGGAAATCCCGGAAGATTCAGATATTCCAAAAGCACGATCAGAAAGATGAAAAATGCTCCATATTCAAGAAAATAATTTGTCAATGTCTGGATACTCATAGAAAACGGCCTCCCTTACTTTTGTATTTATCTTAAAATACAAAAATAAAGGAGACCGTTATAAGATTCAAAAGAATTTCTTAAGGATGTTTAAGAATTTTGGAAATCCGATTCCAGAAGATCTATCACATCATATAAAGTGTCAAACCTGCGCCATACTAATTCTAAAACCGCTTCATCCGGCTCTACCAGATCCGGAATCATCACCGGACGCATCCCTGCAGCTGCTGCCGAGCGAATCCCGGACGGTGCATCTTCCAGTGCGATTGCAAACTCGGGCAAAACCTGAATGGAAGCACAGGCTTTCAGGTAAATCTCGGGATCCGGCTTCCCCGCCGATACCATATTTCCATAAACAGCGCCGTCGAAATAATCAAACAGTCCATATTTCTTTAACAGCAGCTGTGCATGAAGCTCTCTGGAAGAAGTCGCCAGTGCCAGCCGATAGCCATGCTCTTTTGCATACTTTAAAAGCTCCTCTGCCCCGGGCTTTCTGTCTACCCCGTCTTCTTCCATGATCCGATGATAGATCCGACGCGTATTCTCCGTGAACTCTTCCATCGGAAAATCCGGCGATACATGCTCCTTAAAATACTGCTCTCTTCTCACTACATTGAAACCAATGGTATGATAAATATGGTCACCGAACCGTTCTCCGAATCCCATCTGCCTTCCGACTTCATTCCACGATTTCTGTACGACTCTCTCGGAATCAAAGAGAAGCCCGTCCATATCAAATACTAGTCCTTTAATCGGCTGCTCACTCATCTGACTGTCCTGCCGTCCTTTCTGTTCCCTACTGTTCTCTGAACACAACACTTCCGTCTGCAGCATTCATCTTTTCAATGATTGCCAGAGACTCCAGCTGGAATCCAAGGTTACGGATGATCCGTCCACCTGACTGAAATCCCTTCTCAATCACAATCCCGATTCCTTCTACAGAAGCTCCGGCTGACTGTACAATCTGAATCAGTCCCTGCAGCGCACATCCGTTGGCAAGGAAATCATCGATCAGCAATACACGATCTCCTTCTCCTAAGAATTCTTTGGATACGATAATGTCATATACTCTTCCGTGTGTAAATGACTCTACTTTTGTTGTATATACATCTCCCGCGATGTTCTTTGTCTGTGTTTTCTTTGCAAATACGACTGGTACATCAAAAATCTCTGCCACAACACAGGCGATTCCGATTCCTGATGCCTCGATCGTAAGGATCTTATTGATATCTTCGCCTTCAAAACGTTTCTTAAATTCTTTACCGATCTCACGGAATAATTTTACATCCATCTGATGATTCAAAAAGCGGTCTACTTTAAGGACATTTCCTTCTTTCACGACTCCATCTTTTCGAATTCTCTCTTTTAATAATTCCATCACTTGGCCTCCACGCTCTTTTGTATTTTAAATAATATTTTAACTACTTTTGCCTCGCTTTGCAAGCATTGCTTGCATTTCTTTTGGATAATCTATATCGCAAAGTTCAGTTTCTTCCAATACCTTGAAAAATCTGGCATTTTCTATGTGTTTTTTGAGGATTTTCTTGCCACCTTGATCTTTTGTAAGCGATAACAATTCTCGTTTATATTTCTTTGAGAACCATACGGGATTTCCAAGGTTTTCTTCTGTTCTGACACAGCCAAGTTCACAAGATTCATCTGCCATAAAAGAGAGAAATCTTTCGATTGTCTCTCTTTTCATATTGGGTTGGTCTGCTACGAAAAATGTATAGAATTCTGCATCTTTCGCTGCTTTGATCCCTGCTTTGATCGACCATGAAATCCCATATTTACTTTCTGGACAAAACACTGTCGTTATTGGGTCGTATTGCGTTTGCTTCATAATTTCCTGATATTGTGTGACAACAATGATCTCAAACCCTTCATGATCTTTGCATAGATCGATCAATCGGTCCAATCCATAACGATACATTGGCTTGGTTCCGATCATTTGCAATAATTTATTCTCCTGACCGAAACGTTTGCTGTTTCCTGATGCAAGATAAATGACCGCTGCTTTTATTTTATCCATGTTATATTATTCTTTCTCCAATAATCCCATAACGATCTTTTCACTGGTGATCGGCAATTCTCGGATCCATAATCCGGTTGCATTAAATACGGCATGGGCTAATGCTGGAGATGGTGTGTTGATAACGATCTCTCCAATGGATTTTGCTCCAAATGGTCCTGTTGGCTCATAACTGCTCTCAAATTCTACACGAAGCTTTCCAACATCGACTCTTGCTGGAACTTTATACTGCATGAAAGAATTTTGTTTTACATATCCATTTGGTGTGTAATCAACACCCTCATACAATGCCATTCCGATTCCCTGACCGAGCCCGCCTTCTACCTGAACTCTTGCAAGATTTGGATTGACTGGTGTTCCACAATCTACGACCGCAACATAATCTAAAATTTCAATATGTCCTGTCTCTTTATCAAGCTCAATCTCAACCATTCCTACCATAAATGGTGGTGGGGATACTGGAGAACTGTTTGTCTCTGTCACCTGGAAAGTTTCATTATTGTTGCACATAGATGCTGTTGCGATGTCCACTAATGAAACTTCTTTGCCGCTCTCTGCATCTCTGACTTTCTTTCCGTCAAATTCCAGAGTATCTGTATCTGCAGCTTCCATCATCTCAGCTGCTTTATTGAAAATATGTCCCTTTAATTTTTCACAGGCACGTTCCACTGCTTTTCCTGTGACGTAGGTAGAACTTGATGCGTAAGATCCAGAATCGTATGGTGATGTATCTGTATCTGCTCCGCTGACCATGATATCATCAATAGAACATTCCAGACATTCTGCCGCCATCTGGGCCAAGATCGTATCACATCCAGTTCCCATATCCGCTGCTGCAATAGAAAGTGTATACAATCCATCGTCATTTAATTTGATCGTTGCAGAACCAACGTCAACGCCAGAAATACCGGAACCCTGCATCGCCATTGACAGTCCGACACTTCGAACTTTTCCATTTCCCATATCTTTGCATGGATATTTTTCATCCCATTTGATCATCTCTTTTGCACGAGCAAGGCATCGATCCAGAGCACAGCTGTTTGCTGTTTCTCCATAATATGCTGGCATCACATCGCCTTCACGGACCATGTTCATCTCACGGATCTTCGTTGGGTCCATTCCTATCTTAGCTGCAAGTTCACTGACTGCTGATTCCAGCGCAAACACACCCTGTGTCGCACCATATCCACGATAAGCCCCAGCTGACATACGATTTGTATACACAACATCATATGCAAAACGATGCGCTTCCAGATCTCGATATAATGGAATTGATTTATGCCCAGATAACCCTACCGTTGTTGGACCATGTTCTCCATAGGCTCCTGTATTGGATAATGTATAAACATCGATCGCACGGATCTTTCCATTCTTGTTTGCTCCGACACGAACTGTTACCTGCATCTCATGTCTTGGTGAAGATGCGATCTGAGACTCTTCTCTTGAAAAAATAATCTTGGATGGTTTCTTTGTCATCCATGTGACAAATGCTGGATATACTTCGGAGATAGAACTCTGTTTTGCTCCAAATCCTCCACCAATTCTTGGTTTTGATACACGAATCTTTGATTTTGGAATGCATAATGCATTGGATAAGATCCTTCGTACATGGAATACGATCTGTGTGGAACTAACAACGTTCAATCTTCCATATTCGTCAATAAAACAATAAGTTCTGAATGTCTCCATCATTGCCTGCTGATTTGCTTTTGTATGATATGTATGTTCTACAACCACGTCGCAATCTGCTAATACCGCATCGACATCTCCTTCGTGTGTTTCTTCTGTTGCACACAGGTTTTTCTTATTATCTGCACCAATATTACATAATGCTTTCCAGTTATCTTCTGGATGCACTAGCGGTGTATCTTTATCCATTGCCTTACGTGGATCTAAGTTTGCTGGCAATACTTCGTATTCCACACGTAACATCTTGATCGCCTGATCAACGCACTTTTCATTCTCCCCAGCAACGATTGCAACGGGATCTCCAACATAACGGACATGCTGATCCAGAATCTGTCTGTCATATGGGCTTAATTCCGGATATGTCTGTCCTGCCATCGTAAAACGTTCCTGTGGCACATCTTCCCATGTATAAATCGCCTCAATCCCTGGCACTTTCATAGCAAACTGAGTGTTGATCGATTTGATCATTGCGTTCGCATATGGACTTCGAAGTAATTTCACGATCAGACATTCTTTTGGTGCCTTATCGTTTGTAAATACAGGTTTCCCTGTCACAAGTGCCATAGCGTCTTTTTTCATGATCGGCTGGTTAACTACTTTCATTCGGCACCTCCATCTTTATTTTTCTTATATTCCAAAAAGTCTAAGATTCCTCGAAGCTGTCCTTCATATCCAGAACATCTGCAAAGATTCCCCGCAAGGTATTCTTTGATCTCTTCTTCACTCGGATCTGGAATCTCTCTAAATAATGCAATCGCATTCATGATCATTCCTGGGTTACAAAATCCGCACTGTTCAGCCCCTTGGTTCGCAATAAAAGCTCCAAACTCAGCTGCTTCTTCCTGCAATCCTTCTAAGGTATCGATCTTGTGTCCATCAACTCTTGCTGCAAGAATGGAACATGATAAGATTGGCTGGTCATCCATAAATACCGTACATAATCCGCAATTTGATGTCTCGCATCCACGTTTCACACTGTAACAACCAAGATCTCTGACGAGATCGATCAGGAGAGTGTCTGCATCAATCTGTGGGGTTACTTTCTTTCCATTTAATGTAAATGTAATCTCCATGTTTATTTTTCTCTCCTTTCTTCTAACTGTTCAAAGCCTCTTCTTAATAAGACTTTTGATAACTGTTCACGGTAAGCAGCACTTCCTCTCATGTTGCTTCCAAAATTCATCTGACCTGTCACTTCATCTGCGAGTTTTTTTCTTCCTTCATCATCTTTGATCTGTTCCATCCACTGATCTGATAATCTGACTCTGCAAGCTCTGGATGGTCTTGCACCGACAACCGCATATGCCTCTTTCTCACCTAATGAAACAGCGCAGGTCAAAACTGGAAAATCTGTCTTTGTATTTCTATGAGAAAGATAAACACTTTCCTGCGGATGCTTCTTAATTATCAGACGCACTAAAATATCATTTGGATATTTATTTGCTGCAAATTGATCTAATGGAATGATTCCTTCATGATGTAACTCCACATAACTGTCAAACGCCAGAAAACAGCTTAATACATCAGAAAAACCGAACTTTCCAAAAATACTTCCACCTACTGTCGCAAGATTACGGAACTGCACTCCGACAATGTGTGTCACACTTTCTTTTACCGCTCCCTGACTCCATGTATTTAATCCTTCATGAAGTTCGATCTGTCTTAGTGTTACCATTGCTCCGATTGAAAATTCCTCATCATTTTCTTCGATCTGATCAAGTCCAAGACCCGACAGATCAATTGCTTTTTGTACATTTCTTGTGACCATCTTAAGCCACAACATGCCACCGATCACGCAGTTGGTCTTCTTCTGATTCAGCTCATAAGCTTGCTCAAGACTTTCTGCTTTGACGTATTCCTTGATCTTTAACATCTTATTTCTCCTTTAATTTTTTAAAATATCCCTTGTTTATACATTCTTTCACATTCTACAGAGCAACACAGGCAATTGGCAAAAAAAAGAGTACTTTCTGAGAAAGTACTCCTTCAGGTATCGTCCTATAATCCCCAGTATTCTCCATAGGTATCTTTGATGTTCTGTACATCGCTGTCTGTAATTCCATCAATCGTACTCTTAACAAACTGGTAAGTTCTTGGTCTCTTTGATCTTAATGCGGATGGATGCTCCTTATAATCCTTGTAAGATTCTGCAAAATACTCAGATGCTGATTTGATCGCATATGCTTTGTTATATCCATCATATTTATTCTTCTCAGCATTGTAAATTGACTTCCATTGACTCGTTCCAACTTTATCTCCTGCAAGGAAATTAGCAAAATGTCCTAATTCGTGAAGTAATACAGAAGATCTCGCACTCTGAAGTGCGATCTTATGGCTCTTAACGCTAAATACACCTGTCGCTTCCGCATTTTTATCAATCACCATCTTAAACTTCAGATCTTCAAATGCATTCAAGATCTTACCATCTGCCTGAGAACCAAGTGTTCTTAATGTTGTTCCAGAAACACCAGACATCTGACTCAATTCAACCGTTGTTGTCTTGATCGTTCTCTTCTTAGAACCCTTCTTGTCATAATCCTTCTGTGTTTTGACAACTTTTGTATTCACAACCTTACGTCTGGAATGATTCTGAGATGTTGTTGTTCTTCTCTTTGTTGTTTTCTTCGTCGTTACCTTCGGTTTCTTGCCAAGCGGTACTTGAATCCCATCAATTGATGTTGTTGCTTCGCTTGGATGCTGCATAGTATCAACGCTTTCATAGGAAGCCATCTGCTTCTCAAACTTCTCCTGCTAACAGTTATTGTAAAATATGACTCCACCAAAAACCAATGCAACAGCTACTACTACGGACACCAATCCGACCATGACTTTCTTCTTCATAACTCTCGCCCCTTCTTAATATTAATATCTATACTCTTTGCTTTTATCTCTCAATCCCCATGTGAGAGACACTCACCCTATAATATATTTTCATCGTACAATATTCGCACTTTTTTGTCAATAAATTCCGATGGATTTCAGCCTGTTTCTGACCATATTTCTTAGCGGATCCTTTTTATTATCATTTCTGGATTGGATGCATATAAAATCGCAGTTTCTTTGCTGATCTGTCCTTCTTTATATAGATTGATCAATGACTGGTCCATAGATATCATTCCGCTCCCTGTAGAGGAATAGATCAAACCATCTATTTGATGCACTTTATTTTCACGGATCATATTGCGAATCGCCGGGGTCACTTCCATGATCTCAAACACAGGGATCAATGTTCCATCCATCGTTGGTATCAGCTGCTGGGAGATCACTGCCTGTAATACAGAAGCCAGCTGAATCATGATCTGACGTTGCTGATTTGGTGGAAATACATCTATGATACGTTCGATCGTATTCGCTGCCCCGATAGTATGAAGTGTTGAAAATACCAGATGCCCTGTTTCTGCAGCTGTCATAACTACCTGAATCGTTTCATAATCTCTCATTTCCCCAAGCAATATCACATCCGGACTTTGTCTTAATGCGGCTCTTAAGGAAGTAACATAATTTACAGTATCCATGTTTACTTCTCTCTGACTGACGATACTTTTCTTATGTTGATGTAAAAATTCCAAAGGATCTTCCAATGTGATGATGTGATCTTCTTTTATTTCATTGATTTCTTCTATCATGCATGCAAGTGTCGTGGATTTTCCACTTCCCGCTGGTCCTGTTACAAGCACAAGTCCTTTGTTTAATTCACTTAATTTCATTACCTACTCTGGTATTCTTAATTGCTTATAGTCTGGCAGGCGGAATGCGATCCTTAGATCTGCGATACAACTTCCATAGTTTCTCATCGATCGCTCCAACTTGTTCATTCGCTGCATTGGATGCCTGATAAAAAGCCGACGTACGTTCCAAATTCTTTTTACTTAACGTATGATCTCCCTTGGCACTTGAAAGTGTCAAAGCCGCAAAAACTGCTAAACAGACCATAGCTAACACGAGCACGATCGAAGCTGCTCCAATCCCTAAAAATGGCATTTTACGATCTTTCATTATCTTTCCTTTCCTGCCTGTATCTTAAAATATCAAGCTGATAAATCTGTTGGTTTTCCCTCCACATCGTAATCTTTCCCAGAACTTTCGCTGACTGCCTTTCAAGCTTTATCGTCATATGATAACGGGCTTTTGTTTTCTTTATCTCATTCCAATCCTGATCATAATAACACTGATAATCTCCGGCTTTACCATCTATTTGTGTAAAATATTCTTGAAAATCTTTGATGTCATAAGCACCCGCTTCTATCAGTTCTGCAGCTTGTGTTACATAATTTTTTGTCTCTGTCATTTCTCTTGCTTTTGCACTGATGTTATGAGCTTTTACAAATACCTGAAGCAGGATTGATCCACAGATTGCAAAAAAGAATAATACCATCATTAATTCCATCAGGATCAGGTGTGTTCCATTGCTTTTTTGTCTCATACTTCCTCCTAATTCCTGCTGTGTTTGTATACACAGTTCTGATATATCTTGCCATCACTTCCCTGAATCTTTATATGATACAGCTGTTTTGTTTCTATTACAGAAAAATCTTTTGCTGCCACAATCTTCTCTCCCTGCATCGTTGTTGTATCCAGACCTTCTCTTACCATTAATTCTCTCAACGCACCCTTCTCCTGATAGAGATATGTATTGTATTTTTTCCCATTGATCTTTTCCGTATGGATCAGGGCTGTGCGTCCATGAAAGCTGCCGATCTCGATGCTGTCCTTTTCATCCCACTGTCTTATCTTTTCTGTTACATAAGAAATATCGATCCGTTCCTCATAATCCTCATTCATCACAGAAGCTGTATGACTATATATATTCGCCCCGATCATACTCAAGGAAAACGCACAAACTGCAAACACTGCAAATAAGATCACAAGAAACATCTGATCTGTCATATGTCTTTGTCATACTCCAATCCATAATGTTTCTCCATATAAGAAAGACTTTCTGGATATCGTCCTTCCACACTGTAACATTGTACCGCCCCTTTGATCACGGCTTCTTTCAGACTTTCATCCATATCAATTCCACTCTTTAATGCCATTGCCATTCCACCTGCGAATCTTGTTCTTGCGCGTTTCCATGCGATTTTCTTCATAAATCCGATGGTTTGTATCTTCGAGATAAATTCAATTCTTGCCTTTTTATAAAAAATAACGAAAAATACTATGATCAAGATCACCACTGCCAAAACTACCAGAACAATTGCTGACTGCCTCATCCAATCTCCAATATTCAATAACTGACGTGCAACTCCTGTCATCTCTTGCCCTAATTGCATATATACCTGTTCAAACACTGGCATAACCTTTATAAATAATACTGCAACGATCACTAACAACATCCCGAGCATCGCAACCGGATAAGTCACTGCACTCTTGACCGCATCTAATATTTCTTCTTCCCTCTGGTAATATGCCGCCAATGCTTCCATCGTCTCATCCAGTCTTCCTGTCTGTTCTCCGATCTCCGTCATATGAAGTGCATATTCTGGGAAAACCCCTGTTTTCTCCATTGCAGGATAAAGCATTCCACACATTTCAAGTTCTTTGCGAATCTCTTTTAATATCTCCCTGCCTTCTGTCTGGACATCTCCATCTTCCATAATGTAAATTCCCTCAAGCGATGAAATCCCAGATTTCAAGATCAGCGCCATCTGACCACAAAATGTGATCAGTTCTTCGTTGCTAAGTTTCTTCGCTTCCTTTACTGCTTTCGTCTTACTTGTAAATTCTACATACTGGTTAGGATATAAAAATGGCAGAAATTTACTTTTTAATTTCACCTCAAAACTATCCATCATCAAAACACTGTATTCATCGTCCTGCACATTTTCATATACAGAGATCTGATATGTACCATTCCACTGGTCAATGGAAAATATGTCGACTCTTTTGTCCGTTCAATAAAATATTTATATACTTTATTATTCTTTCCGATCACTTCAACACTGATCTTCTTTGCACTTCCCTTATATCGCAGTGCTACATAACCTTGAGCCACATTCGATATATCAACCACAGCCTCTCCATGATCCAAAACTTCCTTCCCCGGTGCTTCTGGCTTTAATACTCCTGCTTTCTGAGCTGTTACCTGCTTCTTCCGGCCTCATCCGCCAAATGGTAACATAATGATCAGGCATGTCACGATCAGTATTATTTTTATGACATACTTCATAAGAATTCTCCTTGTATTTACTTCCTCTAGTATAACAGATTCACAATATGCCTTCTAATTTTATTTACGTATACAAATGCTCTCTTACATAATTTAAAAACTGCTTCTTTGCATAATCCAATGGCTTATTTTTTCTATAAAATAGTGATATCACAGAATGTAATTCATCTTCTAGTGGTATCATTTTAACTCCAGCACATTTAGCTTCTCTATAAACCGTTGAAAATGTGATCGTAACCCCAACCCCTTCACTTACAAAACTCATGATTGTATTTGCTTGTGGAAATTCAAAAGCTATTTTCGGTTCAAATCCTGCTTTCTCACAACTCTTATAAAACACTTCGTAACTTCCGCTGCCTCTCTCTGGGAAGATAAAAACATCATCTTTCAATTCTTTCAGTTGAAGTCGATCTCTTCCATAAAGCGGATGTTTTTCATATAACACTGCACACAATTTATCATCATACAGTGGGGAAAAACGGAATTTTTTCTGATCTTCCATCATATTTTCTCTCAAGATCAAAAAATCATAACGATCGGAATTTTCCTGGATCTCACTTGCGATCCTTTCATCGATCACAAGTTTGATATCTGGATATTCTTTCCTGAAATCCGCCACCAATCTTGCAAAATGATATGGTGCAAGAACCGGCATACAACCAATCTTAATTTCCTGATTTTTCTGAACATTTTTCAGCATCTCTTCATAGGTTCCCGTCATTTTCTTTGCATAAGACAAAAAGATCTCTCCTTCTTTGGACAACTCAAATTTCCTTGTATTCCTGCGGATCAGTGTAATTCCTAACTCATTTTCCAACTTACGGATCTGTTTTGATAATGCACCTTGTGTCATGTTACAGGCATATCCAGCTTCTGTGAAATTTTTCTGTTTACATAATTCCATATAATAATATAATTGCTGTATTTCCATTTTTCCATACCCTTTTTAAATATCTTCGTATATTCCTATTTGGAATATATCAAATCTCAACTGGAATTGCAATACTTCGCTCTCTCTATATATAATAAGAAACACAAAAGGGAATACGATTGATAAAATATGAAATTTTGATGAAAGGAATCGTTGATATTATGAAAAACAAAAAAAGATTTTTTTACCATAGATTGTTATTTTATATTTTAGGACTGTTGATCATGTCTGTTGGTTCTAATTTATTTTTGAAAGCAGCTCTTGGAGTTGCACCTAGCTGTACGATGGCTTTAACATTAAGTTATCTTTCCCCAATTCACAGCTATGCCTTATTTAACTTCCTGATCAACTCTACTTTCTTAGTTTGCGAAGCTTTGATCCTTCATGAATTCGGGAAAATGCAGTTGACTCAGCTTGGTTTGACTTTTGTTTATTCTTTATTTATCGAATTTACTTCTTATGGTTTATTCTTTATTGAACCTCATGGACTTGCCGCTAAGATTTTACTATCTGTCATCGCATGTGCCGTTCTATCAATAGGTGTCGGATTCACGATCAGTTCCGGGTTCGCTGTTATGCCAATGGAAGGACTTGTGAAAACTATCTCTGATAAGAAAAATATAAGCTTTGGCGCTGTCAGAGTTTGTCTGGAAGTTTTATTTACTGTATGTTCTGCGATCTCTTCTTTTGTATTGCTTCCAGAATTACCATCCGTTGGAATCGGAACCGTGATCGCCGCTTTCTTAAGTGGTAATATTACAAATATATTTTCTTCTCTATTTCATAAGAGAATCAATGCCTACCTTGGATTTCAGGCATAATCCTATAGAAAAAAACGTAATCTCAAATGAACCTCTTGAGATTACGTTTTTTTATTCTATCCTGCTTCTTTAGTTTTTGCCTATTCCCATGGATCGATTTGCTGATTCGTCGGTACAACTTTGATCTTCTTTGAAATCGTTATCTTTGTCCCTGTTTTTAATTTTGCAGAAATCGTCACTGTTCCAGCTTTATTTCCTGTGATTCTTCCATTCGAGTCAACAGATGCCACGGATGGATTACTACTCTTCCATGATGTGAAAGATGATGTATTGATCACTGTTGGATACACACCGTACTCTTTCATCATTTTGCCTTGATATGTTGGCTTCATCTGCATTTTTTCTGTTTCCCATATTGTACCGTATCTGCTGTCTAGTTTTAAATAACTCTTCTTTAAATATGAATTCTTTGTCACGATATTTTTTGTAAATTGCTTTCTTGCCTTGGATTTTTCTACTTTCTTTGCTTTGGAACTGCTAAAGTCTAATACCCAGGTATTGGCTTCGTATCCGTCTCTTGACACAACCGTAACTGCTGCAACCCCTACACTTTTTGCATTCGAAAGTAACAGACCTTTTCTATGTGTGGAAGAATTGATCCAACCCTTTACGATCTGCTTCGGTGTAGTTTCTGCGGATTGTGCGCAGTTTTCATAGATGATCTTCTTGTTGATACTTTTTGAAAGCTTTCCATTTGGTCTTCTATGCGGACTTGTTTCTGGAATATAGATCGTTGTTTCAAATCCACGCATAATTGCTGAATTTGTCAATCCTCGATCCATCTTCAATGCTTTGCGTCCATTTTTCTTACGGTATTTGTTCACTTCTTTTAAGATTTTCTGTGCATCGTTATAATCCTGATATCCTGTAACAGATAATTTCCCTGTAGAAGCAGCCTCTACCTTCTTCTGGCTGACTCCTGCAGTTGTAAATAGCATTGCCGCTGCTAATGCAATACTGGCAGCTCTTCTTAATAGTTTCCTCATAAACTTTCTCCTTTCATACTTTTGATCATGGTACCTTTATATAATTTGTGCACAGATATCATTCAAACAACATCTCTCACAATGAGGCTTTGTTCTTGCCGTACAGACATCTCTTCCATGCCATACCAGCCTGTGGCAGAAATCACTTCCTTCTTCTGGTGGAACGATCTCCCATAATGCCATCTCAACTTTTTTAGGGTCTTTTATCCCATCAACCAATCCAATCCGGTTGACCAAACGGATACAATGTGTATCCGTAACGATCGCAGGTTTGCCAAAAACATCTCCCATGATCAGGTTGGCACTTTTTCTTCCGACCCCAGGAAGACTTAGAATCGATTTAAAATCGGTTGGGATCTTACCGTTATATTCATCTCTTAAAACTTTCATACATTTGCTGATATCTCTTGCCTTGCTCTTTCCAAGACCACAGGGTCGTACGATTTCTTCAATATCTGCAACGTCTGCTGCTGCCAGTGCTTCTACTGTTGGATATTTTTCAAATAATCCTTTTACCACGACATTTACTCGTGCATCCGTACACTGAGCCGCCAGTCTTACACTAACTAATAATTTCCATGCCTGATCATATTCCAATGTGCAGTCTGCATCTGGATATTCATTCTTCAGACGCTCAATGACTTCTAGTGCCAGTTCTTTTTTATTCATAACAGTATCCTCCTTGAAGGTTGTTTTATCCTTATTATACCTTACATTTTTGCATATTTCTATGCTATAATGATTTTGTATTTTTTGTTCATCGAAAGGAGAATTTTATGAAGAAAAGTTTTTTAAAAGGTGCCTCTATTTTTCTGGCATCTGTATTAACAGTAGGTATGTGTTCTGCTTATAGTGTAAATGCGAAAGCAAAATTTTCTCTACCTAAGAAGACAACATTAAGTTATGACAAAAAAGATAATGGCGGGAATGGTTTTTACACAAATGTGATCTATATCAAGGGAACAAATCGCTCTAATTCAGAATCCATCCTGCGTAATGGTATGAAGGTTAAATCTTCAAATAGAAAGGTTATTTCTACAAAAACTTTTGGAAAAGATTATTATCTTATTGCAGATAACAATCAAGTAGGAATCGGTGTAAAACTTAAGAAAACAGGATCAACAAAAATCACTGCAAAATTTAAATACAGAGGTAAAACTTATTCTGTAAAAACAACAGTCAAAGTTATAAAATACTCAAATCCTTTTAAGAAGATCGTAGTGGATGGAAGAGACTGTACTTCTGATTTTAAGAATAAAAACGGATCTTCGATCTCCTTTATGGGACGTAACATCAAGATCACTCCTAATAAGAACTGGAGAGTAAAATCTATTTATACTTACAAGCCAGGAGCTACTAAAATGAAAAGAGTAAAAGGTTCTTCCGTTACAATCCCAACAAATTGCCGTGCTTTTATTACAATGGAAAATAAAAAGAATAAATTAATAGAAAAAGTTACTTTTGATGAAATGGATACTACTGAAGATCCTGGATTTACATTCTAGACACAATTTTAAAACAACCCAGAATTGTCTTTTTATACCTGACGATTCTGGGCTGTTCTTATCTTCTACAATTTCTTTATTTGATCTGTTTCATGTTAAATCAATGCCATTCTCTGCCATTTCCCTTGTATGTATCGTTTGACAAACAGGATTCCTCTGAATACCCAGTCTAATGTCATTGCTACCCAGACTCCGAAGACTCCAAGTCCCATCCATTTTCCAAGAACAACGCTGCAGAAGATTCTAAATATCCACATCGTGGCTGATGCTACAACCATACAGTATTTGACATCATTTGCTGCTCTTAATGTGTTCGGGATCGTGAATGCTGGCGGCCAGATCGTTACACAGCATAAAGAGTCCGCAAGTCCTACCGTTACAGTTAGCATCTGCTCAATGATCAACGGTATGATCAATCGTACAAGATCTTTATTTGAAAACATCCTGTTCCTTGCACTGTCTGTGATTTCCATATTATTTCATTTCTTTTTCTGTGTTTTAAAGATTATTTCTGTGTTTTGTCTTTTGTTTTACAGTTTTTATCTTATCACACTTTTGATTTTGTTCAAGGTCTGATTAAAAATATTTACATTTTCTCATTTTTATAATCGAGTAGGAGGCTAATCATTAATTGATTAGCCGACCTCTCACACCACCGTGC
>OKSA01002199.1_pt1 | contig 16291 bp, 13 predicted proteins | sample 1601181 | NCBI WGS metagenome assembly OKSA01 (sample SAMEA3541538, study PRJEB24748) | human gut metagenome | biome: human gut; feature: human-associated habitat; material: faeces | place: China | collected 2012
ATGGAACAGAAGATAAAGGATATGAGTCTCCGGCAGATGCTGACCGTTCCAATGGTAAACTTGTAATGGCAACAAATGCTGCATTTGAGCCATATGAATATTATGAAGATAACAAGATTGTTGGTGTTGATGTAGACTTTGCACAGGCAATCGCAGATAAACTTGGTATGGAACTTACTGTAAATGATATGGAATTTGACTCAATCATTGCAGCAGTTGACAGCGGAAAAGCAGATTTTGGTGCGGCTGGTATGACTGTTACAAAGGAAAGAGAGAAACAGGTAGATTTTTCTGATTCCTATTACACAGGAAAACAGATGATCATCGTTAAGAAATAATCCAGAAGAGTAGGATGAGAACATGCAGGAATTGAAAAGTAGTTTTATTTCGAATTTTATAGAAGATAACCGCTGGAGATATATTACAGATGGTCTGAAGATCACTTTGTTGGTTACAGTATTTGCAGTATTGATTGGTGTAGTACTTGGATTCTTGATCGCAATTGTCCGTACAACACATGATAAGACCGGTAAATTAAAGATTCTGAACGCAATCTGTAAAGTATATCTGACTGTGATTCGTGGAACTCCGGTTGTTGTACAGCTGATGATCATTTACTTTATCATATTCGGAAGTGTGGACATCAGCAAAGTACTGGTCGCGATCATTGCATTTGGTATTAACTCAGGTGCATATGTTGCAGAGATTTTCCGTTCCGGTATCATGTCAATCGATAACGGACAGTTTGAAGCGGGACGAAGCCTGGGATTCAATTATGCTCAGACAATGATGTACATCATTATGCCGCAGGCATTCAAGAATGTACTTCCGACACTTTGTAATGAATTCATTTCTTTATTGAAAGAGACTTCTGTATCCGGTTATATTGCGTTACAGGATCTGACGAAGGGCGGGGACATTATCCGGAGCCGTACATATGATGCATTCATGCCGCTAATCGCCGTTGCGCTGATCTATCTGGCAATGGTAATGATCTTTACCAAGCTTGTCAGCTTACTGGAGAGGAGGTTGAGAAACAGTGACCACTAAGAATGATGATGTGCTGATCAAAGTAGAAGGTCTGCACAAGATATACGGAGATTTTCATGCACTGAATGGAATCAATGAAGAGATTCACAAGGGAGAAGTGGTCGTTGTCGTAGGACCATCCGGTTCTGGTAAGTCAACGTTCCTGCGTTCTCTGAATCTTCTTGAGGTTCCGGATCAGGGACATATCTATTTTGAAGGCGTGGATATTACAGATAAACATGTGGATATCAATAAGCACCGTCAGAAGATGGGAATGGTGTTCCAGCATTTTAATTTATTCCCGCACAAGACGATCAAGGAAAATATCACGCTTGCTCCGATCAAGCTTCTCGGAAAGAGCAAGGAAGAGGCAGATAAAAGAGCAATGGAACTTCTGGAAAGAGTAGGACTTGCCGAGAAGGCGGATTCTTACCCATCCCAGTTATCCGGAGGTCAGAAGCAGAGAATCGCGATCGTGCGTTCCCTGGCAATGGATCCAGATGTGATCCTGTTCGATGAACCGACATCGGCTCTTGACCCGGAGATGGTAGGAGAAGTTCTGGAGTTGATGAAACAGCTCGCAAGAGAAGGTATGACGATGGTTGTGGTAACACACGAGATGGGATTTGCCAAGGAGGTTGGTTCCAGGGTTATCTTTATAGATTCCGGACAGATCAAAGAGCAGGCAAAACCAGATGAATTCTTCGACAATCCAAAGGATCCGCGGTTGCAGGAATTTTTATCAAAGATTTTATAATACAGAATGGAAAAAAAGGAAATATATCATGTAAATGCTTTCTCCCGCTGTGCGGTAAGAAAGATATTACATGATATGTTTCCTTTTTTATTTCAAACTATACTTTGCAACAACTGTCCCGTTCGATCAGATGGTGGGGAACGATGATCTTGGTTGCGGGGAGATCTGGATTTTCTATGTGGTTGATGATCTGGGAGGCAGCTTCACTTCCAAGCTGACCGGCTCCGATGTCAATTGAAGTTAATTGCGGGGAGGTCAGTCTTGCAAACAGAGAGTTGTTGAAAGATATGATGGACAGATCTTCCGGGATGGACAGATGAGCTTCCAGGCAGACTCGTTCTAAAGAGACGGCGAGGATATCATCACTGACCAGAATTGCTGTCGGTCGGTCTTCCTGGAGCAGAAGTCCGCGTATGGCTTCTTCATTATTCTCTGATGCATTTTTTACTTCCGCACAGTATTCCGGACGGACAGGAAGCTGATGGCTTGCGAGTGCAAGCTGGTAACCGGCCTTACGGTCGGCGGAGAAGATCAGGGAACTGTCGGAACCGAGATAGGCGATCCGGCGGTGCCCGAGCTGGTACAGATATTCGGTTGCTTCCCGGCCGGCAAGCAGATTGTCATTGTCAATATAGATCGTCTGATTGGTGTACTGTGTTGCTTTTCCGATAAGAATATATAAAAGACCTTCGTTAAAGAGGTAATCGATAACAGGGTCTTCTTTCTTGGAATACAGTACGATGAAACCGTCTACTTTGCCGCTTCGGGACATAGACCGGACAGCGTCAAGAATCTCAGCTTCATCCTGGCCGGTTACAATTGTCGTCATATACTGCCTGCCGTTACAGTAATGGCTGATTCCCTGGACTGCCTCCAGATAGAAGGAGTTCTCGTAGACTTCTTTGGCAGAAGCAGGGAGAATGATGCCGATCGTACGTGAATTCTGTGAAGCGAGATTGCTTGCCTGAAAATTCGGTTCATATCCAAGTTCTATCATAGCTTTTCTGACACGTTCTTTTGTCTCTTCACTGATAGAGGGATTATTTTTGCAGGTTCTGGATACGGTGGAAGGGGAAACACCTGCCAGCGCAGCCACATCTTTAATTGTTACGGTCATGTAAGTAACCTCCGTTAGAGTTATATTTTCGTAGCTTTTGTATTTTTCTTATATTTTACAGCAAATAAATCAATAATGCAATTGAATTGCGGAAATACAATGCAAACGTGTGCATTGGTATATAGAAGAATTGCACAAAAAAGGTAAGATCAAATTGTTGAAAAGGTAGAATTACATTTTATAAACGAAAATACATTGAAAATCATGCAAAATCTGACTATAATTAACGCAAACGGTTGCATAAATAATGTAATAAGAAAACATGAGGAGGTTTCGTTGGGAACAAGGATAAGAGTAAAAATATACCATAAGTAATTCTTGCATCGTTAACCGGAAAGGCAGTACCGTTAAGTGAAGTCCCGGATTCGGTATTTTCTGAGAAAGTCTTAGGTGACGGGGCCGCAATTATTCCGGCAGATGGTAAGATTGTAAGCCCGGTAGACGGAGAGATACCTATCTGCTGGCAGAAGAAAAAGATGACGGTATGAAAATCAAAATAAACAGAAAAGAAGAGGGAAAAAAGATGAGCGAAAGAGCAGCAGGCATACTCATGCCGATCAGCAGCCTTCCATCGGAATACGGAATCGGCTGTTTTTCAAAGAGTGCATATGAATTTGTGGACTGGCTAAAAAAAGCAGGACAGAGTTACTGGCAGATTCTGCCGCTTGGTCCTACAAGCTACGGAGATTCTCCGTATCAGTCGTTTTCAACATTTGCGGGCAATCCATATTTCATCAGTCTGGAGGCACTGGTGGAAGAAGGCGTTCTGACAAAAGCAGAATGTGAAGCTGTAGACTGGGGAAAAGTAAAAGGGAGTATTGATTATAAAAAGATTTACGAAGGACGTTATCCGCTTCTTCGAAAAGCTTACGAAAGAAGTAATGTACATGAGAATGAAGCGTATCAGCAGTTCGTAAAAGAGAACAGCTGGTGGCTGTCGGATTATGCATTATTCATGGCAGTAAAAGACAGATTTGACGGCGTGGAATGGAAATTGTGGGCAGATGATATCAAGCTGCGCTGGGGACCTGCGATGGATTATTATCGTGAAGAACTGTATTTTGATATCGAATTCCATCAGTATATGCAGTTCAAGTTCTATGAACAGTGGATGCAGTTAAAAACCTATGCGAACAAAAAAGGCATTCAGATCATCGGTGATATCCCGATCTATGTTGCAATGGACAGCGCAGATACCTGGGCACATCCGGAATTGTTCCAGTTAGATGAGGAAAATGTACCGGTTGCTGTTGCAGGATGTCCGCCGGACGGATTCTCCGCAACCGGACAATTATGGGGAAATCCACTCTACCGCTGGGGATATCATAAAGAAACAGGATATCAGTGGTGGATATCTCGTCTGGCATATGTGTTCCGCCTGTACGATGTAGTAAGAATCGATCATTTCCGTGGATTTGATGAGTATTTCTCTATTCCATACGGGGCAGAGACGGCGGTAGACGGACACTGGGAAAAAGGACCGGGCATGGATCTGTTCTGGAAAGTAAGAGAAGCACTGGGTGAAAAACCGGTTATCGCAGAAGACCTAGGATACGTTACGGACAGTGTACGTGAGCTGGTAAGGGACAGTGGATTTCCGGGTATGAAGGTTCTGGAATTTGCATTTGACTCGAGAGATTCGGGATGTGCGAATGACTATCTGCCACACAACTATCCGGTGAACAGTGTTGCTTATACAGGAACACATGACAATGAGACGCTTGCAGGCTGGTGGGGAAGCATCAGTAAGGATGAGCAGAAGCTGACCCGCGAGTATCTCTGTGATACGTACACACCGGAAGCAGAACTGAATAAGCCGTTGATCAGCCTGATCATGAGAAGTGCCGCAAAATGGTGCGTGATCCCGATGCAGGATTACCTGGGGCTTGATAACAAGTGCCGTATGAATACACCGTCAACGGTCGGAACCAACTGGAAATGGAGAATCCGCAAGAACCAGTTATCTGTGAAATTACAGAAAGAGATCTATGCAGTGACATTGCGTTACGGAAGAATGAACTGGATGGAAGAAGTTGAAGAGGCAGCGGACAGAGAAGAATAGAGAGTATCCTGTCTGGGAGCGGAAATAAAAAGGGCAGATATCTGTATAATGATATCTGCCCTTTGCTATTCGTATACTTTCATAGGTTCTCTTCAAATTAGATAGGAAGTTCAAGATAAATATCTTTTCCTTCTTTGATAGAGATGACTACTTTACCATGTTTAATTGTAGTAACAGCACCCTGAACACTTGCAACAGGTGCGGCTTCGGCAGGAGCTTCCTCTTCAGCAGGAGCTTCTTCTGCTGCTAAATCGTCATCTGATTTGAATCCTTCTACGTTATCTGCTGTCAGTGGACAGAGGGAATCACTTGTTTTTGTTAATTTTGCCCCAAGAACCTGTCCGATCTTCAGACATCCGTCAAGATTTAAAAGACCTGAATCTACTAATTCATCGAAGATTGCAGGATCCTCTAAGTTTGCTGGTTCAATTGTAATTCCGCCTTCTGCTCTACAGCATAATACGGCAGGATCATTTGCATGCGCTTTCGCTGTTTCAGCTGTAATTGACATACCGAATACCTCCTAATATTCATATTTATTTTCTATGAATAGTATAGACTTTTCTAATTGAATTTTCCAATTGCTTTTTCCGATAAAAGACAGCTGGAATAGATAACCTCTATAGAACAAAGAAATAAGAATCAGCTTAAAAAATATATAGAATCTTTCTATAAGTATATGAGAATAACCAATTGGAAATATAAAGGAAACAGGAATATAATAATATCAAACGATAATATTGTTAGTGGCAGGGATCAGCCACATTCCCTTCTCTTAAAGCCCTTTTCCTGAGGATGTCGATATCGGGACGACATTCCCAGGAAAAGGGCTTTGACGTTGTATAGAATGATAAGTTATAATGAATCATATGTTCGAGAAAGTAAAATAAATGGGGAAGTAATAGAAAATGAAAAATACAGAAAAAAAAGATGAAGACCTTGTTAAGATCGTACAACCGCTGGTGGACTGGTACCGCGAGAATAAAAGAGATCTTCCGTGGCGCCATAACCCGGACGCATACCGGGTGTGGATATCCGAGATTATGCTGCAGCAGACAAGGGTGGAAGCTGTAAAAGGATATTATGACCGCTTTTTAAAAGCACTTCCGACAGTGAAGGATCTCGCAGAGGCAGAAGAGGATAAGCTTCTGAAGCTATGGGAAGGTCTGGGATATTATAACCGTGTCAGGAATATGCAGAAGGCAGCACAGCAGATCATGGTTGATCATGAAGGCATATTTCCGGATACTTATGAAGAAATCCTGCAATTGAAAGGAATCGGCAATTACACGGCAGGGGCTATCAGTGCATTTGCATACGGAATCCCGAAGCCGGCAGTGGATGGTAACGTACTCCGGGTGATTTCCAGGATCACCGGAAGTTATGAAGATATCATGAAGCAGAGTGTCCGTAAGAAGATTGAAAACACACTGGAACAGGTGATACCATCCGATGCTGCCAGTGATTTCAATCAGGGACTGATCGAGCTGGGAGCAATCGTGTGTGTGCCGAACGGAGAACCGAAATGTGAGGAATGTCCGGTAAAAGAATATTGTATTGCGTGCAAGGAGAATCTAACGACAGAGATACCGGTAAAGAAAAAGGCAAAAACCAGAAAGATCGAAGAAAGAACCATTCTGATATTCAAAGACGGTAAGCGGATTGCAATCCGGAAGCGCCCGGCAAAAGGTCTGCTGGCAGGACTGTATGAATTTCCGAATGTGGAAGGTAAGCTTTCGATGGACGAAGTTACGGAATATAGCAAGACGATCGGTCTGATGCCGGTCCGTGTGCAGGAACTTCCGGAAGCAAAGCATATCTTCAGTCATATCGAATGGCACATGACAGGATATGAGGTGATCGTAGATGAGCTGGAGAAGACGAATGAGAAAGGATTTCTGTTTATTCATCCGGAAGAGATCAGGAAGGAGTATTCGATTCCGTCGGCGTTTGAAAAGTATACAGGGTATGCGGGGATTGAACGGTAGTGATCGGAAAAACAATGGAAATTAAAAAGATGCAGATAACTGTCAGTTATATAACAGTTACCTGCATCTTTCTATATGATTCATAATTATTCATATTACGTCGGCTGCTGGGAAAGCTTCGGTGCCGTCTTATCCGCTGTCACATACACGAATGGATAAATAATACATGCCATCGTAACCGCTGCGATCACGTCCGTCACGGAATGCTGTTTTAAGAACATTGTGGACAGAATAATGAGCGTTGCCAGAATATAGGCACTGATCTGGATCCATCTGTGCTTTTTCAGATCATTACTATGTGAGATGGCAATGCCTGCACCGATAGAGTTGAATACATGGATGCTTGGAAGCACGTTCGTCGGTGTATCTGTTTTATACAGAACTTTTACCATATCGGTAAACATATTGTCTCGTGGAAATACAGTTGGTCTTAAATTTAATGCATTTGGAAAGACCGTACATATGATCAGGAAGATTGTCATACCTGAAAATAAAAAAGCACATAGTCTGTAAAATCCCCATTTATCCTTAATCAGGAAATAAGCCACAGTCACAGCAATGAATATGAACCACAACAAATAAGGGATAATAAAATATTCAATAAACGGAATATGATTATCAATTGGAGAGTGTATCATATAATGTCGTACATCTGTGCGCTTTTCAAGGTAAACAAACCATGGCATATAGATCAGAAAGTATGATAATACCCATGCATGACGGTACTTCTTCAAAAAACTCTTTGCTTTATCAATGGCTTTCATATGAACTACCCCTTTTTAAGCCTTTGTTATTATCTTATCTCGTTTCAAAGCGCATTATAACATGAAAAAAATGAATCAACAATAATGTTCATGGAATATTAACAAAATTAATAATACATTTTCTTTTTCTCAAATATCTGCATGTCGTAAGAAAGTGTTCCTTTCTTTAACGCATCTGGTGTACGAAGTGTCCATACAGCAATCGGAAGATGCAGAATGTGCTTTAAAAACCATACTTCAAATCTCGGAAGGTCTGCGAGTTTATACGAGATAAAATCAGGACGTCCGAGTACATTGCCGAGCAGATGTTTTACAATAAAAGACAGTATCCATGGTTCCGGAAGATTGTCTGCAGTCAGATTGGAAGAAAGCTGACCTCTCAGGACATGTGGCGCATGGCGGCGGAACCACCAGATGCCAAGTGTGTTAAAGGACTGCACCATATAAGGACCGTTATAGTTTTTCAGGGCTTCCCATGTCTTTTCGCAGATACTGAGAGAAGATTTCGGAATCTTAAGTTCGATCAGAAGCGGCACCTGCCCGTCTACCAGAGAAAGTACCTCAGAAAAAAGAGGGATGGTTTCAGTGGTATCCTGTAACCGGCAGCGCTGCAGTTCTTTTGACGGAAGTACCTCAACTGCTTCCGGGCGTCCGCAGATACGTGACAGATCATCATCGTGAAATACGACAAGTTTTCCGTCGGTTGACAGATGTACATCCAGTTCAATTCCGTATCCGTGTGAGATTGCAGCCCGGAAAGAAGAAAGGGAATTTTCCGGAATTCCCTTTTCAATACAGTGGTATCCGCGGTGTGCGAACATAGTATGGAGAAATGGGCGGATCTGTTGTTTGTGGGACAGCCTCGGCCAGATCAGATAAAAGTAGAATGCTGTGAAAAATATAATAATTCCGGCAATTAGTAAACGCATAAAATAACCTCCCTGTGTACAGAATTATTTACAAGGCGTAATAATACGTAACTTCTCTTTTTCCAGATGTACATGGATGTCAGACTGCAGAAAGACCGGCTCGCCGTCGGTATGTACAGGCAGTGCGCGGTCACTGGTGATCGTGACTTTTGTGCAGGTGTCCAGAGTGATTCCACGGAAACGGGTATGCCATCCTTTGAATGCTGTCGGCAGCAGGCAGAGAACCTTAAGTCGTGGCAGTTCTGAGACAGTGATAATATCCAGCCTGTCATCGGTCCCGCTGGCGGCAGGACAGAAGTTGAATCCGCCGCCTTCATATTTCAGATTCATAACTGCTGTAAAATAGACTTTGTGATAGGTTTTTGTTTCACCGGTTTCGGTTGTGACAGTCATTGTGACCGGCTTTAATGTAAGCAGTTTATGAAGTGCAACACCGAGATAGGTAAGTTTCCCAAGTTTCAGACGGTTCAGAAAAGCTTTGAGCGGCGTGACCATTACCTGATGGCAGACTGCGGCATCAAAGCCGATACCGGTACTTACGGCAAAACGCCGGTGTTTATTTTCATAATCCAGTACACCGACATTCATGGCAGTGTAATGCGAAGGAGAAAGAATCTGTTCCAGAGCACTGTGGATGTCCGTCGGAAGTCCCAGACCTCTGGCAAAGTCATTTCCTGAACCAAGCGGGATATATCCCAGTGTTACTTTGTCCAGATATCTGATCCCATCGATTACTTCGTTTAAAGTTCCATCTCCTCCGAGGACAACAATCGTATGAGGAGCACCGTCGGAAGTCAGATCATGCACCAGGCGGGTAGCATGATGCTGATATTTCGTAAATAAAACATTATATGCGATTTCTTTTTTCAGCAAAATTTTTTCAATCTGTTTCCAGAGAAGAATCCCTCTGCCGGATCTGGCATTGGGATTGGCAATAAACGTGTACATACCGTATTCATCCTTTGCAAATTCATAGATTTCAAAATGATCAGAACAATCCGTTCAGATAAGTAGTAAGGGAACGGCGCATATTGCCCTCAAAATCAGCATCGCCGCTCTTTAAACACCACTCAAATACATTTCCGATTACGATCATACGGATGTCGGTTGTGATATCCTCCAGATTGGCAGGAGGGGAAATGATTCCGGCATCAATTACGCGTTTCAGATAATCGTGAACGGTGATGATCGGATATGGTCTTTCCGTACGGATCAAAGGGTTCAGGGACTGATTCTTAGGTGTATAGTAATTGGCCATAAATTCAACTCCGAGCTCTTCGCAGTAGTGAACATAATTCAAGTAAACCGAGATGATTGCCTCTTTTGTCCCGGCAGCACTGGACGGAAGATCAAGAAGATTAGGATCCATACTCGGCTGTTCTTCAATATAATAAGAAAGAAGATCATCTTTTGTCTTGAAATGATGATAAAAACTTCCATTGGAGACACCGGCTTCTTCGCAGATATTCTTGATCGACAGCTGCTCATAACCCTGCTTTTGCAGGATCCGTTTGGCTGCCTGAAAGATCTTGGCACGTGTTTCCCTGGATTTGAGTTGTTGTTTTGAGAGTCCTTGTATTTCCTGATTCATAAGTAAAAGCCCCTTTAAGTATTTCTGTTTTTCTGATAAGTTCAAGTAGCTTCAGTATAACATAGAGAAAATATATTTTCAAGAAAACAGAGTGAACTCTGTATTATAGACGCCATTGCATACAGTGGGGAATTCAGTTATAATTATCCGCGTAATAAAGAAGTACAAATTCTTTGAATACGGCAAGAAAGGGAAAGACAAAACATATGGATATTAATCAGGTGATTACCGGGGAACTTGGAGTCAAAAGATGGCAGGTCGATGCGGCGGTAAAATTAATCGATGAAGGCAATACGATCCCGTTTATCGCAAGATATAGAAAAGAAGTCACGGGAACATTGGACGATGCTCAGCTGCGAACATTGTATGAGAGACTGGTATATCTGCGCAATCTGGAAGAAAAGAAAGAACAGGTTCTGTCAAGTATAGAGGAACAGGGAAAACTCACCGGAGAATTAAAAAAGCAGATTCTGGCAGCAGAGACGATGGTTGTGGTAGAAGATCTCTACCGTCCGTACCGTCCAAAACGCCGGACACGTGCCATGATCGCAAAGGAAAAAGGACTGGAACCGCTTGCAGCACTTATCACACTTCAGAAAGCGGAGAAACCGATAGAAGTGTATGCGGAAGAATATGTGAATTCGGAGAAAGAAGTAAAATCCGTAAAAGAAGCAATTGACGGAGCAAAAGACATCATCGCCGAGTCGGTATCAGATGAGGCAGATTACAGAAGCTGGATCCGCAAGGCAACTATACAGCATGGGAAAGTAATCTCACAGGCAAAAGATGAAAAAGCGGAGTCTGTATACGAGATGTATTATGATTTCGAAGAACCGGTAAACAGACTTGCCGGACACAGAGTGCTTGCATTGAACCGTGGAGAAAAAGAAAAGTTCCTTACGGTGAAGATTGAGGCACCACAGGACGACATCTTAAGATATCTGGAAAAGAAGATGATCCACAGTGATAATCCGCATACCACACCAATCTTAAAAGAGGCGGCAGAGGACAGCTATAAGCGTCTCATTGCACCGGCCATTGAACGTGAGATCCGAAGTGATCTGACCGAGAAGGCAGAAGACGGGGCAATCAGCGTATTCAAGAAGAATCTGCATCAGCTTCTGATGCAGCCGCCAATCGTAGGACAGACTGTACTTGGATGGGATCCTGCATTCCGTACCGGCTGTAAACTTGCAGTTGTAGATCCGACCGGTAAAGTGATCGGAACGACAGTGATCTATCCGACAGCGCCGACGACACCGAAGAAGATCCAGGCCTCCAAAGACCTGCTGAAGAAGATTATTGCAAAATATAACATTACACTGATCTCCGTAGGAAATGGTACTGCATCCAGAGAGTCAGAACAGTTTATCGTAGAATTGTTAAAAGAGATCCCACAGAAAGTGCAGTATGTAATCGTAAATGAAGCAGGAGCTTCCGTATATTCTGCAAGTAAGCTCGCATCAGAAGAATTTCCGAAATTTGATGTTGGACAGAGAAGTGCGACGTCTATCGCAAGAAGACTGCAGGATCCACTGGCAGAACTTGTAAAGATCGATCCGAAATCCATCGGTGTCGGACAGTATCAGCATGATATGAATCAGAAGAAATTAAGCGAAGCTTTATCCGGTGTTGTAGAAGACTGTGTAAATAAAGTCGGCGTTGACCTGAATACGGCATCGGCACCGCTCCTTTCTTATATTTCCGGAATATCCGGAGCAATTGCTAAGAATATTGTGGCATACAGAGAAGAGAACGGAAGATTCACAGACAGAAAGCAGCTTTTGAAAGTTGCAAAACTCGGACCAAAAGCCTTTGAGCAGTGCGCCGGATTCATGAGAATCCAGAATGGTACGAATCCGTTAGACGGAACCAGTGTACATCCGGAGTCCTATGAAGCTGCAGAAAAACTGCTGCAGAAACAGGGATTTTCATTGGAAGACATCAGCGGAGGAAAGCTAACCGGACTTTCCCTCACGATCAAAGACTATGCAAGACTTGCCGGGGAACTGGAGATTGGAGAGATCACCCTCCGGGATATTGTGAAAGAACTGGAAAAACCGGGACGTGACCCGCGTGACGAAATGCCGAAACCGATCTTAAGAACAGATGTCTTAGATATGAAAGACTTAAAGGAAGGCATGATCCTGAAAGGAACCGTAAGAAATGTCATTGACTTTGGTGTGTTTGTAGATATCGGAGTGCACCAGGATGGACTGGTACACATTTCCGAGATCACGGATAAGAAATTCATCAAGCATCCGCTGGAAGTGGTAAGCGTTGGCGATATCGTGGATGTAAAAGTGATGAGCGTGGATCTTAAGAAGAAGAGGATCCAGCTTACGATGAAAGGAATTTCATAATCCGGGAAAGAAAGTACGGAGAGAGGATGGAGCACATGAAAAAAAGTTGGGAAAAAATAATCAAAACCATTCTGGGAGTTCTGGTCGGCAATCTTGTATTGTCGTTTGCTGTGGCAGCGTTTATCGTGCCGAATGGGATCATTATGGGAGGTGCGACTGGTATCGGTCTTACGATCAGCCATTATTTTCAGGTAAACCTATCGATGATTATTTTGGCGATCAATGCGGTGCTGTTCGTTCTCGGTGCAGTATTTTTGGGAAAGAAGTTTGCATTGACAACGATCATCAGTTCCTTTATTTATCCAATATTCCTGTCGATGGCACAGTCCATTCCGGGAATAGACAAAGTGACGGAGAATAATGCTATGCTTGCGGCATTATATGGAGGGGTTCTCCTTGGAATCGGTATCGGACTGGTGGTAAGAGTAGGTGCTTCTACCGGTGGAACCGATATACTGGCACTTGTGTTACACAAATGGTTTCATGTCCCGGTAGCGGTATTCTTGTATATCGTAGATTTTTCGGTGCTGGGATTTCAGATGCTGTTTTCAGATTCGGAACAGATACTGTATGGTATTTTGAATTTGTTTTTAAGTACGGTTGTGCTGAACCGGGTGATGCTTCTTGGGAAGTCACAGATCCAGTTATTTGTAATTTCGGACAAATACAGAGAAATCCGTCAGAAAGTCTTAACGGATATTGATGCCGGAGTGACGATGGTAGACATCGAGACCGGTTATGGAGAGCAGAAGCAGCAGGGCGTATTATGTGTTATCCACAGCAGAAAGCTGTATTCGGTAAAAGAGGCGATTCAGGAGATCGATCCGAAAGCATTTATCACGATCACGCAGATCAATGAGGTAAGAGGACGCGGATTTACAATGGAAAAGCTGCGTTACGACGAATTGAATATTACGAAAAACTAGACTTTACAGGTATTGTGAGTTAGAATGTTAACAAAGATTGAAGGAAGGACGAGGTATCATTTATGGAGAAATATACTGGCAAATCAATATTTAAAGGAATTGCAATTGGAAAAATATTGTTCTACCAGAAGGGAGAACAGCCTGTAAAACGTGTGAAAATAGAGGATACTGCAGAACAGATCAAACGTTACGAGGATGCACGCGCAAAGGCAGCAGAGCAGTTACAGGGACTGTATGAAAAAGCATTAAAAGAAGTCGGAGAAGCGAATGCTGCTGTATTTGAAGTACATCAAATGATGCTGGAAGATGATGATTATATTGATTCTGTTGTAAATATCATCGAGACACAGCAGGTAAACGCAGAATTTGCTGTTGCTACAACAGGAGATAACTTTGCGAAGATGTTTGCAGAGATGGAAGATGATTATTTCAAAGCAAGAGCAGCAGATGTAAAAGATATCTCGGAACGTATGGTAAATATCTTAAGTGGGAACGAAAGCGGTGGAGCCCTCGGTGATGAACCTGTGATCGTTGTGGCAGAAGATCTTGCACCAAGTGAGACAGTCCAGATGGACAAGGAGAAGCTCCTTGCATTCGTAACCAGACTTGGATCTGCAAATTCACATACAGCAATCCTTGCAAGAACGATGAACATCCCGGCACTGATCGAAGTTGATATTAAAGAAGAGTGGAACGGAAAAATGGCGGTTGTAGACGGTTACACAGGAACATTCTACATTGATCCGGATGAAGAAACTTTAAAGAAAATGCAGGAAAAGAAAGAAGAAGACATCAAAGCAAGAGAACTTCTTCAGGAATTAAAGGGAAAAGAAGACGTAACTGTAGATGGAAAACACATCAAATTATATGCAAATATCGGCGGTGTAAAAGATGTTACAAGTGTACTGGCCAATGATGCGGCCGGAATCGGTCTGTTCAGAAGTGAATTCTTATATCTGGAAGCGGATAATTATCCGGATGAAGAAGCACAGTTTCAGGCATACAAGACAGTAGCCGAGAACATGGCAGGTAAGAAGGTAATTGTACGTACACTGGATATCGGTGCGGACAAGCAGGTGGATTATTTCAACCTTGATCATGAAGAAAATCCGGCCATGGGATACCGTGCGATCCGTATCTGTCTGGACAGAAGAGATATCTTCCGTACACAGCTGCGGGCACTTCTTCGTGCAAGCGCATATGGTAACATTGGAATTATGTATCCAATGATCATTTCTGTAGATGAAGTGAAAGAGATCAAGAAGATCGTAGAGTCTATCAAAGCAGAACTGACAGAAAAAGGAATCGAGTACGGTGAAGTTGAACAGGGTATTATGATCGAGACACCGGCAGCAGTGATGATCAGCGATCTTCTGGCAGAGGAAGTTGACTTCTTCAGTATCGGAACAAACGACCTGACTCAGTATACACTGGCAATTGACAGACAGAACAGCAAACTTGACAACATTTATGATTCACATCATCCTGCAGTGCTCCGCATGATCCAGAAGACAATCGAGAACGGACACAAAGCAGGATGCTGGGTTGGTATCTGCGGAGAACTTGGAGCAGATATGACTCTGACAGAGACATTCCTTAAGATGGGAATCGATGAATTGTCTGTATCTCCGACATTTGTTCTTCCAATCAGAAAACTGATCCGTGAAATGAGCACAAAATAATGGTTGCATAGACGGATATGCCGTACTATAATATAGGACGAAAGAAGATTCTTCGGGGCAGGGTGTGATTCCCAACCGGCGGTAAAGTCCGCGAACTGGTCATTTGAAGAATTTCTGGTCAGAGATATCTGGACAGATGTTATCAATGTGATGATCAGCCGATCTGGTGAGATTCCGGAACCGACAGTAAAGTCTGGATGAGAGAAGGATGATATGATATTTACAGAATTATCAGAATGATATGATTGCCCCGTTGCCCTTTTGGGTGACGGGGTTTTTGTCTGCAATGTGAATATCGTATGGTTCAAAATAAGAAGTTTCTTCCTTTAGAATATAATTTAATTTAAAGGAGAAAGAAAGATGAGTACAAAAGTAATGACAAGACAAAATGAAAAAAACAGAAATAAAATCAGGACAATGGCACAGATTGGTATGTTGTCGGCAATCGCAACAGTATTGATGTTGTTCGAAATTCCGCTTCCGTTCGCCCCGTCCTTCTATGAGATAGATTTCAGCGAAGTACCGATCCTGATCGGAAGCTTTGCGATGGGACCACTCGCCGGAGCGGCAATAGAACTTATCAAGATCTTACTGAACTTTGCAATCAACGGAACTATGACAGCGGGAGTCGGAGAAATCGCAAACTTCCTGATCGGCTGTTCACTGGTTGTGCCGGCCGCATTGATCTACCATAAGAAACATACCAGAACCGGAGCAGTAGCCGGAATGGCAGCGGGAACCGTATTCATGACAGTAGTCGGATGTTTCCTGAATGCCTTCGTATTACTACCGGCATATGCCAAAGCATTCGGTATGCCGATCGACGGCCTGGTTGGAATGGGAACTGCCGTAAACAAACATATCACAGACCTTAAGACTTTCGTGATACTGGCAGTCGGACCATTCAATCTGCTGAAAGGTATACTGGTATCTTTGATCGTGTTCCTGGTTTATAAAAAAATCAGTCCGATATTGAAGATGAATGTGTAATTTGGGATTTAATTTATTAACTGGGAAGCGGCCTCTCGGTCCTTGAAGGAAACAATAGATAAGGCTTCTTGTTCAGGTTCCATACCATAAGAA
>OKSA01002204.1_pt1 | contig 16235 bp, 10 predicted proteins | sample 1601181 | NCBI WGS metagenome assembly OKSA01 (sample SAMEA3541538, study PRJEB24748) | human gut metagenome | biome: human gut; feature: human-associated habitat; material: faeces | place: China | collected 2012
GGGTAATGAAGAGATCACGGACCCCTCTCTGGTAACGGTGTCCGCCGGGGCGAAGGATGTCACTTATACAGGGAAAGAAGTATCCCCTCAGGATGCCCTGGATGATTCGGAGGCGGCCAACGCGGGCCAACTGATCCGCAGCGGCCTGGACATCCGGGTGGCGGAGGGCTACTATCTCTCCTCCTACCGTCTGGTGTGCGGAAACTATACCGGGTGCGGTGTGGTCGAATATGGTGACGCTGTCACCATTGAGCCGGACGAAAACGGGGATTATTCCGCTGTAACGCACGTTTCCATTGACGAAAATGATTTTGATCATTGGCGCAATGTCGGCGGCTTAGGCCGAAACTATCCCACCTCAAAACCTAGTGAAGCCAACTGGAGCAACAGCTATCTAGGCGGGAACACCATTTATCCCTTCTATCTGCTGCTGGAGTTAAAGGAAGATGAGAACACCTATCAGATCCAGTATGATTGGGGCGACCAAAGCGAGGCACTGACTGAGTACGATGTTCCTGAAACTCAGACCGGTCTGAAGCGCAATGAGGAAGTCCAAGCCGCCATTCCTTCTGACGAGGCGGTCCAGGCCGCGCTGGCTACGGGCTATGTCTTCGACGGCTGGACCATTTCCGGAACAGGATATGAGGACGGCTCCAAGGTGGACGCAGGCGGAAAGGTCGTCATCCGCGGCAGCGATCTGACCCTGACCGCCAAGTGGGTGGAGGCCGGGACGCCTGAATTTCTGAACAGCATCAAAGTCACCGTGAGCTGCACCAACCAGGCCGCGGGCCATGCAGGTTCTCAGCCGATGACCTTGACGGCACCCGCTTTTGGACTTTCAGCGCGGCAATGCGACTTTCACTTTCCGCAACCTGCTGTGCGGCAGGGTGGGCAGAAACTTTGATGCTTTTGATTTTTTCGGAAAGAGCAGCTTGATACTGCCTTTCGCAATCGGACAGCCGTGCCAGCCTATTTTGAATTTGTGCTAAATCAGCATCAACGGAAGAAAGGTCATGGAGAGCCGCATCGTACTTGACACGGGCTGCATAGGCTTCCTGCCGTTCTTTGTCCAGCTTTTCATCCATTTTTCCAATCACTTGATAGAAAAATGCGGCAAGGCTGTGTCCCTCCAGACGGTCCACATCAGCCTGCTCTGCCAGCTTGGATTTTTCCAGCTTTTTCAGGCGATCAGCAAGCGTATCTCTCTGGGCGGTCAGTTCTTTCTGTTTTGCTTCGCAGCTTTTCTTTTCAGCGACCTGCTGCCAAAGCTCTTTCAACGTAGAATCACTCATATGGAATGTCCTTTCCCGGCATTACGTTTCTTCGTTCAGAAGCTGGTTCAAAAAATGCTGCCGATTATTTACAAATGTTTTGGTGATAACGTAGCTGTCCGTATCTTCATACTGACAAGGATGAATCGTGCCATTGTCGAAGCTAAAAATCTCAGCATCAGGCATTCCGAGGAGAATGGGTGAATGTGATACGATAATGAATTGCGCCCCTTCTTGGGCACACCGATAAATGTTGATCAGTAACGTGAGCTGCCGCTGCGGGGATAAAGCGGCTTCCGGCTCGTCAAAAATATAGACTCCATCTGCACCCATGTAGTCCTGCGCAATGGCGAGGAAACTTTCACCGTGTGATTTTTGGTGATAGCCTTTGGAGGGATGATCGTCATCGGAATAGTCGATTTCCTTGGTGGCTACATTATAGAAACTCTCTGCTCGGAGAAAATACCCGAACTTTGGTCTGCGATACCCCTTGGAAATCGTCATAGCCTCACATAGTTCCGAATGGGAGTTGTATGTGGAAAATGAATAGTTCTTCGTTCCACCCTCTGCGTTGAAGCCGTAAGCAACAGCGATTGCTTCCAGAAGCGTAGATTTTCCGCTTCCATTTTCGCCAACAAAGAACGTAATGGGCTTATGGAATGTAAAAGTGTCGATTCCGCTGATGGCAGGAATCTGACGAACATAATTGTATGGGCGAACTCTGTTCCAGTCGATGGTCAGCCCTTGGATAAACAGATCGTTCATACAGCACTCCTTACTATATAATGTAGGAGAACGCTTAGTTCCGCTCAAACCCAAGATAGCGGGTGCCCTGAAAACTCAGCTTTCCAATGTCGCCCTCCACAAGCATTCCGTAGTCCGAACCACTTACGGTAAGCTCCATGCGGTCGCCGCTCTCTACCTGAAAGGTCACATAATAGGTCGTGAACGTATGAGCCATCGTATTGTCTGTATGGTGGCGAGAAACTTCCGTTCGCTTTGCCACAACCGTTGCCGGAACGGTCAGCCGCGGCGAATGGTTGTTTTTATTCCATGTGCTGATATTTCCGATGATGGTGTATAGGATCATGCCCAAAACCACAAGGAACAGGATGGGAAACAGAATGCTGAACAGCATATCAATTCCAGCGTAAAACATCTTATTCCTCCAAAATTTCTTCCAGCAGGTCCTTTACATCGTCCAGAAAAGATTCTTCTCCGAGGGTGTTCACCTTGAAGAACACCGCTTGACTGCCGCCCGCTGTAATTGCAGACAGCCGAATCGGGCTATCTCCATTCTGGAACATGGTCAGTGTCAGACTCAGGCGGTTGCCGCCCATCATGCTGTACCGTTCAAACACACGGACACTGCACCGGGCATCGCCCTCTTTGAAATCACTGCCTGCCTCTAAATCTGCCGACCAACTGCTGTCCGGGATTTCATTTTCCAGCTTCCGAAGCAGTTTGTCAAAGTTTTTGTTTCGGATGGTCTTTTCAAAGATTGCCATAATGGTTCCTCCGTTCTGACAATTAAAAATCGGTCCCTTATTTTTGATACGAGCAGAGCCACAGGAAAATTGCGGAGAAATCGCTTGAAGAGAGGAATTTTGTCTGATTTGATTATAGCATATCTTTTGGAAGAACAAAATACTTTATGTACGCCGCCCGCAGGCGGCAATAATCAGTCCGGGGGAAATTCCAGCTCGGCAAACTCCGCATCAGTCAGCAGTTTCAGTTTTTCGATGACTTGTTTCGTGGATAAGCCCCAGCCGGGTGCCGGTGTTGTAGAACATGGAGATAATGCTCAGTCATCTCGGTGTCGGCATGACCTACATTGCCTCTATGGGCTGGATCTTGTTTATGCAGAAAAAGGGCCTTTGGCAGCAGCTGATCCACGCAGCCGCCGGATGTGAAAAGCTCTTCTTCACACTGGGTGGTTTAGTGTTGATGATGAGCCTGCACATTTTTTCCATTCATGCTAACCATCTACGATTATTTCCTCAATAGGTCGTTTTGCATTTTATGCCATGCAAAAGGCAGAATCAGATATAAAAAGTTCTTTCGTATGTAAAAGCCTTCAAAAACAACTTGAAACACTTTTGTTGCAATGGTACAATAATAATGTTATTTTATGGAAGCTCGGCGCAAAGCCCATGCGGACAGGCTGCGGGTGTGTGGATTCCTATGGGATGTGTAAGAATAGCTAGGGCAGCACTGCGCTACTGCACTTTCCGATAATGTGAGGGAGGTATAATTTATATGATGAAAAAGATCTCCCGCCGCTCTTTTTTGCAGGTCTGCGGCATTACGGCAGCCACGGCGGCGTTGACTGCCTGCGGCGGCGGTAAGACCGAAACGGCTAAAAAAGACGATGTGCACGAAGCCATCACCTTTATGGCACCTTATAAGGAGATAGAAGCCTTTATTGAGCAGGTACACAGCGTTTACCCGGAAGTGAACATCGAGGTCGTGCCCTACAGCGGCGATAACACCACCACCTGTTTGCAGAATATGTTTGCGGCGGGCGACCTGCCGGACGTCTGCACCTTGACCTACTACGACCCCCGGATCGATCTGGTCTCCGACAAACTGCTGGACCTTTCCGGCTACGATTTTACGGATAACTATGTGGAGTCCCGTCTGCAGGACGTGTTCGACAACGGTGCCATCTACCTGCTGCCCTCGACCTACAACTGCTACGGCATCACCTACAACAAGACCCTGCTGAAAAAATACGGCTGGGAGCTGCCCAATTCTTTCGCTGAGCTGGAAGAACTGGCTGCAAAGGCCAAGAAAGCAGAGGTCGATCTCTGTCTGCCGCAGATCCAGTATCCGGGCTATGGTTTCCAGTATCTGTGCAACATTGCGGACGCCGATTTCCTCGGCACACTGGACGGCAGGCTGTGGCAGCGGGATTATCTGTCCGGTAAGGCGAATGTCAGCAATACCCCCGGCATGATGCGGGCGATGGCCTATGTCCAGAAGTGGAAGGACATCGGGATGCTGAACGACACCGGCGATGCTCTTGACGACAATGTGACCCGGCAGAGGATGACCGAGGGCAACACCCTGTTTCTGATGGGCGGCACCAACGGCATCGTGGAGGCAGACGGCAACGCCGATAAATACGGGCTGATGCCGTTTCTCTCGGAGGACGGCACCCAGAACGTTTTTGTGCTGAATGTGAACCGCTTCTACGGTCTGAATAAAAAGCTGGAGCAGGCCCCCCAGAAGCTGGAAGATGCGCTCAAGGTGATGCGTGTGCTTTCCACCGTTGCAGGCACCAGCGCTCTGCAGCCCGCAACGGCGCTGAAAAGCAGCCTGCTGCCCTTCAAGGACGCAAAAGCGGACGGCACCTACTATGCCGACATCGCCGATGCCCTGAATGCAGGCAACACCGCGCCCTTTATCTATTCCGGCTGGGAAAACACCATCGTGACCACTGGCCTTAAAATGCTGGACTTCATGAAGGGCAATGCCACCATGGAGGATGTGGTCCGTCAGCTGGACGAGGATCAGGATAGTGTGGTGAACAACACCCCGGATACCATCACTACCGTTACGGAGGAGCTTTCGCAGGAGGACTGCGCCATGCTGGTAGGCCGCTGCTTTGCACAGGCTACCGGCAGCGACCTTGCACTGGTGTCGCTGAGCACATGGATCCCCGGCAACCCCACCGATCAGAACCATCACGGCGTAGCTGCCAAGCTGTACGCCAAGGGCATTACGGATTACGACCTTTCGGTGATCCTGCCCACCGGCTGGAACCGCACCATCCAGACCGTTACCCTGACCGGGCAGCAGATCAACGACCTGCTGGCCACGGGCTACGATGCCTACGGCAACGGCAAGGGCTACCCCTATGTGCTGGTAAGCCCGGTGCAGCCGGATGCGGGCAAGACCTATCAGGTTGCCATCTGCGGTGTGAGCGACCAGTTGGCTGCGGAGACCACGGTCACAGACAGCGGCGTGGTGGGCATGGATGCTGCAAAAGCCTTCTTTGGTGCATACACCACCATCAGCCGGGCAGACACTGCATGGAGCTGAACAGAACGGACAGGAGATACCGGATGTGAACAACAAACTATATAAAAAGCTGCTTTGGGGCACCGGCTTTGTCATTGTTGCGGTCATCCTGACCCTTTTTATCATGAGCCAGACCTACATCCAGAACCTTGTCTACCATGAGCGGCTGAACCAGATGGAAGAGGTCACCCACCAGATGTTCCGCAGTCTGGAGGATGTGATCGACACTCACTGGGACGAGGTGAATGTACAATGCAATTATTTGTACTACACCCCGCTAAAGACCGATACCGAGTTCTATCGCTATCTGAAAAAGCTGTCGGAGCTTTCCAATTACCATGAAAGACAGATCGAACTGATTGCCGTGGACTCTGCCGGACATTACTATACTGAGAATGGCCGCATGGGGCTGCTGCGAGGAATGAAGTATTTGGAAAGCGCACCGCAGCGGGTCAGCTACGTTTCTAACTCGCTGACCGTGGACGACTCCCGGATGGTGTTTCTGGAACAGCTCTCCACCCCCATCACACTGCAAAGCGGAGAAAAAGAGATCACCCTGCGCTACTATGGCATTTCGCAAAGCATGACCCAACTGAACGATTATTTCCGCTGTGATGCCTACGAAAATAACAACAGTGTCTATGTGCTGGACAACAACGGTTTCAAGCTGTTCAACGCCAATGATACCGAACTGCTGAAGGGACACAATGTATACACCGTGCTATCCTGGATGTCCTATCTGCACGGCTCTTCCTTTGCGGAGGCAAAGGAGCGGCTTGACCGTACAGGCTCCTGCTATTCCAACGCCGTGCTGGACGGGACCGAGTATTTCTACGCCCTGAAGCAGATGGAAAACGCTCAGTGGACACTGGCGTTCCTTGTTCCGGCAAAATATGTGGCCGTGAATACGCAGAAGCTGGTCAGCATCGTCATGATCATCATCATCGTCATTGCAATGGTGTTCTCGGTCATAACAGTTTTCGTCGGCTGGTTTCTCCTGCGGCAAAAGCAGCAGCAGGAGCTGCAGGCAGAAAAAGAAGCGAACCTCCGTCTGGAGCAATACAACATCCATCTGACGCAGGTAAACGATGAGCTGCGGCAGGCACAGGACATTGCCGCAGAGGCGTTACAGTCCGCCGAGCGCGCCAGCAAGGCTAAGACGGACTTCCTTGCCAACATGAGCCACGATATCCGCACCCCCATGAACGCCATCATCGGCATTACCACTCTGATGAAAAACGAGCTGCACCAGCCGGAAAAGCTGGCCGAACATCTGGGCAAGCTGGAAAACTCCGGCCAGCTGCTGCTGGGCATCATCAACGATATTCTGGATATGAGCCGCATCGAGAGCGGCAAGACCACCCTGAATGTGGAAAAAATGAATCTGCCCCAGCAGATCAGCCAGCTGGACAGCATCATCCGCCAGCAGGCAGGCCAGCGCCGCCAGACCTTTACGGTAAACACCCATCTGCAGCACGAAAATGTGCTGGCAGACCCCAACCGTCTGAATCGGGTGCTGATGAATATTCTCTCCAACGCAGTCAAGTATACGCCCACCGGCGGGCATATCCGGTTTGAGGTGGACGAACTGCCCCGAAACGAGCACTACGCCCGATACCGCTTTGTGGTGCAGGATGACGGCATTGGCATGAGCGAGGCCTACCAGAAGACCCTTTTTGACCCCTTTACCCGCGAGGAACGCTCCGGCACCAACAAGGTGCAGGGTACCGGCCTTGGTATGGCCATCACCAAGAACATCGTGGACCTGATGGGCGGCTCTATCAATGTGGAGAGTACCACCGGCAAGGGCACTCGCTTTGAGGTGGTGCTGGAATTTCCCGTTGATGCCGAAGCAGATGCGGTGCCAGAGGCACAGGTACTCCCGGAGGAAGAGGAAGAAACTTCTCCTTTGTCCGGCATGAAGTTCCTCTGCGCCGAGGATAACGCCGTCAACGCCGAAATTCTGGAAATGCTGCTGGAAGCCAATGGTGCAAGCTGCACCATCTGCTCCAACGGTCAGGAAATCGTGGATGCCTTTGCCAGCGTACAGCCCGGCGAGTACGACATGATCCTGATGGATGTGCAGATGCCTGTGATGGACGGCTTGGAAGCCACCCGCCGCATCCGCAGCGGCGAGAATCCGCTGGGCAGAATTATTCCCATCCTTGCCATGACCGCCAATGCCTTCCTTGAGGATATGCAGAAGAGCAGGGAAGCCGGCATGGACGAGCACCTGTCCAAACCTGTGGATATTGCTGCGCTGGAGCAGACGGTAAAACGCTTCCGTGTTATCCCCCCGAAAATAAATAGCGGACAAGCGCGTTTCCGCAGAGGAAGCACACAAACGATGTGAATGATGCAGGAGAAGATTAGAACGTGAATACACTTTCCGAGATCGAGGAGTATTACAAAGCGCGTGAGCAGCAGCTGTTGGAAAAACTTCATCAACAGGAAGCCGCTCTTGCCGCAGCGGAGCAAACGCTGAAACAATTGACCGAAAATCAGAAAACACGGATGGACGAAACCACCAAGCAGCGTGCTGCACGGGAGCGGGCATTCAAAGAAGAACTCTATCGGGATTCTCTGACAGGTGCTTACAACCGCCGCTATTACGAAGAGGTCGTCCGCAAGACCATCGGCCCGGCGGGTGTCGCACTGCTGGATGTGGACAATTTCAAGATCTGTAACGACACCTATGGGCATTACGCCGGGGACATGGCACTGAAAACGGCAGCAAACGCCATTCAGTCCTGCATCCGGGAGTCGGACCTGCTCATCCGCTACGGCGGGGATGAGTTTCTATTGGTCCTGCCCGGCATTCCGGGAGACTTCCTGCAAACCAAACTGGAACAGATCCGCACTGCCGTGCAGATGGCATCCGTACCCGGCTGTTCGCATTTCCGCATCTCGCTGAGCATTGGCGGAACGATACAGTCCCTCGCCGACCCTATGAAAAACATCGTTCGTCGTGCAGATTGGCTGATGTATCAGGCAAAGTGCCGCAAAAATGCCGTCATGGTGGAGGTTCCGGGGCATAGCCTGACCACACGGGAAACGCTTTTGCAGGAAAAATCCCAGATCCTGCTTGTGGACGACTCTGCAATGAACCGCATGATACTGGCAGAGATCTTAGGAGATAGCTACCATATTCTGGAAGCAGAAAACGGGCAGGAATGCATGGAAAAATTGCAGGCAGAAGCCGGAAACATTGCACTGGTGCTGCTGGACATCAATATGCCGGTCATGAACGGCTTTGAAGTGCTGAAAGCCATGAATGTCAACCACACCATCGAGGATACCCCAGTCATTATGATCTCCAGCGAGGACTCCGACGCTGCAATTCGGAAGTCCTACGAACTGGGCGCAAGTGATTATGTCAACCGCCCCTTCGATGCACGCATCGTATACCGCCGCGTGACCAACACCATCAAGCTGTACGCCAAGCAGCGGCGGCTGGTGCAGATGGTCTCTGACCAGATCCGCGCCCGTGAGAATAATACGGATATGCTGGTGGGTGTACTGAGCCATATCGTAGAATTCCGCAACGGCGAAAGCGGTGCCCATGTGCGGCACATTCGTATCATCACAGAAATGCTGCTCCACTGCCTATTGGGGGTCAGCAACAGGTACTCGATCTCTGCGGAACAGCAGGATATGATCCCGCTGGCCTCCGCCTTGCATGACATCGGAAAAATTGGCATTGACGAAAAAATTCTTAATAAACCCGGAAAACTGGCCCCGGAGGAATTTGAAATCATTAAGACCCACAGTATGCTTGGAGCCGGGATGCTGCATGATCTGGATGAATTTGCCGAGCAGCCGTTGCTGCAAACCGCCTACGAGATCGCCCGCTGGCACCACGAACGCTGGGATGGGCGCGGCTACCCGGATGGGCTGAAGGACGATGAAATTCCCATCAGCGCACAACTGGTTTCGCTGGCCGATGTATACGATGCGCTGACCAGCGAACGCTGCTATAAAAAAGCCTTCTCCCACGAAAAAGCCGTGCAGATGATCCTGAACGGTGAGTGCGGAGCATTCAACCCGCTTCTGCTGCAATGCCTGACGGATATCCAAGCTGCCCTGAAAGAAGAATTACAGCAGCACAACTGAGCTGCGGATGCAATCAAAACAGGAGTATAAAAAGCCCGAATGAAACACAGAATCTCACGCCGTGCATTCCTGAACGGATGCACGCTGCTGGCGGCAGCTGCTGCCGTAAGCAGTCTGACTTCCTGCGGAGAAAAGGAAGCGAAAGACAGCGGTCTTGCACAAATCGTTGTGGGAAGCGACAGCTATCCACCTTATATCTATCTGAATAATGACGGTGTTCCCACCGGGATCGATGTGGAGATCGCCACCGAGGCGTTCCGCCGTATGGGGTATGCTGCCCGGTTTGAAACGATCAACTGGGAGCAGAAAACAAATCTTGTGGAAAGCGGCGCCATCGACTGCATCTGGGGCTGCTTTTCCATGGATGGACGCGAAGAGGTATACCGCTGGGCGGGGCCTTACATGGTGAGCCGTCAGGTGGTTGCGGTGGATGCCCACAGCAGCATCCGATCCCTCAGCGACCTTGCCGGCAAGACCGTCGCCGTGCAGAGCACCGGCAAGCCGGAGGAGATCTTTCTCAGCGGCTCCGACCCGCGCATCCCGCAGACGGTGGAGGTGCTCAGCATCGAAAACCGCAGTGTGCAGTACGCAATGCTGGCCTGCGGCTATGTGGACGGCATCGCCGCCCACGAGACAGGCATCCTGCAATATATGAAGGACAATGCCATAGACTTCCGCATTTTGGAGGAACCGCTGCTGGTCACCGGGCTGGGCATCGCCTTTGCCAAGAACGACACCCGCGGGCTGGACAGCCAGCTGACCGATACCCTTGCGCAGATGCGCACGGATGGCACGCTGGAGCAGATCGTTGGCCGATACCTTGAAAATGCTTCGCAGTATCTGGAGGTGGACACCATTGGCGCGTAAAAACAGAACCACCCCGGATAAAAGGATATGGACAGCCTATCTGATCATCGGCGTGCTCTTGATGGCCGGTGTTGCTTTTTTCTCCAGCTGGCGGGCAATGCGCACAGCAGAGGAACGCTTTTGCCAGACCCTTGAGTTTGTCAAATCCCAGTCCACCAGCTTTGAAAAGCACAACGATACCATCACGGCAAAGGCACTCCGCCGCACGGCGGTCGCAGTCCATCAGCTGGCAGAGAATCCTGCGCTTGACCTCTCCGACCCGCAGTGCCTGAACAGGCAGACAGAAAAGCTCTGGCTCACCGGCATTTCGGTTCTGGGACCGGATGGCACGCTCCGGTGCGAGTCCACGACCAACGGCATCGGCTATGACCGGTTTGGCGACCAGCTGAAAAATGACGCTGTTCTGGACGTTTTATCTTACCCGCGAAAGACCTATGTGAAGCGCGTCCTGCTGGAAGATGGCTCTGCTGTGGATGTTGCGGCGCACCGGGCAGAAAGCACAGAGCTGCTCCTGCTTGCCTACCGGTACACCCCGGCGGAATTTGTGGAGGAAACGGCGCTGTCCATCCAGAGCATACTGGATGGCTACCCGGCAGAAACCAGCGGCACGCTGTTCATCGTGCAGAACAATCAGGTCGTTGCCGCAAACCGCCCGGAGCTGATTGGGCAGGATGTTGCAGGCAGTCCGCTGGCGCAGGGGATCCGCAAAGCCGGGGCCGCAGAGAAGCTGACCCATACCCGGGACTGGAACGGCTCCGGCTGCTATTTCGGGATGTTCTGCCATGGCAGATCCTTCGATCTCTATGCGTACACGGATGAAAAAATAATCTTCCGGGAGGCGCTTTTGCTGATCCTGACGGTGCTGGTCGGCTACATCCTGCTTGTAATGATCCTTCAGCTGCTGCGCCGCCGCTCCGTGCAGGAGATGGAGCTGCAGAAAAAAGAGCAGGAGAGGAAGTACCAGACCCAGCTGGAGGAACAGAACCGCAAGCTGGAGATCGCGCTTCAGCACGAGGGGGCGGCAAACCGCGCCAAGCGGGAGTTCCTGTTCAATATGAGCCACGATATCCGCACCCCCATGAACGCCATCATCGGCTTCACCTCGCTGGCTGCGACCCATATCGACAATAGGGAACAGGTGCTGGACTACCTCAAAAAGATCTCCACCTCCAGCCAGCATCTGCTTTCCCTCATCAATGATGTGCTGGATATGAGCCGCATCGAGAGCGGAAAGGTAAAGATCGAGGAAAAAGCGGTGCATCTGCCGGACCTCGTCCACGATGTGCGCTCCATCATTCAGCCCAATGTTTCGGCAAAGCGGCTGTCGCTTTTTATTGATACCATGGATGTGGAGAACGAGGATATCATCACCGACCCGCTGCGGCTGAACCAGATCCTGCTGAACATTTTGTCCAATGCCATCAAGTTCACTCCCACAGGCGGCATGATCAGCATTCGCATTGCTGAGAAAAACGGTGCGCCTGCGGGCCGGGCCTGCTATGAGTTCCGCATCAAGGACAACGGCATCGGCATGAGCGAGGAATTCCAGAAGCACATCTTTGAGGAGTTCGCCCGTGAGGAAAACTCCACCGTCAGCGGCATTCAGGGTACCGGCCTCGGCATGTCCATCACCAAGAACATTGTGGACCTGATGGGCGGCACCATCGCCATTGAGAGCGAGCCGGGCAAGGGCAGCGAGTTTATCGTGAATCTCTGCTTTGCGCTCAGCGGACAAAAGGTGGAGCTCAGGCAGCTCCCGCAGCTGGAAGGGCTGCGGGCACTGGTGGCGGACGACGATACCGACACCTGCCTGAGCGTCAGCACCATGCTGTCCAAGATCGGGATGCGGCCGGAGTGGACGATCTCCGGCAGGGAAGCGGTGATCCGCACCCGGTATGCCATGGAGCAGGGGGATGAATTCAGCGTTTACATCATCGACTGGCTGATCCCCGATATGAACGGCATCGAGATCGTGCGGCAGATCCGCAAGGTGATTGGAAAAAGCTGCCCCATCATCATCCTGACCGCCTACGACTGGGCCGATATTGAAGAGGAAGCCCGCGCTGCCGGTGTTACCGCCTTCTGCGAAAAACCGCTGTTCCTCTCGGAGCTGCGCAGAGTGCTGGCAGAGCCGTTCGGTGCAGAGCCTGCCTGCAGGCCGGTGCAGCTGAACGCGGAGGCCTTCAAAGGGAAAAAGATCCTGCTGGTGGAGGACAACGAGCTGAACCGTGAGATCGCAGTGGAGATCCTGAAGGAAGCGGGCTTTGAGGTGGAATCTGCCGAGGATGGCGAGATCGCCGTCCGGAAGATGAAGCAGGCGGCAGACGGACAGTATGACCTGATCCTCATGGACATCCAGATGCCCAACATGGACGGCTACGAGGCAACGCGGCAGATTCGTGCGCTGCCGGATGCCGCAAAGGCTGGCATCCCCATCTTTGCAATGACGGCAAATGCCTTTGAGGAAGACCGTCAGAACGCACTGAAGGCCGGTATGAACGGCCATATTGCAAAGCCGCTGGATATTCCGCACCTGCTGCAGGTCCTTGCAGATGTACTGAAATAAACAGCGCCCAAAAGCAAAAGCACCCACAGCAAGCGCCACAGAGGTTTTGAATCTCCGGTGAGCAAATTGCTGCGGGTGCTTTATTTTTTTATGCCTGACAGGCGGCTTGTTACAAAATTTTGCGCAGCTCCTGCACAAGGTCGCCGATCACGATGGGTTTGGACAAAAAGCCGGTCATGCCGCTTTCCAAGGCATTGCGGCGGTCTTCATCGAATGCATTGGCAGTCATGGCAAGGATCGGGATCTTTGCCAGTGCAGGGTCGCCCAGTGCGCGGATCTGCCGGGTGGCGGTATAGCCGTCCATCACCGGCATCTGCACATCCATCAGCACCAGATCATAGCTGCCCGGTGCGGCAGTGCTTACCTTTTCCACCGCCACGGCACCGTTTTCCGCCGTATCGACCCGGAAGCCGTACTCGCACAGGATCTCCTGCGCGATCTCGCGGTTCAGCTCGTTGTCCTCTACCAGCAGGATGTGCCTGCCCTTGAAGTTGGTGTTCTTTTTCGGCAGAAGCTCCTGCGCCTCATCCGTCTGTGTCTGGCCGATGGCGTTCATCAGGGTCTCGCGCAGGTCGGACATGAACATGGGCTTGGAGCAGAAGGCGGTCACACCGGCAGCCTTTGCCTCCACCTCAATGTCGGACCAGTCGTAGGCAGTCAGGATGATGATGGGCGTATCATCGTTCAGGCTGCGGATCTGGCGGGTGACTTCGATGCCGTTCATATCCGGCAAGCGCCAGTCGATGATATAGGCGTGGTAGGCGTCGCTCATTTCGATGGACTGCCGTGCACGCAGCACCGCTTCCTTGCCGGAAAGGGTCCACTCGGCACGCATGCCCACCTTGACCAGCATCTTTGTCACGCTGTCGCAGGTGTTGAAATCGTCATCCACCACCAGTGCCTTCAGGCCTTCCAGTTCGGTGATCTTTTCCACCGGACGGTGCTCTGCCTGCGCACGCATGGGCACACGAATGATAAACTCGCTGCCCTTGCCCTGCGCCGTCTGCACCTCGATGGTGCCGCCCATCATATCCACGATGTTTTTGGTAATAGCCATGCCAAGGCCGGTGCCCTGGATCCGGCTTACCGTGGAGGTGCGCTCCCGCTCAAACGGCTCAAAAATCTTTTTGGCGAACTCTTGGCTCATGCCGATGCCGTTGTCCTTGACGCGGAACTCGTACTGCCCGCAGCCGCGCACCGCTCCGGCAAGCTGCCGCACCCGCACCGAGACCGTGCCGCCCGCCGGGGTGAACTTGATGGCGTTGGACAGCAGGTTCAGCAGTACCTGATTCAGCCGGGTCTTATCGCAGTAGACGTCCTCATCAGTCACATCCATGGCATCCATATAAAGCTCCAGCTGCTTTGCGTAGATCTGCCCGCTGACGATGGTTTTCAGGTCGTGCAGCACATCCGAAAGGTTGACTTCCACTTCTTCCAGATGGATCTTTCCGCTTTCGATGCGGCTCATATCCAGCACATCGTTGATGAGGGAAAGTAGATGATTGCTGGAAGCGAGGGTCTTGGCAAGATAATCCTTCACCCGGTCTTTATCGTCAATGTTGCTGAGTGCCAGCGTGGTAAAGCCGATGATGGCGTTCATGGGGGTGCGGATGTCGTGGGACATATTGGAAAGAAAGGTGCTTTTGGCGCGGTTGGCAGTCTCGGCCGCTGCAACGGCATCCGAAAGTGCCTGATTCACCTGCCTGTCGGCGGTGCGGTCGGACAAGACAAGGATATACTTGGTCCTGCCCTCTACCTCGCTGCCCATGGCGATGTTATGGAACCAGCGCCGCTCTTTGGTCTCCCGATGCTCAAACTCGAAATCCCATTCGCGTTGCTGCCCGCTGAGCAGTCCTTCCAGAAAGTTCTTGTCGCGATCCGGGTCATCCTTCGGGTGCAGCGCTGCCAGAGCACGGGCATCCTGCCGCACTTCTTTCCACGGGATGCCCAGCAGCCGTTCGACGTTGGGGCTGACATAATCCACCTTGGAGGTCTTTGCGTCCAGCATCAGGAAAACGTCGTCCACGTTCAGCGAAAGCTTTTGGAACAGCTCGTCCCGGTACAGGATCTCAGTGTCCTTCCGGCGCAGGGTCGTATGGCTTCTGCGCAGGATCAGCAGGATGATCAGCACAGCAAGGCCAAAGGCGATGCCCGCCACGATCTGCACCGTGTGGAACCACAGCTTATCCAGACTGGCATTGACGATGCTGACCGGCACAAGCCCCACCATCGTCCAGTTCTGGACCGCGGTATCCTCGTAGACCAGATAATAACTGGTGTCGCCCAGTTTGACCCGCAGGTTTCCGCTGCGGCCCTGCGCAAAATCATCCGAAAGGGCAAGAATCTGTTCCTCGGAAAGGTCGGAATGGTCGCGCAGCATCGCAATGAAGTTGTAAATGATTTCCTTGCGGTTTACGGAATTGTCAATCACCACCCGCCCATCCGGGTAGATCACATAGTTGCTGGCATTGCCCTGAAAAGCAGAGCTGTCCAGCAATCTCAGCACAGCATCATTATAATAGGTGATGGCAACGGCATCGTAGGCAAAGCCCCGGTAGCTGCCCTGCGTTTCGGGGCAGATGAACGCAAGCATCGGGGCTTTGCCGGGCAGCGCCGTATTCACGACGATATCCTCACCATCGGAGAGCTTTTCGTCCAGATTGGTCTGCAGGCCAAGGTAGCCGGTTTCCCCGGTCACGGTCGTGTAGTTGCCGTCATAGGAAAGAAAGTAGAAGTTAACAAATCCGGTTGCCTGCTGTGCTTCCTCGATATAGGCCTGAATTTCATCCTCATTCGAGGTGTTTTTCAGAAAGCCGTTGCACAGATGCAGATAGGTCAGGTTTTTGCGCACCATCTCTTTCAGCATACTATTGGATTTATACAGTACCTCTTCCAGATGCGAGGTGCTTTCCTGATAGATGGTCTGCGACATAAACGAGATGTACCGGAAGCTGAAACCGGCTGCCAGAAAGACCAAAAGAAGGGTGGCAGCGGCGGCAGAAAGCCACTTGTGCCGGGAATAGCAGCTGCGTTTGGATTCGTGCTTTTCGTCTGCCATTCCGCTCACCTCAGTGTCATGTAGTTTTCCGGCTCTGCAAGCGCTGCGCCGCCGGAGATATAATCGCGCCATGTGTTTTTTACCCACGTATCTTCGCCCACAGACGTGCCGCTATCGCTCGCAAGCAGCGCTTCCATCTGCTTTTCCGTTGCAAGGCAGGTCACGGTAACGGTGTCGTTATCTCCCAGCGGCTGCCCGTTCCGGGTGATGCCGGTCAGGGTATAGCTGCCGTTATTCTCTTTTACCTCCACAGCAATGCCGCTGACCACTGGCAGAGAACCGCGGTTGAAGGGCACAAACCCGCCCTCGCAGCCTTCCACAAAGGCGCGGACGG
>OKSA01002208.1_pt1 | contig 16206 bp, 9 predicted proteins | sample 1601181 | NCBI WGS metagenome assembly OKSA01 (sample SAMEA3541538, study PRJEB24748) | human gut metagenome | biome: human gut; feature: human-associated habitat; material: faeces | place: China | collected 2012
CCCCGAGGCCAAGGCAGACGAGATAGTTTTCCTTGCGGTATTTCCGCGAGCCGACCTGTGCCATGATTTCGACATCGAACGTCCACTCCTCGGTCGTGAAGAAAAACCCGCCCGTAGCAGGATCAAATCCCGTAGCGTATTTGACGCTCTGCTTGCCGACCCACTCACCGACGAGGGCGTCGAACTCGGCCGACTGGATCATTCCGGAAGTATCCTCTGCGAGCGTGGTCACCTTGATCTGGGCTGCATCGGATGCGGTGTACTTCGGGTCGGTGGAGAGCGCCTTGACGGTGACCGTATATTCCGTACCCGGATTCAGGCCGCTGAAACGGGCGGAAGTTTCGGACGTGGTCGCTTCAGTGCCGCCATTGAGCGAATAAGCATATACATTTGCATGCTCGACGGCCTGCCAGGTCACGGAGAAAGCGGTCTCCTCGACCGAACTCTGAGCGAGGACGGGTGCGGCGAGCTGCGTCCCGTTGTTATCCCCGTCGTCACCGGAATCGGAATCGCTGCAAGCGGCAAAACCCAGCAACAGGGAAGCACACATTAAAATTCTGCTGATCTTTTTCATTGTTGTTCGTATTTATCGGTTATGAAATTCTTACGTGATCTTTTATTCAGCCTTTTCGGTCTTCTGTGTCGCCTCGATCCAGAAATCGGAGCCGCTCTTACTGATGCCCAACACACAGACCGAATAGGAGGTTCCGGCTGCCAGCCCGGTCTTACGGATGGTCTGCGTCCCGGTATACTCGTCCTTGGTGGGCATCACCTCCTTCTTGAACGCCTCCAGTCCCCCGGCCATTAATACTTGCATGGGCAACGAAGAGGTCTTCAGGACATAGACATAATATTTCTCGATGGCGGCATCGGGCGTACAGACGACATCGAACCCGTCGGAAGCGACATTCTCGAACGTTACCGTCACTTCGCCAGACGCATCGGGAAGGGTCGTGGCAGGAGCCGATACGAGGACGGTCGTGAGCAGGTCGCCCGGGGCGTACCACCCTACTGCGTAGACGACATAGTCGGTTTCGGGTTTCAGCCCGGTGAACTCGAAGGGATGGTCACCCTGTACGAGTTGTGTGGCCAGGTACTCCTCGAAACTAACGCCCGCAATCAGGGCCGAAGCGCTGAGTTTGCGGCGCACCGACCCGATAAATTCCTCCGTCGAAGCGTATTTGTCGAAGTCGGACTTCAGGGCATAACCACAGTAGTAGGTTCGCGTCTTGCTTTTGGGAGATACGGATACGGAAATGCTGTTCATCCCGGTCTCGGCAGCCGAAAGCGTAAAGGGATTCTGTTCCATGGCGGCGGTGACCGTCAGCTCGGCGAATTCGGAATCGAGGAACTGCACCTGTCCGGAAACGGCTTTCACACGCACGGTAGCCGGCATACCGGATTCCAGCCCGGTCACGACTGCCGACAGACCCGTAACGGTCAGCTCCTCGCCGCCATCGACCGTATATACATAGGATGCCGCATCGGGAACGGCTTCCCACACGACCGTCGCGGAATTCTCCGTGGCGTCGCCCGCCGAGAGGACAGGAGCCGCCAGTTGCGTGGCCGGCAGGGTTGTCAGGGTGATTTGGGCGAATTCCGAATCCAGGTACTGCTCCTGCCCCGCGACAGCCTTTACCTTGACAGTATAGCTGCGACCGGGCTCCAGTCCGTCGAAGCGCACCGAAGGCTGTGTTACGGTCGTCTCGGCGCCACCGTCGAGCGTACAGGCGTAAGACACGGCGTTCTCTACGGCGTCCCATGTCACGGCTACCGAAACCTGCGTCACGGCGTCTTCCGCCAGGACGGGGATAGCCAAAGCAACGGGATCCACGGGTTTTTCGTCATCCGAGCAACCTGCAAAAGCGGCCCCGAGGACAAAAAAAGCTGAGAAAAGTAGTTTTTTCTTCATAGCTGAAAATGTTTAGAAAAATTTGCTGCAAAAGTTCATTAACCTACTGATTCAAAGCCCATACAGCCCGAAAAAAGATTGCCAGGAAAGGCTGTAAAACGAACAAATCAGTTTTTGTAAATATCGCTACGAATCGTCCATAAAGTTCTCATACCACGCCAAAAAGGCGAATAAGGCCGATAATCGGGAAAAACAAGGCGATGAACGGGAATGACACAATGTGATATTTTTTTACTATTTTTGCCTGCAACGTCACCCCTTCTTCACACACACGAAAACACATGGGCTATCTCGAACAGGCTGTGCGTTCACGGTGGGCCGTCCCGATGACGGCTTTCCTGATCCAACTGAGCCAATACTGGAATACGCTGGTAACAGTCACCTGGTGGTCGAAACGGGCGACCGTATCGGTCGTCTGGTTCTGCGTCCTGTGGCTGGCGACCATCCTGCTGCTGGAAATATTCCTGAGCAGGCGGTTCCCCTTCCTGGTGCGGTGCCTGATGGGCACACTCGTCATCGCGGGAGTCATCCTCACGGCCATGCTGGTCATCACGCTGCAGTCCGAAAAACCGTGGCTCACGCTGGGCTACGACGAAGTCGGGTATCTGATCATCACCTATACGATATGCCTGCTGATCGGCAGCATCGTGCTGATGATCAATAAGGAGCACCGGCATGAAAAGGAAATCGAGATGCTCAGGATCGAAAATCTCAGCAGCCAGTACAACGCCATTGCGAACCAGATAAGCCCCCACTTCTTTTTCAATGCACTGAGCAACCTCTCGTCGCTCGTACGCGGCGACAAGAAACAGGAAAGCCTCGAATACATCGGCAACCTGTCGGGGATATTCCGGTACATCATCCGCTTCAAGGAATCGTCGCTGACGACTCTGGGCGAGGAGCTGAATTTCATAAATTCGTACAAGCAACTGATGGACGTGCGCTTCGCCAAAAGCTACACCTGCGAGGTCGACATCCCGCAGCAGGCGCTGAACATGCGCATGCCCAGCCTCTCGCTGCTGCCGCTGTTCGAAAATATCGTCAAACACAATATCATCGACAGCGAACACCACATGCGGATCACGATCTCGTTCAACGACAACAATGAACTGGTGATCGCCAACCCGGTCTATCCGAAGCTCACGCCGCCCGAATCGAACGGCATAGGGCTGACCAACCTGAGCAACAGGTACAGGCTGCTACTGGGTAAGGAAATACGCATCGAGAAAGCCGAGGGGGGGGGTGACGGAGTATTCCGGGTCTTCCTGCCGATGGTCAAGATGAACATAAAGCATACGAGATGAGGGTACTGATCATAGAAGACGAAATGGGGGCCCTCGACGACCTGAGGAGCATCCTCGCGGAATCGCCCCGGACATCCGGATAGCGGGCACGACGGAGAGTGTCATGCAAAGCGTCGCATGGCTGGAAAAGAACCCCGCCCCGGATCTGATTTTCATGGACATCCATCTGTCCGACGGTTCGGCTTTCGAGATATTCAAGCGGACGGCCGTCGAGGCGCCCGTGATCTTCACGACCGCCTACGACGAGTACGCTATCCATGCCTTCAGGGTCAACGCCGTGGACTATCTGCTCAAACCGCTCGCCATCGACGAGGTGAAACGCGCACTGGAAAAATACCGGAAGCTCAGCCGGCCGCAGGTACTCCCGGATATCGAGAAGTTGTATGAAATGATTTCCTGCCAGCGGACGAATTCCCGCAGGAACATCCTGGTGGCCTACAAGGACAAACTGCTGCCGATCCCGACGGAGAAAATCGCCTTTTTCTATTCGACCAAGGAGACGTCGAGGGTATACCTCGCCGATGGCAGCAACTATGCCTACAACAGGACGCTGGAGAGCATCTGCGACGACATGGATCCCCGGGCATTCTGCCGGGTCAACAAACAATACGTCGTCGCCAGGGAGCACATCACAAGCATCGTCGTATGGTCGAACAGCCGCCTGCTGGTTTCGATGGATACCGAGACGCCCGAGCCCGTATTCCTGAGCAAGAACCGGGCTGCGGAGTTCAAAAAATGGATCACGGGATAAGTTCCCGGAAAAACATTACAGGTGTGCGAGGTATCCGTAGCGCACCAGATCCTCCCCGCCGCGGACAAGGTGGGTCTGGCCGTCGGCCAGCACGTAGAGGCGGTCGGCGATATCCGTCACATGGCGGTGCATATGGTCGGTCAGGAGAATGCCTTTCGAGGATTTTTCCTGCCGGATCAGCGCCTTGAGCGTCGACACATGCAGCGGGGCAACCTGCGAAAAAGGTTCGTCGAGCATGACGAATTGCGTCGGACTGCGCAGGATCAGGTAGGATTCCAGAATACGCCGCTCACCGCCCGACAGGGCGCGGATCTTCGTACCTCGCAGTTTGCCGAACAACGGGAACCATGCCAGCAGGTCGTCCCACGGCAACCCGAAATCGCGCAGCACCCGGTCGACGGTCAGCCAGCCCGGGATAAAACCCTGCTGCGCGAGGTAACGCACCTCGTCGGCCCGGAAACGGTCATGCCATACCCCGTCGATGCGCATCGACCGGAAATCCGCCCGCAGCGAACCGCACAGTATCTTCATCAGGCAGCTCTTGCCGCACCCGTTACGGCCGAGCACCGCCGTAACACCGCCCGTTTCGACGGCGAGGTACACTCCCGAAAGGATGCGCCGGTCGCCGAACGACAACTCCACGGAGTCGATCTCGAGGATATGTTTCTCAGAGGGGTTCATAAAGGAAGGCGGCCGTCAGTTTCAATAACACATAACACAGGATAAAGTCCACGCCGCAACTCACGCCCAGCAGTTCGCGGCGCCGCACGCCGAGGTTGCGGTAGTAGAAAAACTCGTCACCGTAACGCTGGACGATCCAGACATAGAGATAAAGCGGATAGACCGCCGCCTTGCCTAACAGACACCACGGGATGATTGTCGGGCCGTGGTTGGAGACCACCCATGCGAACCCGATACTCACGGCCATGCAAAAAAAGAACATGGCCGAATAATAAAAGCGGAGTATGAGCAGCAATTTCCGGATCATCGCCCAAATATACGAAAAAAGCGGGTGGTTTTAAGACCACCCGTTTTAATTCCCCAATTATACTGCAAGTAGCGAACCGTGTCCTGACTGAACGAAGACAGAGACTTGTAACCTTCGTACTTGGGGAAAGCGTTCTGCCCAAAAGCAACATGTACCGAAAAGATTATCGACGAAAACAATATAAACCACCGCATATTAAACACCATAAAGATACCGTATACCAGAAGCAATAAAAGATCCGAGCGCCTCTTTATAACTATCCTTCCAGGGGACGATCGTCAGCCCGTCCCTTTTCAGGGTCGGGATATAAGGCTGCAAGTCCTCGTATAGCATCGAATATTTGTCGAGCTCCGACATCACACTGTATACTACAACGCTGTATTTACTTGAATACTCTCCGGATTCCTTCCATTCCTTATATGCTTTTTCATACGGTTGCAGCCAAAAACGAATATATCCGACCTCGGCCCTTCCGCCAGGAGTGGTGCAACGAATTTCGACATCACAAATTGGCAGTTCAAATACATCGAAAAAATCGGATAGCGGAACATCGTTATATACACCGACAACTTTAAGGCCCCAATTATATTGCAGGTAGCGAACCGTGTCCTGATTGAACGTAGACCAAGAACGGTAACCGTCATATTCCTGCGGATAGGGATTCTGAGAATAGACACATGTGCCCGAAATAAGCATCAACGATAACAATAAAATCTTTTTCATAATTATTTACATTTATAGGTTATTACTTGTACCGGAAGCGATGTAATTTCTTTCCCCGCAACGGTTTTATGCTGATGAAAATAGGAGTCTGTCCCGGACTGGGAAAGTATGGCAATACCCGTATTGTGTTTTTCCAATAAATATGCAATGGCATAAAGTCTGGCGTTGTAATAATCATATCCCTGATCCAGCAAACACTTTTCCGCATCCTGATAAAGCCGCATGAACCCTAAAAACGCCCCCGAATTATAAAAATTATGGGCCCTCGTTTCATCATAAACATACAATACATATATTTATTGCAGTTACAACATATACGCTCCGCAAAGAACTGTCATACTTTTCACGAAACTCAATCAGTTTGACTACATCCGTCGAAGAACAAGCTGTGCCCCGCGGGTGGTTGTGAATAAACACCACATTGGATGCATCTGGGTTCCAGGCGACCTGCACACTATTCGTTTGACCATCCGTATACGGCATCATCAGTTGCAGGGCCCCGTCTGCATCGCGGTACCCGGTAGTGCCGTGTTCGACGGAACTGCCGGCTACGGCATTCAGGAATTCGGAAAATTGCGCAAGTCCCGTAACTTCGTTATACAAAGAACTCGTCGCAACAGAATTATCACCCGCCAGGGGCGCCAGGTTTTCACAATCGACCTCCTTAATGCAGATACACGGATGTTTCCCGCAGACAGGACAGCGCAAATCGAGGAGTGGTTCCTGATCTGGCAACGGATTGACCAATCCCGGCAGCAGATCAGTACCACCGATATTCTGTTCGTCGTCTCCTCCCACCGGAATATCCGAACCCGAATTCCCCGAAGTGGCGGTATTGCCATTGATAGTCCCACCTGTCCCTCCGGAACCGCCCCCAGTATCTCCAGCTTCTCCGGTTCCTCCAGCATTACCGGAGTTGCCGGCATCATTATTTCCACCGCCGGGAAAACCGCCCCCCAAATGATTTACATCCTCGATACCATCGATACACGGGCCGCGCGTACCATCGACATCGACGGTGGCATATCCGACTCCGTCGATATAATCGACGTAATACAGCGTTCCCCGGGAGTCGTAGAAACAGGTTTTACCGCCAAAATCCCAATCGTCCGTCATACGGGTCGGGCCGACGATCCGCCGGTTGATATAGACGCCCGCCAACAGATTCCGCAGCCGCCAGGAGCGTTCGAATTCGGACATCCGGGTATCGCAGATAAAAACGGATGCGAGCAGTGTGCCCTCATAATAGCGGGCGGCAGCCACAACGGCGCCGTCAAGGGTGGTATACAGCTCCAATCCGCAGTAATCGCCGCGATCCTCGCAATTGGCAAACAGGTTGCTCAGATCGCCGTCATAGAACGTCGCATAAATCTCGTCGGGAACGAGATAACGCATATAAGTCGAGAGGGAATCCGTCTGCATGGATTTCACGACAAGGAGTTTACCGTAGGCGCGCACCCCGTAAAACGTCCCGTCGGCGCGGCGGCGTTTAATCAGGAATTCGCTTCCGGTCTGCGCAGGAACGTCGACACAGGCGATACGCTTGTTCGACGACTGTTCGGCACCCTCCCAGTCGGGAAGCACATTTTCCACGACAAAAGGGCCCGTCGGCACGGCATCCGACGCACGAGTGACATCCGACGGCAGTTTTTTTTCGAAAAAAGCCCGGGCTTCATCGACAGAAAGTCTGGATGCACGTTGCGGGGAGGAACCGGAAGAAGCCTCGTGCGGTTCCCGTACGCAAGCGAACAATCCGGCGGCAATGACACACACTAAAAAGTAACGGCAACTTTTTTGCATTCGGAGACGAGATTTCAAGGTTAACTAATTCAAGCAGAGAGCCGGATAACGGACGCAACAATCAGAGAACAAAGGATATAATCATAGGCGGGCGGGTTATGGATGGTGTTGTCTAATATACGATAAAAAATCAAGATTTCAAAATAAAAAGCGGAGCGATCGTTTTGTCGCTCCGCTTCATGATCCGAGGCCGGGACGTTACAGCGCCAGCGGCTCGCAGGGAATCCCCCAGGCTTCGGCAACGGGCCGGTAGACCACTTTGCCCTGCACGATGTTGAGCCCCAGTTCCAGTTCGCGGTTTTCCTTGCAGGCACGGCGCCAGCCCTTGTCGGCGAGCTGGACGACGTAGGGAAGCGTAGCGTTGGTGAGCGCAAGCGTCGAGGAATAAGGCACGGCGCCGGGAATGTTGGCCACGCAGTAGTGCAGGATGCCGTCGACATAGTAGACGGGGTCTTCGTGCGTCGTGGGACGCGAGGTTTCGAAGCAGCCGCCCTGGTCGATGGCCACGTCGACCATCACCGAGCCGGGCTCCATCTCCCGGAGCATGTCGCGTGTGACGAGCTTCGGAGCCTTGGCACCGGGGATCAGCACCGAGCCGATCACCAGGTCGGCATGTTTAAGCTCTTCGCGGATGTTGTATTCCGAAGACATGAGGGTCTTGACGTTCTTGGGCATCACGTCGGCCAGGTAGGTGAGGCGCTGCAACGAAATGTCGCAGATCGTCACGTCGGCACCCGTCCCCGCGGCTGTCCGCGCGGCTGCCGTACCGACCACACCGGCGCCGATGACGAAGACCCTGGCGGGCTTCACCCCCGGGACGCCGCCCAGCAGCTTGCCTTTGCCGCCGCGGGGTTTTTCGAGGAAATAGCGCCCTTCCTGCGTGGACATACGGCCTGCGACCTCGGACATCGGGATCAGCAGCGGCAGCGAGCGGTCGGCACGTTCGACGGTCTCATAGGCGCAGCATACCGCCCCGCTGTCGATCATGGCGCGGGTAAGGGGTTCGCTGCTGGCGAAATGGAAGAACGTGAAGACCAGCTGGTCTTTGCGGATCAGCTTGTACTCGGGGGCGATGGGCTCCTTGACTTTGACGATCATTTCGGCACGGGCATAGACATCCCCGATCGTGGGAAGTATCTCGGCCCCTACCGCCGTATAGGCATCATCGGCAAAACCGCTGTTCACACCGGCCGTAGCCTGCACATAAACCGTGTGGCCCCGTTTGACGAGCTCCTGGGCGCCTGCGGGGGTAAGGGCAACGCGATTCTCGTTGTTCTTGATCTCTTTGGGAATACCGATAATCATAAGGCTTGAAGTTTTTTAGGTTTTTTGCCTTTTAATTTACGGATTTTATCCGGAACAGCAAAATATTCCGGCGATTTTTCACTTCCGGGTCAAAATTTATAAGAGATCGTAAGATAGAACGAACGCGGATAAGCATAGGTATAGCGCGTGGCGTGGGGTGCGAAATAGAGGGCGTCGCCCGAACGGATACGCCGGACGCGCAGCGACTCGTAACCGCTGTAAACCGTATCGGCATCGCCCAGCAGGTTGCGCAGCATGAGCGAAGCGGTCAGCCGCGAATGGCCGAAATAGAAGGATTTGAAAAGCGAGGCGTCGAACGTGAAGGCGTCGCCGAGGCGCTCCTGGTGCGTGAAGGCATCGAACATCTCCCGCGTGATGCCGCCCTGCCGCGCGATGCGTGCCGTACGGCGCAGGGGCACAGGCTCGACGTAACGCAGCCCCGCATATCCCGCCGAGGCGCGGAAACCCCATCCCCGGGGGCCGAAATATGAGAGTTCGGCGCAAGCCGTAAGCTGGGGTGCGGCACCGAGCGTACATCCGCCCATGTGGCTTTCGGCACGGGTGTCGACGGCCGAATTGTCGACGTCGGAGATGACCGTGACGCGCGGGTTGCGGATATATTTGTACCGCCCGCCCGAAGCGGCGAGCGAAAGGCTCCAGCGGTATGCCAGGCGGAGGTCGGCAGCGGCCTCCACGCCGCAGGCCATGCGTCCGATGCCCGTAACGGCCATGTCGCTGTAAACACCCGCCATGTCGTCGTAATAACGGCGGGACTGGATGCCGTCGAGCGTGGCGACGGCGAAGGCCGTAATGCGGAGCGAAAGCCGTTCGCCGGTACGGGTGAAATTGAGCTCGGCGGCGTAGAAACGCCCGGCAGCGGGGTCGTCGACCGTACGGTTGTTATACAACGGCTGGTAGAACAGGTCGGCGGCATCGGGCACCGCAGCCCCGGCTGCGGCCGATGCTTCGAGGTAGCTGCGGGGCGAGAAAGCCCACCCCACCAGTGCCTTGACCGTATAGGGCGTGAACCCCATCCGCCGCGAGCGCCCGAGGGACTGCGTCCCGGGGAAGAGCTCTTTCTCGTAATACCCGCGGCGCAGCACGACGGCATCGCCCAGCGCGAGGGCGACGTCGGCACGAAGGCGGTCGGAACGGTACTCGGCCGACAGGCGGACGGTGGCCTCGCGCGTCGAGAGCGCATAGTCGTAGCCGAAACGGTCGCCCTCGCGGACGGTGCGGCCGGGATGGCGCAGGTCGTTTTGCAGGAGGTTGCCATAGGTGTCGTCGTCCACGAGGTACTGGTCGATGTCGGTGATATGATCCGCCCCCAGCAGGTCGCGCATCTGTTTGTAGCTGCGCGTGCGGGTATGGCGGTAGGAAAAGCCGTAGCGGAGCGTCAGCCGCTCGTCCGGCGCGGTCGTAAATAGGGCGTCGAAACCGAGGTTGCGGATACGTTCGGCGCGGTCTTCGAGCGTATAGACGGCATGTCCGCCCGCCATGCGGTTGCGGGCGATCAGCTCGTCCCAGCAAACCTGCGTATAGCGCGCGTCGTTCGACCGCCATGCCAGTTCGGTTTCCCGGTCGCCCGTATAGCCGGGCAGGTAACGGTAATTGTCGGGCATGGGCGTACGGGCGTCGTACCACCCCAGGGCGCTGTATTTCCGCACCCCGTATTCGGCCCCGGCAGCCATGTCGAGCCAGGTCGCGGGCGACAGCCGCACGCAGTACGTAGCGGCGGCCAGCGGCACGAACTCGCGCCGCACGCGCGAATTGCGGACTTTGCCGTCCTGGAAACCCCAGGCCGGATTGTAGAGGTTGTCGCCCGTAAGGCGGAAAGCCTCTTCGACCGAAGAAAGGCGTGTGCCCCGTACCGACGGCGGGACAATGAGGAGGAATCCCAGCGTATGGCCCTCGCCCAAATGCCTGGCGGCACGGAATCCCGCCGTCAGGGCATTCGTGAAGACGCCTTCGACGTGCATGTCGCGCCCCGTGCGGGCCTCGACGGCGGCAGCGACATCCCAGCCCCGTCCCGCAGGCCGCGCATAAGCGAGTTTCGCCCCGGCCAGGTAGTTGCGGTCGGTGAAACTGACGGAGGCATGGCAGGAGGGTTCGGCCAGCGCCCCGGGGAACCGGAAGGTACGCACGCCGCCGGCACCGCCGATGGCCTCGGGCAATGCCGCGATCCCGGCACGGCGCTCTTCCCGAGCCCCGAGCAGCCGCAGCGAACCGAAATAGCGGGACGAAATCCCCAACCCGGAAAAGGAGGCCGCCTCCGAGGAGTAATGCTGCCCGCGGCGGCCGAGCGCGATGTAGGGCAGATTGAAGGCCGAAATGCTGCCGTAGAGGTCGGGCATGGTCTGGATTGCCCGGTAGAAAAGCGAGGAGTCGGTAAGCACGATGGGCGTACGCTGCTCATAACCCGTGCCATAGGGATAGTATTCGTCGTCGGGGAGCTGGGCCGCAGCTCCGCACACGACGAACAGGAAAACCACGGTAAGAGCGAATTTGCGGAGCATGCACAGGGGACTTTTCAGAATACAAATATAACTATTTTAACCATGTTTTAATATCAACATTAAAAACTGCCGGAGTACGCCGGCTGCAACGGTTATAACGGCCGAAGATTTTTTACATTTTCCGGAAACAGTCAATATACTGATTTACATGACATTAATCCGAATTACACACGGGGGGGGGTGAATGCCGTCCGCAAATTTGGAAAATCGGAAAACAAGCCCCATATTTGTGAAACCTCAAAGTGTCCTGACATGCAAAAAGCCCTCGCTCTCCTGCTGTCGGCAGTCATGCTGCTGTGTCTGCATCCGGCTGCCGCGCAACAACCCAACACCCTGACCGGGACGGTCACCGATTCGGCTTCCGGCAAAGCCGTCGGCTATGCCACCGTCTCGCTCCAGCGCGACTCGGCCACGGTCGTGAACGCCGTAGCCGCCGATACCGACGGCCGCTTCTCGCTCAAAGCCCCCGAAACGGGCGACTACCAGCTCTGCATCACGATGGTAGGCTACACGCCCTACAAACAGGCCGTGGAAGTGCCCGCATCGGGCAAGGCGCTCGGCAAGATCGCCATCACGCAGGGTGTCGAGGTCGGCGACGTGGTGATCGAAGTCCAGAAACCGCTCGTAATGGCCGACGCCGAGAAGACCACCTACTCGGTCGAGGACGATCCGCAGGCTTCGACGAGCACGCTCGACGAAATCATCCGTAAGGTTCCGCAGCTCTCGCTCGACGGCGACGGCAACGTCCTGCTCAACGGACAGAGCAATTACAAGATATTGCTCAACGGGCGCAATTCGGCAACGATGAGCAACAATTTCAAGGATGTGATCCAGAGCATGCCCGCCTCGCAGATCAGCCGCATAGAGGTCATCACCAACCCCTCGACCAAGTACGAAGCCGAAGGCGTGGGCGGTATCATCAACCTCATCACCCAACGCAAGAAGCAGTTCCACGGATACAACGGCAGCGTCGGCGCGAGCGTCACGGTGTTGGAGAACCCGGCCTACAACGGCAACGCCAGCCTCTCGATCCAGGCCGGGAAGTTCGCGGCGAGCATCATGGGCTATGCAGGCTACTACGACGGGGGCCGTACCCCCTCGGAATCGGAGTCGTGGCAGGAAAATTACGACTCGGAGAACCGCTACAACCGCAGTTACTCCGAAAACAAGGGCAGCTCGCGTTACGGCAACGTCGGACTGGACATGAGCTACCAGCCCGACACGCTCAACCTGATCACGCTCAACGGATGGCTGTGGCTCGGCCGCAGCCGTTACAAATCGCTGGGCACGAACGCGATCCTCGACCCCGAGATGAACCCGCTGCTGGAATACGGCAGCCGCAGCATCCAGAAATGGAACTACATGGGCGGCAGCGTCTCGCTCAATTACGAACACACCTTCGGCAAGGAGGGGCACACGCTGACCATATCGGATGAAGTCGAGATCGACCCGGACAAAGGCCATACAGACCGGATATACAACGACGGATACAATTACAGGGCGTTGCAGGATGCGGACAACCGCATGACGGGCAACACCGTGCAGGTAGACTACGCCAACCCGCTGTCGGAGCACCACAAGATCGAGGCGGGGCTGAAACACATCTACCGCAACAGCACCTCCGACACCGACAACAAGCAGAGCGACGAATACGGCACATTCCCGATTGAAAAAATAAAATTCACGGGCATGGATTACCGCCAGCACGTGCTGGGCATCTACGCCGGATACGGATTCACCTACACCAAATGGTCGGGACGCCTCGGTGCGCGCATGGAACGGACATGGAACGACGCCGACGTGGAGGAGACCGCCAAAGGCACCTACTCGTTTTCGAACCGCCAGTTCAACGTGGTGCCCTACCTGAGCCTGACATTCATCCCCAAGGTGAGCCACAACATTTCGCTCTCCTACACGCAGCGGCTCCAGCGCCCGGGCATCTACATGCTTTCGCCGGCCGAGGACGACACCGACCCCACGCGGCTGTCGTACGGCAACCCGGGACTGGAAGCGGCCGTATACCACACGATCAACCTCCAGTACGGCCACTATGCCGCAAAATGGAGCATGACCTTCGCACTCAACACGTTCCTGTCGAACAACAACATGTCGTCGTACTCCTTCTCGGACGGGGACGGCATCACGAACACCACCTACAGCAACGACGTCCGTTCGCGCAGCTACGGATTCAACGGTTCGTTCTCGTACCGCCCGTCGGAGAAGGTCAACCTCTCGCTGAGCTACAACGGCAGGTATTCGCAGAACGATTTCGACGCCATGGACATCCACACCGACCAGTTCACGTTCAGCCAGAACCTCAACCTCGACTTCGCACTCTGGAAGGAGGCGCGGCTTATGCTGGGTGAGAATTATTCGACGGGGTATGCGTGGCTCGGCGGCAAATCGGAAAGCTACTACTACTATTACATGGGCATTAAACAGCAGTTCCTCAAGAAGAAGCTCGACCTGAGCATCATGTGCAACAACCCCTTCGAGAAATACCGCAGGAACAGGAACACCTCGGACACGCCGACCTTCGGCGGCTGGAGCGAATACAGGTATGCGTGCCGCAGCCTCTATTTCCGCGTCAGCTACCGCTTCGGCAAACAGAACGTCGGGGTGAAACGCACTGCCAAGTCGATCCGCAACGACGACATGAGCAGCGGCGCACAGGGCGGTGGCGGCGGAAGCACCGGCGGCGCTCAGGGCGGAGGAGGGATGTAATCCCCCGCCGGCGATCCGGCCCGATACGCCGGGCGCCGGCATCACCGCGTGGGCCATCATCGCAGGAGTCATCGCGGAAATCATTCCAGGAATCATCGCGGAAATCATCACGGCATTTACGCGACCGTCTTTCCCCTGCTGCAAGGGACGACGCATACGGCTTCCGGGCGCGGCATCCATATCGACGAAAAGAGACTGCCGCACAAGCAGCCGGAAACAGAAGTCACCCCTGCCGGAGTTTGTTCCGGCGGGGGTGAAATCGTAAAATCGGACTTGCCGGACAGTCCCTTTGTTATTTGCAGCCTGCCTTGCAGCGCCCAGCCGGGAACACCCGGAGCGGTCATCGGTTACCCGATCCATGCGGATGGGGGCCCGGATCATCGACCGCATGGATTTCATAGCCCGGCAAAAATATGAATAAAATGATTGTTTAATTCATATTTTTTAATTACATTGTGAACAATATAAAACACATGCTTCACAATCCTTTCATTAATCCTTTAAATTTACCGCCATGAAAAAACTTTTTTTACTCCGGAAAAGCCTGTTCATAGCTTTTGCGGCAGCGACCTGCGGACTCTTTTCTATAATAGGATGTGCAGCGCAAAAACCGGCATCCGGAAGGCAAGGCGAAGCGGCCGGAGGGGAGATCCGCCACGCACAAGCGTCGAAGGCACTGGAAGAGGGGCGGTTCGTGATCGAGGCGAATGAATTTTACCTCCCGGAGGACAAATCCCCGGTCAAGTCATCCACCGGCAACTACATTTCCATGGAAGGCAAACGGGGCGTTATCAGTTTCACCCCCGACCTCTTCCCGAAAACACCGCTGGGCAACCTGACCATAACGGACGACTCGGCGGAAATAACGCTGGAAAAGCGGAAAAAGAACGGAGACATACAGTTCTGCATGAGAATGACCGGGCCGGCGAATTCCCAGGACAGGAAGGTAATAATAACGCTGTACAAGGACACGGACAAATGCCATGTACAGGTTTCGAACGAACTTCTGGCATATCCCGTGGTCAAGTTCACGGGAGTGGTAAGGCCAGCGGGAGAATAACCGCGTCACCACCCGCAACGGCAACGGCCCCGTCTTTGCGGGGCCGTTATCGTGAACCGTGCATCCGGGAACCGTGCATCCGTGGCGGGATTTGCCGCGTTCGCAGGCGGGTCAGACGGTCTTGAGCACTTCGAGCAGCAAATCCCAGAACTTGGGAACCGTGGCGATTTCGAGCCTCTCGTCGGGCGAATGCACGCCGCGCAACGTCGGGCCGAAGGAAACCATCTCCAGTTCGGGGTATTTCTCGAGGAACAGGCCGCATTCCAATCCGGCATGGATCGCACGCACCTTGGGCTCCGCACCGAACAGGCGTTCGTAGGCGCCGACGGTCTTTTCGAGCAGTACGGACTGCGGGTTGGGCGCCCAGCCCGGATAACCGTCGGAATGGGCGACGTCGGCACCGGCCAGGGCGAATACCGATTCGACCATCTGCATGACATAGGTCTTGGCGCTCTCGACCGACGACCGCTGCGACGAGGTGACGACGATGCGGTCGTCGCCCTCGAATTTCACCGAAGCGAGGTTGGTCGAGGTCTCGACCAGCCCCGGCATGGCGAACGACATGGCGATCACGCCGTTGGGAACGCCCACCAGCGAGTAGACCAGCCCGAACTGCGTCCGGGCATCGAGCACCTGGTCGACCTCGGGCATCTCGTTGAGCGTAATCTTGAAATTGGGCTCGCGGAAGCGGAATTCGGTTTTCAGGTCAGCGGCAAAGAGGTCGTAGCGTTTGACGAACTCGGACTTGAACCGTGTCGGGACGCCGAAGATGGCGTACGCCTCGCGCGGGATCGCATTGCGCAGGTTGCCGCCGTTGAAATAGCTCAGCTTCAGTTCGAACGACTGCATGCCGTCCCACAAGAGGCGTGCGACGGTCTTGTTGGAATTGACGCGTCCCTTGTCGATGTCATCGCCCGAGTGCCCGCCCTGCAGGTCGGAGACGTCGACGCGGAAGAAGGAGTAGTTCTTCGGCGCCTCCTCCATCGCATACCGGAACGTGGCGATGGTGTCGATGCCGCCGGCACAGCCGATGAAGATCTCGCCCTCGTCCTCCGAGTCGAGGTTGATGAGGTATTTGCCCGTGAGCATCCCCTCGCCCAGCTCGAACGCACCCGTGAGGCCC